>Ga0154020_10008093_pt1 | contig 12226 bp, 9 predicted proteins | sample Klosneuvirus_201_FD_109709 | JGI IMG/M metagenome (GOLD analysis project Ga0154020, IMG submission 109709) | Active sludge microbial communities from wastewater, Klosterneuburg, Austria - Klosneuvirus_20160825_MG | ecosystem: Engineered > WWTP > Aerobic digester > Activated sludge | place... | reverse complement strand
TTAAAATTTTGGAGCTGATGTGTAACTCCGTTATTCACACAAGGTAAATAAAAAAGTCAGGCTTACGGCCTGACTTTAACGAGATAATATTTGCTTTTATTATTCAAGTGCTTTTACACCAGGCAATACTTTTCCTTCAAAATACTCAAGCAAGGCGCCACCACCGGTTGATACATAACTTACTTTTTCTTCGAACCCAAACTTGGCAACGGCAGCGGCTGAGTCGCCACCACCAATTAACGAGAAGGCACCATTGGCTGTGGCACGCACAACAGCTTCGGCAATTGCTTTTGTTCCTTTCTCAAATTTCTCCATTTCAAAAACACCCATCGGGCCGTTCCACAAAATAGTTTTTGAGTCTTCTACTACTTTCGAAAATACGTGTGATGCTTGCGGACCAATGTCCAATCCCATCCAACCATCAGGAATTGAATTGTTGTTTACTATTTGGGTGTTTGCGTTTGCATCAAACTTATCGCCCGCTATCGAGTCGATGGGTAAATGCAACTCAACACCTTTTGCTTTAGCTTTTTGAATTAACTCTTTAGCAAGATCTAATTTGTCGGCCTCCACCAATGAGTTACCTATGTTGCCACCTAGGGCTTTAAAAAATGTGTAGGCCATGCCACCACCAATTATCAGGTGATTTACTTTATCCAATAACTTTTCGATGATCAGAATTTTATCAGAAATTTTTGCACCGCCCATGATAGCCGTAAATGGTCGGGCAGAATTTTCAAGAACCTTTTTAGCATTGGCTAATTCTGCTGCCATAACAAAGCCGGCACATTTTTCTGTAAAGAATTGGGCAACAATAGTTGTAGAAGCATGCGCGCGGTGTGCTGTTCCAAATGCATCGTTAACATAAATATCACCATGCTTGGAAAGTTTTTCTGCGAAAGCAACATCACCTTTCTCTTCTTGTTTATAAAAACGGAGGTTTTCAAGTAACAAGATCTCGCCTGGTTTTAGCTCAGCCGAAAGTTGAAAGGCTTCTTCACCAATACAATCAGATGCAAATTTTATTTTAGTGCCAAATAGACTTTCAGCCGTGTTAAGTGTGTGCTTTAATGAATATTTATCTTCGGGTCCATCCTTGGGACGGCCCAGGTGCGACATTAAAATGCAACTGCCACCGTCAGTCAGTATTTTTTTTATGGTAGGCACTGTTGCCCGAATTCGGTTATCATCCGTTACTTGAAAACTTTTATCAAGTGGAACGTTAAAGTCGACACGGATGAGTGCTCGTTTTCCTTTGAAGTTTAAATCATTTACTGTTTTCATGGCACCAGCTTTTTTGATAGTGGGCGAAGGTAGTAATTCCTTATAAAGGAATGAGGCAAACGTTAATCCATTTTTCCGTAAACGTTTGCAAGCTCGTTAAAAGGCACAGGTACAATCAAGTTGTTTCAGCGCTTTCATTGAACTTTGGAATAATGTTGTCTTGCTTTATTGATTGTACCTCCTAATCTCCAAAACTTATTCCCAATCCTTTTGCTGCTTGCACCAAATAAGAATCTGGTTTTAGAAAATTATAATCTGTAATAGCTTCTTTTAAGGATACAGATGTAATTGCATTATTTTTAAATGAAACCATGCGGCCAAAGTTTTTTTCGAGGACTAACTCAAATGCTTTTATTCCAAACAACGAGGCAAGTACACGGTCGAACGCAATAGGAGTGCCTCCGCGTTGCACATGGCCTAAAACGGTTTCTCTGATCTCTGCTTCGCAGCCCGCCTCTTTCAGTTGTCGGGAAAGTTGAAACGCAACACCACCCAGCCGCACATGTTCTGATCCCTTTTCTCCGGCACTCGAAGTTATGGTTCCGGCTTTCGGTTTGGCACCTTCGGCTACAACAATGTTCACAAAGCCTCTTCCTTTTTTATAGCGGAGTTGAATCTTCTTCACTAATTTATTTATGTCGTAAGGAATTTCAGGGATCAAACAAACCTCGGCACCACCGGCAATGGCGGTATGAAGCGCAATCCAGCCGGCATCGCGCCCCATTACTTCCATAATCATGGTGCGATGATGGCTCTCGGCAGTGGTTACTAATTTATCAAAGCTATCGGTAGCAATTTGCACGGCTGTTTGAAAACCAAAGGTGAGATCAGTTGCAGAAAGATCGTTATCAATTGTCTTAGGTACGCCTACCATAGGTAATCCTTTTTCAAACAATATCTGCGAAATTTTTTGCGAACCATCGCCACCAATATTAATGATGGCATCAAATTTTAACGCTTTTAGTTTCTTAACTAATTCGTCCGATCGATCAATGAAGCGCGTAGTTCCATCGGGTTGTGCAACCGGAAATTTTAAGGGATTTGATTTGTTGGTAGTTTTAAGAATTGTGCCACCCTTAACATGAATACCGGCAACACGTTTGTTTGTAAGTTTTATAATTTCCTGGGGCTCATTTAAAACTCCATTGAAGGCTTCAATGCTTCCGTAAACTTCCCAGGATTCGCCTGTAATTTTTTCTCTGCGGGCACCCTTACAAATCGCACGAATTACAGCGTTGAGTCCCGGAGCATCGCCACCTCCGGTTAATACAAGTATTTTTTTTGTCATTTTTTAAAGGATAGTTAGGTGTAATGTCGGGTGAATGTATCCGGTCTTTGTTTAGAAATAAACAAAGAACTTTTAATAAATGTATCAGAATAGGTTAACTTTTTTTAACTAGCCGCTGCCCGGTTCAAACGATCGTTTATGGCTTTACCCAGTTCAATATCAGGAACGGCTTCGGCCAGAATAATATCAATATCTCTTTTGTCTAGTTCCCGCAGGGTAGCAAACAAATGTTGAGCGGCCTCATCTAAACTACCAGTTTGTGAAAGCACAAGCTGTTGATCGGGATTTACACTTTCAATTTTTTTTGAAAAGGCGAGCACACCAATCTTTGCGTTAGAATATTTATTTACCAGTTCGTTCAACTTACCCACCACTACTTTCTTTTTAGGTGCATAGTGGCTTTTTAATTGACCCGGAGCCTTTGGGTTTGAGGACGTGTTTAACTCAACGGAAACCGGCCCAATTGTTTTTTCAATCAACGCAATACTGAATCCGCCTAATCTATAAATTGTTGGTTGATCATTTTCAAAACCAATGATGGTGGATTCAATGCCCACTCGACATTCGCCACCATCAAGTATATATTTTAACTGCAAGCCTAACTGATCATTTACATGTGCTGCGCTTGTGGGGCTTACATAACCAAACGGATTTGCACTTGGTGCTGCCAACGGAAATTCTAACGTTTGAAGAAGCGATTGAGTAAGCGGATGATCGGGACAGCGGATGCCTACCGTGTCCATCCCCGAAGTTATCAAATCAGGAATAATGCTTTTTCTTTTTAACAACAAGGTGAGGGGAGCGGGCCAAAATAATTGTGCTAATTTTTCTGCTTTTTCAGGGATTTTTTCCACCAATTTTCTTGCCTGATCCAGACTACTAACATGCACTATTAACGGATCGAAGTGCGGTCGGTTTTTTACTTTGAAGATTTTAAGAACGGAGTTTGGATCAAGTGCATTGCCGGCCAGGCCATAAACAGTTTCTGTAGGAATTGCTACTAACTCACCGTGTTCTAACAATTCCTTTGCCTTTGCAATATCCTTTCCTATCTCAACCATATCCGCAAAGCTAAAATTTATTTGCCACGTATTAATAAAGGCTGTATGTTGAAGCAAATTTAATGGCCATGAGTAATAAAACGCGTTCGATCTTAAAAGGTATTGCTGTCATTCTTGTGCTGCTTGCCGTGCTGATGGAATTAAAAATCATTATCATTCCTGCGATTGTTGTTTACAAATTGTGGATTGTGGTGATTGCCTTTGGGCTGCTGCTGATTGGATCGAAATAACATTTTAAAAACACATAGGCACATAGGAGATTTGGTTAGAGAAAATCTATGTTTCTTATCTACCTATGTGTTTATTGTTTTCAATTTCTTTTTCATTCGAAGAATAGATTGCTCCTGATTTAATTTTTCTAAAGAGCTAAGCGGAACCCATTTTACATCATGCGATTCTTCGCTTACAATGATGGGTTCATCAAGATTAGCTTCGATTAAAAAGCGAATGTCAAAATGAAAATGTTCAGGAAGATCTTTGCGTTCAGGAATGGTATGAATGTCTATATCGAATGGCTTGTTGCTAACAACTTTTAAATTTTTCAATCCGGTTTCTTCTTCCGCTTCGCGCAAGGCTACCCGCAATACATTTTCATCACCATCGGCATGGCCTCCGGGCTGCAACCACTTATTTAACTTGGCGTGATGAACCAACAAAGTTTGTTGACGATTACAATCAACAATCCACGCGGAGCCAGTTATATGGCCGGGTAAATGAGTTCGATCAAAACAATCGTTGTGAGCAAGCAATTCTAAAAACCTGACAATGAAAACTTCTTCTTCCGGATAGGGGGTTTGGTATTCCGAAAAGAAACTTACTAATGAGTGGCGATCCATCTATTGAATCACAATCGTTACTTTATTGAATTTACCTTCTTCCAGTTTGCCAATGATTTCGCCACCTCCGGAGTTATCTTTATCACCTTTGCGCACGATCACGTAATAGGAGAGGGCTTCAATCTTTTTTAATTTTACAATTCCTTTTGCATCCGAAGTTTCTTCCATTACAACATTTTCTTCTTTCAGATAATCCTGCTCAGTTTTAAAGAGTTTAACCTCAGCGCCTGAAACCAGGTTGCCCACTTCATCGCGCACGGTAATGGTTAACGAGGTATTGAAAAGTTGGGCAGACGCATCTACGTATGAAAATGAAGCAACTGCAAAAAGTAGAATAGTAAATAAAGTTTTCATTGGAATAAAATTTTTAAAAAGTTAATAATAAATCTAATCGTAATTCTTAATTCAAAATTATCGTATCAACGCTACTCCACCTCGCTGCTCTTGCACACCGCGTTGTGGGCGGAATGAGCTTACATACTTAACCACATACGCATAGGTTCCTGCTGGTGCCGGTTGCCCGAGATTATTATTATACCCACCGTTCCATTTAAAGTTGCGATCAGTTGAAGTAAAGATTAATTCACCCCAACGATTATAAATAAAAATTTGGAAGTTGTCGGTGATGAAGAAACTATAAACAAAAAAATCTTTGTTTGTGCCAACGGAACTGGTTGGCCGGAAAGCATTGGGCGCCACAATTTTCGGCACACAATCATTAAGTACTTCTGTTTGATCACGTGCTACGCAACCAAAAGAGTTTGTTAAATCTACTTCATACAACCCTTCGCTGTCGGCATTAAGAACTTGTATTACGTAGTTTAGAGTTACCTGATTTTTAAACCAATTGTAAGAAGTAAACACACCAGGATTCAAATCAATCGAAGCAGTATTCGGATCATTGTTATCTGGATCGTTGCAAATAATAACTCTGTCCGGTAAACCACCTTCTGGTAAAGGTGCTTTGATAACTTGGATTTGTGCGGGAGTTGTACACGTTCCTTTGGTAATATCAACACGATAAATACCCGCAGCCGTTTGACTAGTGGTAGCGTTAGCCTCACCAGCAATTTGTACATTATTCAGGAACCACGTAAATGAAACTCCCGTAGCATTGGTAGTAGCTGTTAACGTAAATGGTTTACCATCATCGCAGGCGGGAGTGCCAGTAACAGCAGCAGTAATTAATCCAGATACTTCTACAACTTTTGGAGCCGAGCGCACGACACAGCCATTCAATGTACTCACAACTTCAACTTCGTAAAGGGCAGCATTGTCGGCAGTAGTTAATGCAATTTGCTGACCGAGCCCTTGCGGAGCACCATTTCTAAACCAACGATATGTGAAACTTCCTACAGGTTGAGCACTTAAAATTACCTGATCGGCACACGGATCACTTTGTGTAAAGGTTGCTGCAATTGCAGCGGGAACATTCACGGTGGTACTTTGTGTAGAAGGACATCCGGCTCCCGTTGCAATTATTGTAAACGTAACATTGCCGGCACCGGGAAGTAATTGGATGGTTGCCGAGTTTGCTCCACTTACAATACTACCTGGTACATTCGTTGTCCAGGTATATCCTGTTCCACCTGAAGCAGTTAATGTAGGCGGAGATACACATAAGTTTGGTGTGAATGAAACAGCAAAGGGTGCTGCTGGCGTAACAGCAAAATTGTTGATGTTAAAAATACAACCCGTGTTATCTCGCACGCCAATAGTATAGGTACCTGCGGCTAAGCCGGGAGCAATATCAAAAACTGCAGTTGCCGATGAAGTTGGTCCTATTACTTGCCCAGTTCCGTTGTTGGTAACCGTGTACTGAAGTGGCAATGTAAAACCACCTACAGTTGTCACTCGCACCGTTACCGGATCGCAGTTTGGTGCTTGCGCTAATGCAGTGGCTGTAAAGGTTGCATCAGTAAGACCCAATGAACTTGAAATTGTGCAGCCCGAAATCTGATCAGTAACAATCGCGGAAAAAGTACCAGCAATCTGGCCGCCAATAGGACCAACTGTTGAAGGTGCAAGTTGATCAATGCCTTGTTGGTTAAAACTATTAGGCCCGGTAATGAAATAAGAATAAGGCCCTGCTGGTGGTGCCGAAGCATTTAATTGTAATGTGATTGATCCCGTTGGGGTGCCGCACCCAGCCGGGTTAATTCCTGATAAAGCAAAGGCTGGCGATACATTTACTGTATAAATTTTTTCATCGGTGATGGTACATGTTGTTACGGGATCGGTTACCGTAACTTCGTAGGTAAACACTCCGGGATTTGAAGTATCAACAGCTTGAGTTTGAATCGTGCTTGCGTTAACGCCATCAACTCGCCATTGAAAGTTTGCACCCGGGTTTTGAGCATTCAAGGTTGCCGTTGCATTGTCTTCGCAAATAGTTAAGTCAGCACCCAGGTCAACTTGCGGGCGGTTGTCAACCACTAAGGATTGAGCGGTTGAGAAACATCCGTTCACATCGGTGTTGGTAACAAAAATTTGGGTTTGTGCATTTACAGTAATGGTTTGAGTTGTTTCACCCGTGCTCCATAGATAAGTAATGCCGGGAAGATTTGCTGTGTTAGCATCAAGTATTACAGCACCTGTGCATAAAGGAGCGGCACCCGGAATAGTAGGCGGTGGTGGTGGTGGAAAAATTCGTACTTGCTGCACAAGTGTAGTATCTAAATTACAGCGATTGGTTAGCCGCATAGAAACCGTATAGAAACCTGGCGCGGCATATAGGTGAACAGGAGCAGAGTCGGTGCTGCTTCCACCATCGCCAAAGAACCATTGAAATTTGTCGATGGCATCAGTAGCCTGGCCGGCAAATCGCGTTGAGTCACCAAAGCAAATACCTGTGAAGTCAAAACCCGGTCCGCTAAAAGCGTTGCTTTGCTGTTGAATAAAGTTTGGTAAGCCGAGGCGACTGTTTGTTCCGCCCAACAAATTAAATCCTGATGGATTGTATGAAGAAAGTTGCGTGGTATCATCGGATGCCGCAATCATTCCTAAAGTGTTGCTGCCATTTATCGCAACATAAATTTGTCCATCCGGCCCCAGTTGAATAGCACCCAACTCAGTTACCTGATTAATTCGTTGCTTGAAGAAAGGTCGATCTAATGAATCTAGAAAATATTCAAATACTTGTGAAGGTGAGGGCGAGCCTTTTATGGTGGCGAATAATTTATTTCCACCCGGTGAAAATTCAACGCCATAAACCTGACCGTTGGGCTCTTTCAAATCTATCTTACGATAATTATTTAACTGACCCGTGAGGTTATCGAAGGTGAATAACTCAATCAGGTTTTGTGTCCCCGGTGTTGAGAGGGCTACGGCCACATTGTTGCGGGGCCCTATTTTCATATAGCCCTCACCATTCTGCTGAAACTTGAATGAGTGATCAGATCCAATTTCTGAATAAACAGGTTGACCAATACCATCGCGTGTAATTGGGTAGGTGCGGAAAGTATTGTTTCCATACTCATGTACAATCAACCAATCGGTTGTGGCGGTAATACGTTCTGTACTTTTAGAAAACAGCAACACATTTTTTTGTTGCAGAGCACCTAACCCCGCATTAAGTTTTAAGTCAAATAATGAGTAGCGCACTTCATATGGAGCCGTGCCATCGATTGCCTGCGTTGTAAAAATATAGTATAGCGTTTCGTCTCCGGGCACGGGAACAATAATTGAAGATTGCGAGGCAGCAGGATCGCCACCTATACCATTATCTATTTCAGTATCGGTTTGATCAAACACTTTATCTCCATCCGTATAAAAGATTACATCTCCATTGCGATCGCAAACAATGGCGCAACCTTCTGGCGCATTCATAATACTATTATCTAACGCAACCGGTGGACTTTCATTAAAATCAATGCCGGCCTTGTTTCCAAAATACCATACGTTGTAGCGTTGATCTTGCAATCCATATTCTTTTACATTCACACCTGCGTAAGCCGAGCAACCTGAAGCATCAGTAACCACTACATAATAATAACCTGCCGAGTCAGGGGTAAGCGTATCACCCAAATCTCCATTAGACCATACGATGGAGGCGGGAGTGCCACCTTGAATTTTAACTTTTACAGAAAACTGAGTGGGTGAAGAGGTTCCGCGCGGAGGTGGAAACTCATCGCGGCAAGCCGTTGTGTCTTGCACAAGCTGCAACTGCAACGCAAAAGGATTGATGGTAATCGGTGAGGTTGTAGTTTGTGTTTGGCCACGATAAAACGCATTTAGCGTTACATTAAATGTGCCGGCAGTTGCATACGTATAAATAGGACTCCAGTTTGCTGAGCCTGATCCATCACCAAAATCCCAGCGCAGACTATCGGCATTGGGTGTAACGGTAGGGAAAAAGCTGGTGGGTGAATTTTGACACGTGCCTTGTGCAATAAAGGTTACGTTCATGATCACACTATCTTTAGGGGTGAATGCCGGAAACTGCTTGCTATTAAAATTGGCAGCGGTAAAAAGTGCTTGTGTATTTATTACGCTGGTTGCTACTGTGTCGGTGTTTGTTAATGTTCCCACCAAAAATGGCCCGCCCAAAATACCTTGGTATAAATGATAGATTGCACTATCAGGGGCAAGTTGCAATCCAAAACTTCTAAATACAGGTGCCGATAAAACCGGAGCCAATGTAAATGTTGGATTTAGGTAATCATATTGAAATACATTGGCTGTAATGCCGGCATCGCCATGGCGCGATAGATATAAGAAACGACCTTGCGCATCCCATTCAATATCATAAATAGACTGGCTATTAGCCGCTGTTGTTGCTGAATTAAAAATAAACCGATCGAATGAAAATATACCGGTAGCATTATCAAAGTTTATGATCAACGCATCGTTGTTTGGGCTTTGAGGCGATACGGCAATTTTGCCCGATGCTTCGTGATACGAAAAGTTTGCCACTGAAATAGGAAGACCAATACCTGTTGTTACTGTAGTTGGAAAAGCAGCAGCAGCATCAATTAATGTTGCCGCATAGTTTTGCGATCCATTTTGATGCGAGATTAACCAGAAGTCGGTGCGGTTTGCATGCGGAACTACAATCATTCCTTCCGATCGATTTGATAATCCGGCAACGGCATTATTTATTGGAAGCTCTACAACACCCGAAGCCGGGGCTGGGAATACAGCATTTCCAAATTGGTTTAGATCAACATTAGTTCTGCTAATGGAACCGCCAGTTGTAAAATTGCTTGAGTTGGTAAAAATATAATAGCGATTTGTTTGGCCGGGCATAGGTGCAAGTGCAACCGGCTGGTTTGCATCGGGCTGCCCCGTTAAGCCGGTTCCATTTGGCATGGGCAAATGGCAGCCGTCATAAACTCTTATTCCATCTGTATAAAAAAGTAAATTGGCTGTGGCCGGATCGGTTGCTACCGCTGAGCCTCCAGCAGCAAAGGGGAGAGCTTGATTAGTAACCGGTTGTGCAACGTTGGTTCCGCGATTAAATCGAATGCCGTCAGTAGAATTTCCAAAATACCAATTGTGATTGGATAAATCTTGAGCAACAATGGCATTGGAAAGCGCAAGGATTATCAGTACTGCTATCGAACCGCCCCACACTCCATTCCGATAATGTTTCCTTCCCGAATCCCTCATAAATACTGATCTAGGTTGATCTTATATTGGTGTTGAAATTTTAAAACGTCAAATAACACTAAAGTAATACAATTTGATCGAAAATATCGTTAACCAGACTAAAGCGGCCTATTTGTCGACAAATGTTTTTTTTAATGTTCTGAATGAATTTAATTTGCTTTGATAGAGTAGGGTCTAAACCTGAATTAATGCTTCGAATTGTCTTTTTAGTTTGTTTCTGTATGCTGTGGATGGTGGGGTCGGTAACTGCTCAAGATCCGCAGTACTCGCAATTTTATGCTGCACCACTTTATTTGAATCCGGCCTTTGCTGGAGCAACCAATCAAAACCGGGTTGGTGTTAACTATCGCAATCAATGGCCGGCCATTGATGCCAACTTCACTACCATTTCTGCATTTTATGATACCTACATTGAAGATAAGAATAGCGGAATTGGAGTTTTAGTGACGCGCGACCGCGAAGGGATTTTAGGATTGCAATCAACGAGTCTGGCAGTTCAATATGCCTATGATCTTCGCATTGTTAAAGGTCTTTCATTCCGTCCTGGCTTTCAGGCGGCCATTTATAATCGCTCAATCAATTTTGATAGACTAACGTTTGGCGATCAGTTCGATCCGGCAACAGGCGCTGTTATTAATCCGGTTTCGGCCGAAGGATTAAACACCGGCCAATCGAAATTCTTCCCAGATATCTCCGCAGGTGGATTACTATATAGCAAAAACGCATGGTTGGGATTTGCAGCACAACATTTAACAGAACCTAATCAATCACTGATTGGTGAAGTGAGTCGCTTGCCGCGAAAACTTTCCGGCCATGCAGGTTATAAATTCTTTTTTAAACCCGGTGAAATGGGCGATGGATTTTATCAGCGTCCGCGCGAGCGCAGTATTGCTCCGGCCATTCAATACCGCCATCAGGGCTCGTTTGATCAAATGGATCTTGGATTTTATTTCACGTTCGAACCGTTGATTATTGGAACCTGGTATAGGGGTGTGCCTTTTAAAAAGGTAAATGGATTTAATAACAACGAATCAGTGGTGCTGCTTGTTGGCTTTACCAAAAAAGGAGCAAAAGATATTTTGAATATTGGCTATAGTTACGATTACACCATTTCTCAGCTTGGCCCAGGTAGTGGAGGCGCACACGAATTTAGTTTAGTGTATTCCTGGTCAACACGCAATCCGCGCAAGCCCGCAAAAGATAAACTGTTTATTCCTTGTCCGGATTTTTAAACTGGTTGCAGGATACTGGTCGCTGGATAAATTAGCGACACTCCTTACTGATTATCAAATACCATTATTTTCCCTAACACCTTTAGTATTAGGACTGGAGATATGTGAGGTTGTTGATTACTTTATTTTTAGTTTCCAATGGAACAATATTTCTGTTTCTCCTATTTTTAGAAAATTATTTTTTAATAAAATTGTATAAGAGCCTATATTTTCTTTTTCAGTAGAAGCAATAATTGAGTATACTTTTGCCTGAGTTTTCGCCCATTCAATTATACCACTCACAGCTTCCGTCATAAATCCTTTTTTCCGAAACTCGTCATACGTGCCATAACCAATTTCAATTTCTCCATCCGAATTGGGTTCTCCAACGATACAAATGTCACCAACCATTTTGTTATCAGCTTTTGAAATTGCTGTCCAAAGGGTTGAGTATAAATAGTCTTTGGTTGTGTCGGCAACATTCGGTAAAATGGTTTGTTCAAAGGCTTCTTTAAGCTCAGGAGAAATTGTCCTTGAGGTTTCGTTTAGATTTAATTCAGTTTCCAAAGAGTTATCTGCCTTACTATATTTTAACAGTTGGCCGTAGGTTAAAGGTTTTAAAATAAGTCGTTCTGTTTCTATCATTTTTGGTTGCTATTTTTTCTGAGCTGATTTTTTTAGAATGAAGACATAATGGTTTGACGCTTATGGCAAACAATGGGCCTAACATCCCTTCTCCAAAGTACCAGATATTAGCGCCAATTAATACTGTTTTAGCGGTCTTAGAAAGTTTCACAATAATCTGCTGCAATAGACTTTTAACCTGAAATAAATTTTGGAACTGGTTGCTTGATACTAGGCGCTATCTGAATATCGACCACTGATTACTGACAACCTTTTTATATTCACTATACTTCCAGTATCCAGTTACTCCTC
>Ga0154020_10008092_pt1 | contig 12226 bp, 6 predicted proteins | sample Klosneuvirus_201_FD_109709 | JGI IMG/M metagenome (GOLD analysis project Ga0154020, IMG submission 109709) | Active sludge microbial communities from wastewater, Klosterneuburg, Austria - Klosneuvirus_20160825_MG | ecosystem: Engineered > WWTP > Aerobic digester > Activated sludge | place... | reverse complement strand
CTTTTGTCACAAAAATACGTCAGCAAAGTCAACTGTCAAAACAGTAGAACTACCCTAAAAGTTTAGTAAAAATGAAATTAGAAGATCGAATTGAAGCCTTTGTAGCATTAGGTAACAGAATAGCGTTGTTGACTGAATCAGAAAAACAATCGATTGCCGATGGCGCTGCCCAATCAAACTCATGGTTTACTTATGAATCCGCGATCACGGCATTAACAGGCATTCGTCATTTTTTAGATAAAGATTCACTGACTGAATGGACATCAAAATATGAATTCGCTGAAATAAAACAGAAGGCTGTTGGAGTAGCCATGGCAGGAAATATTCCTTTAGTAGGATTTCATGATATACTTTGTATTCTTATTACTGGCCATCAAGTTTTAGCAAAACGAAGTTCGCAGGATTCGTATTTGATTACTTTGTTGTGCGATTGGTTAATTGAAATCAATCCTGACTTTAGAACAAAAATAAAATTTGAAGAACGATTGAATGGCGTTGATGCAGTCATCGCTACTGGAAGCGATAATTCTTCGCGATACTTCGAATACTACTTCAGGAAAATTCCACATGTGATTCGTAAAAACAGAACTTCGTATGCAGTGCTAATGGGCGAAGAAAGTAGTGAGTTGCTAACCGAGCTTGGTAAGGATGTGTTTACGTATTTTGGATTGGGTTGTAGGAATGTTTCAAAGTTATATGTTCCTGAAGATTATAAATTCATTCAACTTTTAGATTCGTGGGAAGTATATCAGCCGATCATCAATCACCATAAGTACGCCAACAATTACGATTATCAAAAATCGATTATGCTGGTCAATGGTGTTCCATTTTTTGATAATGGATTTGTGATGCTTACAGCCAATGAAGGGTTAGTCTCTCCTATTTCGGTTATCTTTTATGAAACGTATACAGACTTAGCTGATCTGAATATAAAATTAGAAGCCAACAAGGAAAAAACTCAATGCATCGTTTCGGCTGATGGCTGGTTTGCTAATAGTGTTGCTTTTGGAAAAACTCAAACGCCTGATGTCTGGGATTATGCCGATCAGGTTGACACCTTAACGTTTTTAACTTCAATCTGATTACTGCTTACCCCTCATGATTTCAAGCCATCCTGTTAATGATTCGCCATTTACAGTGAGTCGGTAATAATAAACACCATCTACCACATTATCTCCGGTCCAATCGCTCTGATAATCGGATGCAGAGAATACTTCTTTACCCCACCTATTTGATATGATCAACTTAGCATTTGAAGGCAAGTTCTTAATTTCAAACAAATCATTAGCTCCGTCACCATTGGGTGTGAAGATGTTTGGTATATAAATTCCACAGCCAAATGTTGGCTCTGTCATTACGATGTTTTTGAATACAGAATTTACAAAACCAACACATCCATTAACAACGGACTGATTTTGCGCTACTTGAATTTCAAAATCGCCTAAATCCACATTAGCAATAGTAAATCCGGTAGGAGATGCCGCAACATCTTTCGCTATTGCTCCTGTTTGAGAAATATTACCATTGCTGAACACGGTGTAAGTAAAGTCAGTATCTACAGAGCCTACAAAATTAGTTAGTAGTACAGTTCCTTTGCCATCCAAACAATTATAAGTAACCGAGCTTACTGTAAAGTCAACCAAATCAGGAACACCCGTTGGGGAAATAGTAAAAAATCCATTCTTTATACATGCTGGATTTGTATTGTCTCCATAGGTTATTACATAGGTATAATCGCCAACAGGCAAAGCAGCGAATAGGAAATTATTAAACTGGGTAACATTTTTAGGTCCGCTAATTTCAATCTTTACTCCTATAATATTTACCGCAGGCGTTGCCGGGTTTATATCAAAATTTACCGTTCCATCTGGCAAAGCCGCACCACACGTAGCTAGCGTAGTGATTGGTGTAATAATTACGGTTGCACAATTATTTGGTGGCGTGCAGGTAGGATCGCCATTGGCTAAAACAGTAACCGAAACTACATCAGTCAATTGAGCCGAGCAAGATCCTATTGAGGCAAATACATTGAAGGCTGAATTAACAATGAGCGAGCCGGTAGATAAACTTAGCGTTGATCCTGTGCCCACTAATGGACTTCCAATTGCATTATTAGTAATATTATCACGAAGCTGATAACTGATCCCTACTTCCGAACTACTAACCTGAATTGTTGCGGAGGTACCAAAACAAATTGGGCTGCTTAGTGCAGAAACCGTTAGACCAGGCGATGGAGCAGGGTCAACAGTAATAGTAACAAGTGCATTCAGTTCAGCCGAACACGTAACACTTGATGCCAATACATTGAATGTTGTTGTGAGGTTAAGATTTCCTGTTGGGATATCAAGTGTTCCACCTGTTCCGGCAACAATACCTGAAACATTACTATCATCCAGATCATCACGCAATTGATAATCTACTCCTACTTCTGAATTAGCTATTTGAATAATTGTTGCATTACCCGCACAAAAATTTGTTGACTGAGCTGTAACTGCTAATGTTAAATCAATTGATCCGGCAACGTTAATCGCTACCGTTGTTGTTAATTCAACGGGGGTACAAACTCCACCCGTAGCTAACACATTAAATGTTGTTGGTATGGCGAGGGCACCCGTTGATAAAATAATAGTTGCTCCAGTTCCGGCTACAGCCGAGCCAATTAAACTATCGTCAGCATCATTTCGCAATTGATAGCTTACATCCACTTCCGAGTTTGCAATATCAATGGAAGCGCCTCCTCCAACACATAAGGTGGCTGCTGGTCCGGTCACTACCAATGCTGGGTTTGGATTCACATCAACATTAACACTTGCTTGATTGACCAACTCAATGGAGCAACTAACATTTGAAGCTAAAACGTTAAATGTTATGGCTAAAGAAAGATTTCCTGTTGGCAAATTTATCGTTGCCCCTGTTCCTGCTATCGGAGCTCCTATTGCACTGTCATCAGCATCATTGCGCAATTGATAATTAACTCCTACTTCAGAATTTGAAATTTGAATGTTGGTTGCTGAGCCATCGCATACCGAGTTTGCCTGAGCTGCAACACCAATCGTATCATCTATTGAACCCACAACCGTGACTGTTGGAGTTGCTGTTAATTGAACTGCCGAACATGCACCGCGTTGTGCTATCACATTAAAAGTTGTATTGACCAAAAGTGCTCCGGTAGACAAAGAAATGGAAGCCCCTGTTCCACTTACAGAAATACCTATAACACTATTATCAGAATTATCTCTTAAAATATAGTTTACGCCAAGTTCTGAAGTGGCTACATCCACGGAACTTGAACCACCTGAACAAACCGGACTTATCGAGGTTGTTAATGTTAAACCAATTGAAGGTGGATTATCTACTGTTACAATTGAAGGTGAACCAATCACGGTGCCTGCACAATTTGCATCACTTACATTAATTAAAGTATAAGTGGTATTTGAAGCAGGCGTTACCGCGATGTTGAGTGTATTTGTTACTGAGTTTCCGGGGAATGTGGTAACACCATCCGAATATTGAAATGTCCAGGGACCAGTTCCTGTAAAATCGAAAATTAAATTAGTGCTCTGGCCATTACAAATAGCTGTACTTCCGCTTACTGAACCCGTTGGTAAATCATTTACGGTAAGGGTTACTGCTGCAGCTACACTTGCACAACCTATAGTTGTTTCCGTCACAAAAACAGTTGTAACATTTGCTGCTGTGCTATTGAAATTTAATTGTGCGTTGGTTGGAGTAGAGCCCACTGTAAGTAGAGTTGTTAGTGCTACATCGCTATACCAGGTATACGTACTTCCACCGTTTGGCGTGGTAATGACAGGAGCTGTAATGGCTGAGCCAACACAATACTTAGTTGGACTAAATGTAACAGCCGGTGCGGACGGTACAGCATTTACGGTTAACGTAATCGCTGTTGCAATACTCGTGCAAATACTTGCATTGGTTTCAGTTACAAAAATTGTTGTGGTATTAGCTGCAGCACTACTAAAACCTAGTTGTGCATTGGTAGGATTTGTGCCTGTTGTAAGAATCGTAGCTAATGCAACATCGCTATACCAAGTATAGGTGCTGCCACCAGTTGGAGTAGTTATTACTGGCGCATTGATGGCATCTCCTACGCAATAGGAAGTTGGATTGAATGTAACGGCCGGTGCAACAGAAACTGAGTTAACTGTTAACGTGATTGAAGAAGCCGCGCCCGTGCAGTTACTTGCGTTTGTTTCGGTTACAAAAACTGTGGTTGTGTTTGCCGCTGCGCTACTAAAGCCCAACTGTGCATTGGTTGGGGAAGTCCCTGTTGCCAGTAAGGTTGATAAACTCACATCACTAAACCATTTGTATATGCTTCCACCAACTGGTGCCGTAATGGCGGGTGGTGTAATGGCCTTGCCAACACAATATACACTGGGGCTAAACGTAACGGTTGGTGCAGCAGGGATTGCATTTACTGTTAACGTAACGGGTAATGCAGACCCCGTGCAATTGCTGCTATTTTTTTCCGTAACAAATATGGTAGTAGTATTTACCAAGGCACTACTAAAACCTATTTGCGCATTGGTTGGCGCGGAACCAGTTGTCAGAATTGTTGTGAGGCCAGCATCGCTATACCATGTATAAGTACTTCCGCCAACAGGCGTTGTAATAACCGGTGGCGTAATCACATCACCAACGCAATAGCTGGAAGGTGCAAACGTAACAACCGGTGCAAGTGGAACAGCACTTACTGTCAAGTTAATTGTAGTAGCAGGACCAGGGCAATTGCTGCTATTTGTTTCGGCAACAAATATGGTTATGGTGTTCGCTGATGCACTACTGAATCCAAGTTGTGCATTAGTTGGTGAGGTTCCAATGGTTAACACAGTGGATAAACTCACATCACTATACCAAGTGTAAACACTACCTCCTATGGGAGTTGTTACAGTTGGTGGCGTAATGGCTGCCCCTACACAATAAACAGCAGGACTAAAAGTAATAGCTGGTGCAACTGGAATTGGATTAACTGTAACGGTAACTGATGTAGATAGCCCTGTGCAGTTACTGCTATTGGTTTCAGTAACAAAAACTGTGGTAGTATTGACCGAGGCGCTACTGAATCCTAATTGAGCATTTGTTGGATTCGCTCCAGTAGCAATCTGGGTAGTAAGTCCAGCATCGCTAAACCAGGCATAAGTGCTTCCGCCAACGGGAGTTGTAATAACCGGTGGTGTAATAGCAGCGCCAACACAAAAGGTAGCCGGGCTAAAAGTTACTGCTGGTGCAACGGGAACCGCACTTACCGTTAATGTAACTGGAGTTGCTGCGCCCTCGCAATTGCTGGCGTTTGTTTCGGTAACAAATACGGTAAGTACATTAGCCAAAGCACTGCTAAATCCTAATTGCGCATTAGTAGGTGCAGACCCTGTAATCAATAATGTCGATAAACTTATATCGCTGTACCATTTGTAAGTGTTACCTCCAATTGGAGTGGTAATTTTTGGAGCAGTTATTACATTACCCACGCAATAAGAACTTGGAATAAATGTTACCGCAGGTGGCGTTGGAATTGGATTTACAGTAAGGGTAATTGCAGTAGCTGGCCCTTCACAGGTAGAAGCATTTTTTTCAGTAACAAAAACCGAAGTAACATTTGGCGCTGCACTACTAAAACCTAGTTGTGCATTCGTTGGAGTAGTTCCTACAGTTAGTAAAGTAGTTAATGCTGCATCACTATACCACGAATAAATACTTCCGCCAATCGGAGTTGTAATTGCAGGAGCAATAATTGCCTTTCCAACACAATAGGTGATTGGTGTAAATGTGATTGCCGGAGCTACAGGCTTTGGATTTACAACTATCATGGCCGAACCACTCGAAGCACCTGCTGCACATCCGTTGGCATCTGTAACTGCCGTTAGCGTGTATGTAGTATTTATTAATGGCGAAACGGAAACGTTGGTTCCACTTGTATAATTATTTACTACCCCTATCCCATTGATCGTAAGTGTATAGGGTGCAGAGCCAGCGGTTATATCAACCTTAATGGAAGTTGCATCGCCAGCGCAAATTGGCGTTACCCCTGATAGGCTAAGAACTGCATTAGTAGGTGGTGGGGGTTCAATGATAGTTATAGGCCCGATTGTTTGAGAGCAGTTGGTTCCATTATCGGTAACAACGACAGAATAATCTCCTGCGATTAGGCCTGTAATATCCTTGCTAGCTGAGGTGAATCCATTAGTTGACGTCCACGCAAAGACATAGCTGCCTGTTCCTCCCGAAACATCCAACGATATTTGACCATTAGGTGTGCCGCAACTTGTGCTGTTGATCGGAAATCCTGATGATACACTGGCGGTTATATCCGTTGTTCCATTTATAATGAAAGAGCCATTAAAGTCGGAGGGATTTCCATCCTGCACTACAATAAAATAATTGCCCGGCTTAAGATCTGTGGCAACATAAGGTACGCCAATTGTTATAGGTATGTTGAGTTTATTCACCGGCCCCAAGACAAAAAGACTAATGGGCGGTATTCCAGACGTTACTGTTATAATAATAGAAGCATTATCAAGAACGCCATCGCTACCCGGAGCTCCGCCCCCATCTAGTAAATCGCGGCAAGCATCTTTTTTATTAGATAATGTAACGAGGGGTGTTTGTGCCCATGAGTAGGTCGAAAAAAAAGTAAGTCCGACAAAGACCCAAAAAAATAAGTTTTTCGATTTCACACCTATAGTCAGTTAATCTTAAATGTTATGTGCTTGGTACACCCACTTTTATTTTGGATGTAGAGATTGTATTCGCCCTTTGCCAAGTCGCTTACCTGATTATCTTTTACTTCCAACTGATTATCCTGACTATTTCCAGAAAAGATAAAACTCGTGTATGAAATAGTCGATTTTTTAAAATTCATGACTATTTTCCCATTTTGCTGATTATCTGATGTGTTGGTAATATCAAGCTTAACCTCAATTTCATCACATTCGGCCGATATGGGGTTAAATTCACTTTTGGCAAGTTTCGTTAAGTCGATATCATAACCGAAGGAGATAGTCGCGCTACCAAATAGTAAAAAGGCTATTAAAATACTGGCCTTTAGGTTATTAATGGAGTTCATATGAAGATATAAATCAGAGCAAGATAAACGATTATTGCGCGCCTTGCAAAAAATATTGTGGGTCATTAAATACCTGCAATTATGTAAGTAAACTGCTATCACTAAAGGTTAAAAAATTCATTACCGCATTCAGGTAATGTTTTATTAAAAAAATTAAATTTCTAATACTTCCGTTTCAAAATTTCACTAAGTATAAAAGCTCTTTTAAAACTTGCTGGATTGCGCAGTTCGTTAACATACTTGTTTTTCAATTTCTTATTCTTACCATATGATCCAAAGCCCTTTAGTCGTTCAAAATTCACCTCGGTATCATTTACATTTAAGGTTTCCTCAAGCGATTTTCGATTGAAAGCTGCTGATTTTGCCTTCTCATAAGTTTCGTAAATCTCATCTTCCGATCGGTAATCCCTTATCTGGGTTGGTTGTACCTCCTCCTCTATTTCATCATCATAATCAACGTAGTCGTAGGATTTTTTAGGCTGTGGTATGGAAACGGGCTTTTGCTCCACCGCCTTGGGTGTTTTAGCCGCTTGTATTTCCCTAAGCAAATCTTCAAATGAAATCGGTTTAGTCCCTTCACTTGAGGTGGTCGGTTCATTATACCCTCCCTGAGACGGAGCACCAGGCTGCTGTTTTTTCTTGCTCACCCGGGCAATTAAGGTAATAACAATAACGATAAGCCAAATCCAAAATTGAATATCCATAGAAGTGATCAAAGGTATCGAAATAATTCGAAAAACAGCGTTTTAGGGATTTATTTGCGATGGATAAATTGTGGATGAAATGGGTGTTATTGATTTTCCAAATGCCAATCCTAAAGTTATCTTTGCCCTCTTATTTTTTCAACCACTAATTCTAAAGAGATTCATGCAGTTATCGAAGTTGGAGATCAAAGGGTTCAAGAGTTTTGCCGACAAAATAGTTATCAATTTTGATGAAGGCATTACCGGCATTGTTGGCCCTAATGGTTGCGGAAAGTCAAATGTAGTTGATTCGATTCGTTGGGTTTTAGGCGAACAGAAAACAAGCGCTCTTCGTTCGGAGAAAATGGAGAACGTTATCTTCAATGGCACCAGCCAGCGCTCGCCACAACAAATGGCTGAAGTATCGCTGACGATAAATAACACGAAAAACATTCTTCCCACAGAATATTCTCAGATCACTATTACAAGAAGACTCTATCGTTCGGGTGAAAGCGAATACTTGCTTAATGGCGTAACCTGCCGGCTGAAAGACATCACAAACTTGTTTTTGGATACCGGAGTTGCCTCAAACAGTTATTCCATAATCGAGTTGGGGATGGTGGATGATATTTTGAACGACCGCGACAACTCGCGCAGAACATTGTTTGAAGAAGCTGCCGGAATTTCTAAATTCAAAAAGCGCAAGAAAGAAACCCTTAGAAAACTTGAAGATACAGATGCTGATCTTGAACGTGTAGAAGATTTACTTTTCGAAATAGAAAAAAATATGAAGAGCCTGGAAAAGCAGGCAAAGCAAACCGAACAGTATTACAAGATTAAAGAAGACTATAAAGAGAAAAGTATTCAGCTAGCAAAAGTTGTAGTGAACAAGCAGAAGGAAACGTTTGCCACTGTACAAAAGCAAGTTGAAAAAGAAAGTGATCGTAAAACTCAGCTAACGGCAAGTGTAGCCGATAAAGAGGCGTTGATCGAAAAATCAAAAGCCGATCTTTTATTAAAAGAGAAAACTCTTTCATCAAGACAAAAATCTATAAATGATTTTGTCGCTCAGATCCGGCAATACGAAAGCGAAAAGCAAATCAAGAATGAACGGCTTCGCTTTTTAAATGATCGGGTAAACAACCTGAAAGATCAGATTGAGCAAGATAAAAAGAGTAACGAACGTGCTCGGTTCAGTATTCAAAGTTTAGAAACCGAACGCGAAACTGCGCAACAAGCATTAACCGAAATCTCCAATCAGGTTGGATCGTTAAAGTCAGATTACGATACTCAAAAAGCTGCAACCTATACGTTGCAAGGTGAGTCTGATGCACTGCGCCAAGTATATCGTGCCAAGCAAGAAGAATCGTTTCAACTTAATAAGTCGTTAGAGATTCGTGAAATTCAGATTTCTTCGTTTAAGCAAGAACTGGAGCGCACCACAACTGATACCAGTCAACAAAGTGCTAGCATTGCTGAATTTGAAAAAAAGACAGTCATTCTAAAAGAAGAAATTGCAGAGAAGAATAATTATCTCGAAAAGTTAAGAAAGGAAGAAGAAGATATTCGTTTGCGAATTTCATCATTAGAAAAAACAATCGAAATGATTCGGGAAGAAATGACCGAAGCAGGACGGAAGTTAGACGCCCGTCAGAATGAATATCAACTTACCAAGTCGTTAGTTGAAAACTTAGAGGGATTTCCTGAAGCAATAAAGTTTTTGAAAAAGAATGTGGGCTGGACAAAGAACGCTCCCCTCCTTTCTGATATTCTATCAACCAGCGAAGAATATCGTGTTGCCATTGAAAACTATTTAGAGCCTTATCTTAACTACTATGTTGTAGAACACGAAGCTGAGGCGTATGAGGCGATTAATATTTTAAGTGATGCCAGCAAGGGTAAAGCAAACTTCTTCATTCTTGATTCCTTTGAAAAGTTTTCCTCTTCTCCTATTCAAATGTATCCGAATGCATTTCCGGCTACACAAATCATTGAGTTCGATCCTCGGTATAACAAACTGATGTCCTTTATTCTGGACAAGGTTTATATGTATGAAGGCGATATAAAAAGTATTCCAGCAGACGAAAATACGTTCATCACCAAAAGTGGAAAAGTTACCAAACGTAGATTTAGTTTATCTGGTGGATCGGTTGGCTTGTTTGAGGGCAAGAAAATTGGTCGCGCCAAAAACATGGAGAAGCTTGATAAAGAAATCAAAGAGCTTACCAAAAAAGTTGAAGATGTTCGTCATTCTTTAATTGATAAACAGCGCGAACTGGAGCGCTTACGCAACAACACACTCAAGCAGCAAATTGATGAAGCTCAAGGCGCCATCAAACTTGTGAATGATGAATACATCTCCGTTAGTACCAAGCAAGAGCAGTTCTCTACTATGCTTAGTAGCGCAGACTTGCGCAAGGAGGACATTATCGAGAAAATAGAAACTCTTAATGAAGAGTTGCTTGACCTTCGGCCTAAAGCTGAACAAGCACAGATATTATTAAATCAGCAAGATGAAAAGCTTAAGTTGATTACTGCTGAACTAAATGTTCAGAATGAATTGCTGAGTCAGAAATCTTCTGCCTTCAACGAACAGAATATTTTCTTCCACCAACAGGAAAACCGTGTAAAAAGTGTTGAGCAAGAGATGCGCTTCAAACAGGAATCAATGGAACAAAGTAGCGTTCGCATTGAAACCAATACAGAAGAGCAACGCAAAAACGAAGAGGAAGTACGCACCATTATTGAAACAACCCAAAGCAATGATGAAACTTTAATCGGCATGTATGCTGAGAAAGATGACATGGAAAAAGGGTTGGGCGAGGCTGAGAAAGAATACTACTCGGGCCGTGGCGAAATAGATCAGTTTGAAAAAGATTTGCGCGACATTCAACACCAGCGCCAAAACATTGATACCCTATTGATGGAGTTGCAAAACCAACTCAATGATAGTAAAATGAAGTTGAACTCAGTGAAGGAGAGACTTTCTGTTGAGTTCAACATGGACCTTGATACCGTGCTAAGTAATGCAACTCCAGAAGAAGCAGAACAACTTGCTTTGTTTGATGAAGATAAACTTCGCAATGATGTAACTAAAATTCGCGAGAAGCTTGACAACATGGGACCCATCAACCCTATGGCGATGGAAGCTTACACCGAAATTAAAGAACGCAATGATTTCATCATCGCGCAAAAAGATGATTTACTGAAAGCAAAAGAAACGTTATTCAATACCATTAGCGAAATTGAAGGTGTGGCTAGCGAAACGTTTATGCAGGCGTTTACGCAGATTAAAGAGCATTTTATTACCGTGTTCCGCTCACTGTTTAATGAAGGCGATGATTGCGATCTTAAATTGGCTGATCCAACCAAGCCGCTGGAATCTGAAATTGATATTATCGCCAAGCCAAAAGGAAAGCGACCGTTGACTATTAATCAATTGTCGGGTGGTGAGAAAACATTGACGGCTACTGCCCTACTTTTCTCTATGTATTTATTGAAGCCTGCTCCATTCTGTATTTTTGATGAGGTGGATGCGCCCTTGGATGATGCCAATATTGATAAGTTCAATAACATCATTCGTACGTTCAGTAAAGACTCGCAGTTTGTTATTGTTACCCACAACAAGCGCACGATGACTACCACTGATGTTATTTACGGAATCACCATGGTTGAGAAAGGGATCTCACGCGTAGTGCCAGTTGATTTGAGAGAGTTAGCTTAGGCTGGGCGTTGGTTTGTTGCTGCTGGACTAGCCAACTAATATGTTTGCGTGGAGTCCATCACTAAATTTTAAAATCAACTACCCATGAAGGTAATTTTGATCCTAGTATTCTTGCTGGCAACAATTTACGAAACCAAAAAGGAATCAACATGCAAAGACTTCAAGACCGGAAAATTTACCCTAACGGATAAAAAAATTGAAGGAAAATATATTATAGAAAGGAATGACTCCTTACAAATTGAAACAGACTTAACTACTGGAAATACATCCAAGTATAACGTAAAGTGGGTTAATGATTGCGACTACGAATTAAGAATTATTGAAGGCCGCGATGAGATAATGGATTTTTATGCCGGGAAGGTTTTAACAATAAGGATAATTGAAACATATAAGAATAGTTATAAATTCGAAGGGCAATTGGAGGGTCTTGAAAGAAAAAGCACTCAAATAATAAAACGAATCAAATAAATCCAGGCCCAAGAAATATCACCTAGATCAATTAAGTCGGCTTTCTATAAGTTATTAATGGCTCTAAGTTTTTACAGCTTATATGATCAAGAGGCTGTAAAGTGAACTGTGTCAAAGTAGGACAAACACTAACTTTGACACATAATGAAACAAGAAGAACAATTCAATTTAGAGGACATCAAGAAGAAAGCCCTGGAGCAGTTCCGCTCGGGTAAATCCCTGTACGGTAAGGACGGAGCCTTTGCCCCGATGCTTAAAAGTTTT
>Ga0154020_10008091_pt1 | contig 12228 bp, 9 predicted proteins | sample Klosneuvirus_201_FD_109709 | JGI IMG/M metagenome (GOLD analysis project Ga0154020, IMG submission 109709) | Active sludge microbial communities from wastewater, Klosterneuburg, Austria - Klosneuvirus_20160825_MG | ecosystem: Engineered > WWTP > Aerobic digester > Activated sludge | place... | reverse complement strand
CGCAGAGGTGTGCCACTTCATCCGTAAAGAATTTTTAAAAATACTGTCACTAATTACACCTCTTAACAAATTCACTTGCAATCCAAATTTGATCTGCCTCATTTGGTAATCTAATTACTGTTTTAATAATTCCTGCATCTTCAATGAAGACCTTAGTTCCTTGCTCTAGGATAACGGCTCTTCCATCCATTATCATTTCACCAAATAATTTAGCTTCTTTTCTTACTGAGTACTTTGTCAATAATTCATAATTCTTTTCAGAATATGCTCCAACAGATTGTTGAGAAATGCAATAAGAGGAGCCTCTTGTTGGACTCTCTTTGGCAGGTGTGATTGCATTAGTAGAATCAGATTCGTCAGATGAAAATCTTCTCCGTTGATTGAAAAATACAACTACGCAGATTACCACAGCAAAAATTAGCCAGCTCAGTGTTTTATTCATTCCAGCAGATGGGTGTTAGGGGTAGGTCTACAATTTTGGGTAATTAATGGAACAACTGCAGTTTTGGAAATTAGAACCGCCCCTCAACTTTTGTCCAAATAGTTTTTTATAGAATACCCCCTTCAGAAAAGTAAACATCTGTATTTAGAGGTAATAGATTATTAGAAACAGGTAAAAGATTACACTATAAAAAAGGTAATAGGTGTTACAATTTGTATCTAATTAGAGCAAATTAGTCCCCTATAAAACAAAAACCCCGCTATTAATAAATAGCGGGGTTTTTAGCGGTCCGGACGGGACTCGAACCCGCGACCTTCCGCGTGACAGGCGGACATTCTAACCAGCTGAACTACCAGACCAATATTTTAATTTTCTGCCTAATCTGATCTTGTAACTTACTGATAACCACCAGAACTTTTTAAACAGGCTGCAAATATAACGTTATGAGCATTCAATGCAAAAAACCGAGAAAATATTTATCGATTTGATTACTAGGGATTATGATAATGAGTTTAATCTTTCATTCAAAGTTTGATTCAGGTTGTTCTCTTTTGCCGGTATTTGATCCATGGCATATTCGCTAAGCGCTGTTATAGTTAGAGAGGGATTTACTCCTAGGTTACAGGGCATAATACTACCATCGAGAATATAAAAATTAGAGTAGCCATGTACGTTGAAATTTTCATCTACTACGCCCTCGGCTTTCGTTTTTCCCATGGGGCATCCACCTAATATATGAGCCGTTGAGGCCAAGCCAAATATAATTTCTGTGATCGCATTATGAGGCACTCCATTAACTTTTTTAGCATATCGAAATAAAGCATCCTGGCCTATGGGAATAAAGCTCGGAACCTTCTGCCCACTTTCATTCTTCATTATTAACCGAGATCCGAAGATAGTTTTCTTGAGTTTCATCTGCATGGCATTGGGTAATGACTGCATGATTAGAAAAATAATACTCGATTGAGCCAACTTGAAATTGAATAGCGACCGAAAAAAATTAACAGGTTGGGTTATTATGTTACCCAACATCTTTAGTGTTCGCACCATGGGCGTGCCATTTCCTGCAGCCATGGCAGCCAGCCGTACCATCGCTCCTGATCCATTCGGAAACTTACACAACTCAATATGTGTGTCGTCATCCGGATTAAAAATTGAGCTAATTGCCAACCCATGATTTAACTTTCTGTCGGCCGCCACTACACCCGATAACATTTCAGAGTTAGTAAGGATGTTATCACCCAACGTATCAGAAAGGTTTGGCAAAGTTTTATACACAAGCTTTTGTTTGAGCAGTAAGTTCATTGTACCTAACACGCCACCACTAACTACAATACCTGAAGACGTAAAAGTATTTTCCTTTTTGCCAAACCAGGCTGTACTTTGTTTTGTATGAACTTTATACTCACCGTTAGTTTGTTCAATCTTTATTACTTCGGTCTCGGCCAATACGGTGGCTCCAAACATATGCTCAGCAAACCAAAGGTAATTTTTGTCTAATGTGTTTTTGGCATTAAACCGGCAGCCCACCATGCAACCCGCGCACTCAACACATCCTTTGCGTAAGGGTCCTAATCCTTTAAAGTATGGATCACGTTCTTTTTTTGGATCACCTAAGTAAACGCCCACATAATCCACTCTTCCATAAGAAGCCCCACGCCCCATATCATCCGCCACAGATTTTAATATCCGGTCCTCTTCATATTCACGCGAATACTTTTCGCTACCTAACATGAACTTTGCCTTTTCAAAATAAGGAGCCAGCGTTTGTTTCCAATCTTTGTAATGTGCCCAGCGGGGATTTGTATAAAAACTATCACGTGGCAACATGTGCGTGTTTGCATACACCAGCGAACCTCCGCCCACGCCTATGCCTGAAAGAATAAAAACCTCTTTAAAAAAAGTAAGCTTTTGAAATCCAAAACATTTTAAGAGTGGAATCCAAAGGTATTTTCGAATTTTCCAGTTTGATTTTGGAAAGTCATAATCTTTCCATCGCTTCCCTTTTTCAATAACTAAAACTGAATATCCCTTTTCTGATAATCGCATGGCGGAAACAGATCCGCCAAAGCCTGAGCCAATGACTATGTAATCAAACTTTTGATTCATGAACTGATGTTACACCTTCGGCATTTTATAACCATTGTTATACTTCGCTGCTAAATATGCATTTGCCTTATCTTCATTAAATCTCCCTTTCGAAACATCCCAACTTACTTTGCTACCTGATCGATAGGAAATATTACCCATCTGGCATACTGTGGCAACATGAGCACCTGCCTGAATCGGGCAAGTTAGTTTATCCAGCTTACGGCTCTTTACTGCTTCCACAAAATTGACTGTATGTAAATCAAGACCCGATCCTTTATTGGGTTGATATGGAATGGCTTCCATTCGCTTCTCATCCGGAATAACTTCCCAACCACCACGCCACAACACAAGTGTTCCGTTGTTGCCAATGTATGAGATACCATGATCTTTACCATAGTTTCCATTGCTGATACTCTGCGCTTGTTCCCAAATCATATTATACCCATCAAATTCATAAACAGTAGCCAAGGTATCTGGTGTTTCGTGCGCGCCATCAGGGTACGCATACTTTCCACCCAATGCAACTGCAGACTTAGGGAAGGCGGCATCCATTCCTAACAAGGCATAATCAATTAAGTGCACACCCCAATCGGTCATTAATCCACCAGCATAATCCCAAAACCATCTGAAATTAAAATGAAACCGGTTTGGATTAAACGGACGCTTGGTAGCAGGGCCAAGCCACATATCATAATTAACCCCCGCGGGTGCAGGGCCATCAGGTTTTACTTCAATGTTTTTCATCCAACCCTGATAAGCCCAGGCTTTCACCGTTCTAATCTTACCCAGTTTACCAGTTTTAATAAAATTAAGTGCATCCACAAAGTGCGGCATACTGCGCTGCCACTGCCCTACCTGAACAGCCTTATTATATTTCTTCTGTGCAGCTACCATCGCGTTGCATTCTTCTATTGAATTGCCAATTGGCTTTTCAACATAAACATCTTTACCCGCTTCGCAAGCTTCCACCATTTGCAGGCAATGCCAATGATCGGGTGTTCCAATAAGGATTACATCAATATCTTTATTTTCCAACATCTTTCTATAATCGCCATACGTTTTGGTTTGCATGCCGTTCTTTGCTAACTCATACTTGCGATAGTTCAACACATTATCGTCCACATCACAAAGTGCGGCAATATTTATTTCAGGAATTTTCATAAACGATGAAGTATCGGACCACCCCATTCCGTTTATCCCAATTACACCCACATTAATTTTATCATTGGCCGAAATTCCTTGTTTGATTTTGGCCAATGCTTCCCATGGCAATGCAGTTGCTATTCCAGCACCTACTGCAGCTTTCGCTGAGGTTTGAATAAATGATCTTCGTGTAGTCATGATTGTTTGGTTGATGATTTAATGATGTAAAAAATTATGATTCCAAAAATTGAAATTAAGGTTATGGGTAAAAACCAAGAGCCCAAACCTGAATCATTGTCTTTTGCCAAGCTAATAGTAATATAGGTTAAGTAGGTAAAGATTAAAACAATAGCCAACTTCAATAGCCTCATCATGTGAAGTGATGAGGTATATTGGCGCTTTGCATTTTTTTCAGTTATTGCCGTCAGGTAGTTAAACTTATGCGGAAATCTTGAGGCAATGGTTAGCACCCCATAAAGAAAAACTGTTAACCCTATTAATAACCATAAAGTTGATTTGCTCCCGGTGGCATCCGATTTACCATCGACTCCATAATGCGTAGCAATCTTTTCTGGAAGTGTTGGATACATCATCAATGAATAGATAACACTGCCGAGTAAAGCAAATGCCGCAATTGCTTCTACAATCCAATCCAGAGTTGTTAATTCAATTTTAAGAATCGGTCGGCTCATTACTCAACTTGTTCATACTAAATTAATCTTTCACACATCGAAAACCAACGGTTGCGTTGCGTTCAAACCCTTGCGATACGCGCAACAAAAACTGACGATAGTGTAGCTCACGTGGGCCACCTTGCACATACCACCAACTGGAAGAAGGTTTGAAATAACTTCCTCCTTTCATCATGATGTAGCGATAGCTACTACTTTCATACACATCGTTGGTTAACTGCCATACACTTCCCACCAAATCATATAACCCATATGGATTTATTCCTTTCGTAAACTTACCAACAGGATAAAGAGAACCATCGCCAAGATTGCTATGCTTAGGATCAATACCTTCAATTGATTTTACAGTAAGTGTTTCAGTAACATAAGTTTCTTTGCGGGTAACTGGTTTCGCTTGCTTCCACGGCCATTCATTTCCTGCGCTTGTTTGTGCAGCATATTGCCATTCCAATTCAGTTGGCAAACGCTTTCCTACCCAGGCGGCATAGGCTTGTGCGTCTTCATAGCTAACGTAGATGACAGGAAAATTTTCTTGTCCTTTCGGGATCATTTCATTCTTCCAGTGCTTTAAAAAGTTAGTGGTATCCGATGGCTTATATTCGGTGGCATCAAGAAATTTTTTAAAATCGTAATTCGTTACCGGATACCGATCCATAAAAAAAGAATTGATGGCAATCGTTTCGCCTTCGCCTTCTTTTGGATAAGGAATGAATTCATCGCCTTGCGTAAAATGAATTTTAAATTTGCCTTCCGGGATAGCCACCATATCAACAGGCTCCTTGCTACTCCTCTTTTCTTTTTTACTGATCGAAATAAGTTTTGGAGTACCGGGTTTTAGAAATAGAATTTGCTCATCAATTAATTCGTCATGTTGAAATACTTGCACAACTATTTTTCCTTCGTAGCGTCCAAGTTTGTCAGAGATAGAAATTTCAAACTGACTATCATTCAATAGCGCTATTGCGGGTTCCTTTTCATAAGAAGGGTTGCCCTTCCAGATTTTTATTTGATCACCTTCAGATGCCTGCCCCGCTATTTTATTACCAACACGCTGCACATTCATTACTGACTTAAACCGAACGATGCATGAAACACTCCCCTCGTTGTTAGTTCCAAGGTCATCACTATCAAATCCATCAATAGTAGCACTTGCAAAATACCGGTCATTATCTTTTTGTATATCAACAACTTTATGTTTCCACAGATCAATCCAATGTTCATTAGGTTGTAGTTTTACTTCAAACAACTTTCCATGAAAGCCTTCGGTCTTCAAACTAAAAATAGTATAAACTGTTTTGTCTTGCTGATCCCATTTATTTACCCAAACACTATCGCGGACTGTTGGTATTAATGGCGTATAAACTGAGGAAGTAAAATTTTTTGAGTTCTCTCTTAATATCCTTGTCGTACTGCCTAAATACCGATATTGTTCTTCTTCCCATTCAGGATGCCCTGGCGCAAATTGATTGATCTCTGTTCCGTAGCCGTTGAAAAAAGCAACTGCATACTCGCGTTGAATAGGTTCTTTAAAAACTTCGGCTACTCGCAGAATCGCAAAATCAGAGCGAATGAATTTATTCAAATTAAGCATGGGTGGATAATACAAGGCATTGTGCACGCGCCCGCTGATTATGCCTTGCATGTGTTTAGGTACCGCCATGCCTTCGCTATACATTACTACCCCAGGCCGCACCTGATCAGCAGCATCTTGCAACTCTTTGCTCGACTCTCCTTTTGTATCTAGTACAACCCCATCGGCTGAAGTAGCTTTAATCAGTTCGGCAAGACCTTGTAAGTGGCCCTCGTTGCGTGTGCTTTCATCCCAAGGGTTATAGGCGATGAAAAACTTTGCACCTTGCTCGCGCGCAGCATTCGCTAGAGTTTTCAATTGAGTTAATCCACCGGGCAAATCTCGATACAAATCAAATTGATTGCGTTGATCTACACCTAACGTAGGCCAGGTTGGCCATATGCAGATAGCATCATCGCCACCATAAAGTTTTTTGCCTTTTTCTAAAAACTTATTAAGTTGATATGAACTGGTTTTACTGTCATAGAAATCTTTATCCCACGCCATCATCAAATGCATGACATAAGTCTTTTTAATCCAGGCCAGATCATCGCGCTTAAATAAAGAATCATCAAACTCGAGTACGTCATACAGGTACCGCTTTTGAAACACTTCTCGCAAGCCTTCTTGCCAATTGCCTTGATAGAAATCAGCATAAAAACTATATGTAACGGAACCACCCGGCAATACAATTGTCTCAAACCTTTTACGGGTGCTTTTAATTAGCGAGTTAGTATTGCGCCTTACAAAACTAAATAGATTTAAATTGTTGGTAATCTTTAATCCGGCATAGCCAAGTTCCCAGGCATTGTCGGGAACAATCACATTTACCGAGTTGCGATCAGGAAGAAACAAATGCGTGCGAGAAAGATCATGAGATCCTTTTCCGGTAATGTAAACTTCATTATTGGCGCGACCGAAGGGAACAACATTGGAAAGCACAAGTGTGTCTTTTGAAAGATTTGAAAATAGAAAAACACCAGTTAACCCTTGGTTACTAATTTTATCAACATTATAGGTTACTTTAAGGGGAGATTCATTTCTATTATTATATTCTTTTCCATCAACTTCAAACGATAGTAAAGGTCTTTCTATAATATGATTAGTCTTCCCATCATTTAAAATAATCTGATTCCCCGAAACGGTTAAGTTTTGCAAATGCGGAGTTTGAGAAAGGGATTGAGTCGATACAAAAAGTAATACAACCCAATAGATATATCCATAATTTTTCAACGGAACAGAGTTAAAATACTTGAGCTGAATTTGATGGTTGGGTGCTTTAAATCCTTCATCGTTGTGGTTAGCGGTTCACATGTTTTCATATGTTTTCCTTATTGAATTTCAATTTACTCCATCTGTATTGAAATAAAAAGCTATTTTTAAAGTTCGGTCATAAGAGATGAAGCGAATCCTACTTATTCTATTGAGCACCTTGCTCCTTCTTTCATGTAGTTCTTCAGGAACGAAAGTAGTAAAGCCACGAAACCACAAAATGTGGTCGAAAGGAAACCGCTATGTAATTGACATTCCCGTTGGAAACCGACACATTCAAATGTTTGAACGAAAACGAACGAAGATGGTAAGGATGAGGTGAAGTCCACTGTCAACTGTTTGACTTTCTGAAGTGATCTGTCGTCTACTTAATTCAGTCCCTTCAACACCATCTCTACATTTTTTCTAAAAAGAAATTTAACCGGACTTAATTGTTGCATGTGTGCGGTGATAACTGATCCATAAAAAACCGCAGTGAATAAATTAGTTAAGTCACGCGTAGAAGCCGATTTTGTAATTTCTTTTTTGAAGATTGCTTCAAGCATCAGTTTTTCAACCATCTGATCTAAAGATTGGGTTTCCACCAGGTGAATGTCTTTAATATCGGAAAACAAAAGTCGCTTCTCCTCTACCTTTACGGGAAATGGTTTTGGCGGTCGTTTCAAATCTGCCAGGTAGGCAAACAAACTCAAGATAATACCTGGATGCGTTTCGTAATCGTCAGCCAGTTTATCAAATAAATGGGTAATGCCGGCAATCCCTTCTTTTGGTTTGTCGCGGGATTCAACAGCGCGCTTCAAACACCAAACCCGAAAGTAGTATAGTAAAATATCTTCCTTCTGTGGAAAATATTTAAACAAGGTTACTTTCGAAATTTTTACTTTCGAACAAATCTCTTCCACATACAAATCGTCAAACGATTTTTTGCCAATCAGTTTAATAGTGTGATCGAGTACACTCAATTTAAGGCGGGCTGCTTTTTCTTTTCTAAGACTCATGGTATTCTTCACGCGGAAGTAATACATTTAGCCTCATAAAACCAACCCCTAACTCTATGAAGCGCACCTTTATTCTTTTGTTGGCTATTACAGTCCTCGCCTGTCAAACACCGCCACCACCACAAGAAAAAGATCACGGCCTTATTGTAGACTCGGCTATGGTTGTTACGGCCCACCCGCTTGCATCACAAGTGGGTGTTGATATTATGAAGAAAGGCGGCAACGCAGTAGATGCTGCTATCGCAACACAATTTGCATTGGCCGTTGTGTTTCCGGCAGCGGGTAATATTGGTGGCGGTGGTTTTATGGTGGTTCGCCTTGCCGATGGCACCTCAGCCGCGCTAGACTTTAGAGAAAAAGCGCCTGGCAAAGCAACTACTAACATGTACCTGGATAAGGAAGGAAATGTTGTTGCAGGATTGAGCACAGAGGGACATCTCTCTTCAGGTGTTCCTGGCGCGGTAGATGGCATGGTGGAAGCACATAAAAAATTTGGAACTCTTCCCTGGAAGGATTTAGTGCAACCTGCTATTGATTTGGCTTTGAAAGGGTTTACACTTTCAGCCCGCGAGGCCAACTGGTTCAATGAAATGAAGCAAGATCTTTTAAAATATAATACTGTTAAACCAGAGTTTCTTCTAAAAGATAATTGGAAAACAGGTGACTCGATTAAATGGATTGAACTAGGACATACGCTGGAGCGAATTCGGGATGAAGGTAGAGCCGGATTTTATGAAGGTAAAACTGCCGAAGATTTAGTGGCGGAAATGAATCGTGGCAAAGGGTTGATTACACTGGAAGATTTAAAAAATTATTCAAGTGCGTGGCGCGAACCTATTGCTGCCAATTACAAGGAGTATAAAGTAATCTCTATGCCGCCTTCCTCAAGTGGTGGCGTGTGTCTCATTCAACTTTTAAAATCTGTTGAACCTTATCCGATAAAAGCTTGGGGTTTTAATACACCACAAACAATTCACCTAATGACAGAAGCAGAGCGCAGAGTGTATGCAGATCGTTCCATCTATTTGGGAGATCCCGATTTTTTTAAGGTTCCTTTAAAGCAAATGATTGATGATCAATATAACGATGAACGAATGAGTACCTTCAATCCTAACAAAGCAACGCCAAGTGGTGAAGTTAAAGAAGGAAAAATTGCTGGCTATGAATCGGAAGAGACCACGCACTTTTCAATAGTTGACTCAAAAGGAAATGCGGTAGCGATAACGACCACGCTAAACGGTTGGTTTGGCTCGCATGTGGTTGTGCCGGGCTCTGGTTTTTTTCTTAACAACGAAATGGACGACTTCAGTGCGAAGCCGGGGGTACCCAATATGTTTGGTGTGATTGGTGCCGAAGCCAATAAAATTGAACCCAACAAACGCATGCTTAGCGCGATGACGCCTACTATTGTAGAAAAAGACGGAAAGCTATTTATGGTAGTGGGTACACCAGGCGGTTCAACCATTATTACTTCAGTATTTCAGGTAATCTTGAATGTAACCGAGCATGGCATGGGCATGCAGGAAGCAGTTAATGCCAGACGTGTGCACAGTCAATGGTTACCCGATGTAATTATTCCCGAGAATGGAGCCATCTCAACGAAAGATAGTTTAGCCTTAGTTAGTCTTGGCCATAAGCTTACCCCACGTGGATCTATTGGTCGTGTTGATGCGATTTTAGTATTGCCCAATGGAAAGTTGGAAGGTGGTGCCGATAATACGCGAGGTGATGATAAGGCGGTGGGGTATTGAGGAATAAGATAAGCCTTAGATTCACTGATTTCTTCTGTGAATCTGTTGCAAAAAAGATGATTTTTATAAATGGAGAAGGATGATTTTATAAACCTCAAAGACTTACCCATCTACAAAAAGGGTCGGGAGATTTTTGATGTTGTCCATCAAATCGCAGAATTGATTCCTGACGATAACGAACACTTGCAAAGCGTAAAGGGATTTATGATCTCTGATGCTGCTCAACTTACAGTTAAAATTGCAGGCGCTTCACGAGTTGGATTATACGATATAAAAATGGAGGCGGCAGCAATTATACGAAAAGCTGCTAATGATTTGATGGTGCAAAATCATGCATTAGAAATGTTTGAATTTAAGGGGCATCATTATTTTCAAATAGTGAGAGACCTGCTTGAGGAATACCGACTTCTATTTATTGATTGGGTGAAAGCATTCGATCCCTGGGATTATCAGATTGATCGATGGGGATTATTTAATCCTCCTGGAGTTGGTCCCTTTGATCATGATCCGGATGACGATATTCCTTTTAATCCGGATTTATTGAATAATCTTTAATAAAAAAATTAGCCACAGATTCACACATTAAAATCTGTGAATCTGTGGCTAATAAATTACATCTCCCCTGCCTGTATCTTCTTAGCTACTGCTTGCACTTCATCCAAAACCCGAAGTAAATTGCCACTCCAAAGATTTCCGATTTGTTCTTCGGTATAGCCGCGTCTAACCAGTTCGAGTGTAACATTAAATGTTTCAGAAGCATCGTTCCAACCATACACACCACCACCGCCATCGAAATCTGAACTGATACCTACATGCTCCAACCCAATTTTCTTAACTAAATAATCAATGTGATTAACAAAGTCGGCCACATCTACAGGTGGAGCGATCGAGTTTACTTCTTTTTCGATTCTATCTTTTGCTTTATCTCTAATGGCCAGATATCCTTTGTAATAAGTCGCTCTTGCTTCATCGGTAAGATCACGCATAGCCGACCGCTCTATCATTTGGAAGCCTTCTGCTTTCGCAACTTCACCAATAATAATCTCCGCTTTATCATTGTTGGCTTTATTTTTCTCTGTATTCACATAACTTTTAAACGCTACTGCTTGCACAACACCACCTTTTTCTTTTAGCAGCATCAATTGTTCATCATCTAAGTTTCGACTTACATCATTTAGTGCACGAGCTGAGGAATGAGATGCAATAACAGGTGCTTTCGACAAGCGCATCATTTCCATGTTTGATGTCTTCGCAGGGTGCGAGAGATCAACCATAATTCCCCACTTATTCATTTCTTTAATTACTTCGCGACCTAAATCACTTAACCCATTATGAAGCCATACGCTATCACTCTCTCCGGTATTTGAATCGGCCAATTGACTATGGCCATTATGTGCTAACGACATGTACCGAGCACCACGATCGTAAAACTCTTTTACACGGTTAATATCCAATCCAATGGGGTAACCATTCTCCACGCCTATCATGGCCACTTTTTTACCCGAGGCTATAATTCTTCGCACGTCATCAGAAGTAAGCGCGAGTTCAATTTTATCGGGTGCAATTTCTTCACAAAGTCTGTGTATAGCTTTGAATTTATCATCTGCGTTCGCATAAGCTTTCTCATACCCTTCTTTGGTTAACTCGCCTTGCCCGGTGTAAACAACAAACCACGCTACATCAAGGCCACCTTCAATCATTTTAGGAAGATTTACTTGAGAGGAAAGTCGCTGCGCATAATTTGTTTCAGCAGTAAAATTGGTCGTGTTGATGTCGTCATGCGTATCCATCGTAATTACACGTTCATGTATACCTTTAGCTTTTTCAATCAGTTCGGCTTCTGTAAGTTGAGTGGCTTCTTTGGGGTTACCGCAGGCAATCATTAATAGCGCTGCAGCCAGGTAGTAGTATCTTTTCATAGTTTTAGGTTATTATGATTTTAAAGATAGGCTATTGATTTTATTCATTAGAGATAAAATTATTTGAGTGGTTCCTATTCCGTCATCGTAAAATATAAATCGTAGTGTTTTTTGCAGTTTGGATTGAAGGACGATTGGCAACGTGGACAGGTGTTATTGCTATTCATATACTCATTCACCGTTAACTCGAGCCCACAAGCTCCGCAAAGAATTGCTTTTTGATTCCACTCTACCGAATCCCAGGTCACAGCCTCATGGTCTGTTGCTTCCGCATGGCACGAATAGCAAGGATAATAGGTATCGCAACATTTGAATTTAATGGCGATGATATCCAACTCAGTATGATAATG
>Ga0154020_10008090_pt1 | contig 12228 bp, 4 predicted proteins | sample Klosneuvirus_201_FD_109709 | JGI IMG/M metagenome (GOLD analysis project Ga0154020, IMG submission 109709) | Active sludge microbial communities from wastewater, Klosterneuburg, Austria - Klosneuvirus_20160825_MG | ecosystem: Engineered > WWTP > Aerobic digester > Activated sludge | place... | reverse complement strand
GTTGTGAGACTCTTACAAGGTCTAAGTCGTGATAAATTAAGTCTGCCATGAGATTAAGAATTAGTAAATTAGTAAATTAAGAGTTTATGGTTTAATAAAGATACGTTAGAATTTATAACAACAGTAGTTCCAGAGATATTAAGTCTTACACTAACAAGATCATCAGATGCTGTTTTAATAACTACATTGTGAACAGTAGATAATCCATGTTCTGCAAATAATATGGTGTCTGTAGTTACTGCTCCAAAGGTCTTAGTATAAGTAGGAATAGTTCCACTTGTTAATCCATCTATGTCTGCTTGAAGTTCTTCTAAAGCATCTTGTACATCATTAGAAGAAAGATTCCCTGTAGGTACCACAACAACATCACTTGCTGAAGGAGAGCCAACAGTTCTTTCTAAGTTATTTACTCTAATAATTAGAGAATATACTTCATTCTTAAGTCTTTCAAACGACCACATTTAAAGTGGGTTTTAAACTGTTGAGCATTTCAATTAACCTTGGTGAAGGAAACACATCGAATTTATCTTGTCTCACATTTTGATGGCTATAAATTCCTGGCTTCATATCCAGAGCATCTATATCAATTTCATCCAACTTAGAATAGTCTTCTTTAAGTCCTTGTTTAAGGATTGGATATTCTTCTAAAAGGGATAGTAACAGAGACTTTAAGGAATTAACTTGTTCTTGAGTGTAATCTTCCCAATAATAATATTCTTTACAAGGTTTGTCTAACTTAACAATTCTATCGTGATGAATTAATTTACCTACATAATTTACGAATTTTCCATCAACAAAGTTGACATACCCATAGGAACATATTTCAATGCCAACGCTTTGTGCGTCATATTGAGAACTTAATTTTTTGTACTTACGATCTATCTTGTTACCTGGACTTGCTACATAAAGATGATAACCCCATGCTTTCTCCAAAGGAATACATTGATAGATAGTCCCGTCTCTGTCAATAATAAAGTGAGTTGAGACACGAGTGTTGTTGCTTAACCAGTAATTAATTGTACTTTCTGCACTACCCCCCGCAGAGTGATGTAGATAAATTTGCTGTACTTTAAACTTAGAGTCTTGAACATACTGATTAGGAGGTAATAACTTTTGGATTATATTTAATTTCGTTGCAACAGGCTCGATTATAGTCTTAATATCCTCCTTGACTTCAACAGGAGGAGTTTCTTTAATTTCAGTGTAAACATCTTCGTTAGTAATTACAGGAAGATCACTCTTAGGTTCTTCCTTTGGAGTTAGTATTCGTACTAACCAGAGTTTGAATAGTTGAGCAAATAGTCTTATCCACATAAGTTACATTATTGAACATTTAGTTGTTTTTTCTTCTCTTTGTATTGTTTTTATATCTTCTTGAGTATATCCGTAAGATTGATTTTGTGTATTATCTTGAACTAAAGGTTGTTTTAAGTCGTGGTCTGTTCTAATATAGGCAATCTTTTTAGCCCTGCTTACAGCAACATATTTTAATTCCTGTTGTGTATTTTTATCAAAAGGAGCAAGAGTATCTGCTAAGATCATTACGTTCTCATAAGTACCTCCTTGAGCCTTGTGAATAGTGTGAGCATATCCATAGTCAAATGTTTTTCTTATTACAACCTTAGATTTTTTATCTACAGGATCAAGTTTAGTAATATCTTTCATAAAAGCAACTTTGGATTTTAGTGCATTTGCTTCTGCAAAGTAAAATGCTGCTTCCTGCCCCATACCCACACTCATTGCTTTCTGACCTGCTTTCTGTAATTTCTGAATTTCATCTGCTAACTTGATAGCCTTTGAATCGTCTTCATTTATATTTGCTACAAATATAGATATAGGTAACTCTTTACTGTCAAAAACATTTTGAAGAAGTACTTGAAATCCAGCAAAAGTCTCGTCAATATTCTCTATTACTTTAGTTCCAACCTTAACTTCCTTTACTTCATAGTCCCCTCCATTATAGAGTTTAAACTGTCCTGTTTTATAGTTATAGTCAAAGTTATCATAACCCATTAAAAGTTCACCTGTAACTAACTGATTATCACTCTTATCTTTATAAAGGACTTTCCGAACCATTTGATTAACTTCTCCAACTGCTTTATTTGTAGCACTAAGGATTCTAAACATCAATTTATTATCACTTAATGATTGCTCCTGAAATAGGTCATCTGCTACTTTAAATAACTCTGCTCTTGTTGGGACATATATTACACCTTCTCCTTTACTATTCAAAGAAGTTTGATAAGTCCAATCCTTTCCTTCTCGAATGTTAACAGACTCTGCAAGTACTGCATTTTCTCCAGTTCTTTCAACTTTAACTAAACTGCTTACTTTATGAGAACCTGTAAACACTTTAGATTTTTCTTTTTGTTTAACAGGCTTTAACTGAGCATAGTCACCAACGTAAACAATTCTAACATCATGTTTCTTCTGTGCGTTCTCTAAAAAGTCAAATAAAGAATCACTTATCATTGAAGACTCATCTATGATAAGCACGTCTCCTTTCTCTACTTTAGGCTTATTCTTCTGAGCAAACTCCAATTCCTTAACATCGAAGTTACTTTCTTCAAATTCTATATCAGGAGTAAGCCCAAACAAAGAGTGAAGTGTATAAACACTTGCTTTAGGATTCATTAGTTTAGTAACTGCATTTGCTCTGTGAGTAGGAGCAGAGTACTTAGGATAAGTATATTTTTTGTTCTTTAGCCACTTATCTAAAATACTGATTACTGTTGTCTTACCTGTACCTGCGGCACCAGATAAAGCAATTGTTTTAGCATTTCCATTTATAAAGTTTTCGAGGTCTTTAAGAGCATTCCGTTGCTCTTCATTAAGACTAAAGTCTGTGTCTACTTTAAATCCATCTGAAAATTCATAGAAATATTTTGTAGATGGTAATAGAGGTTTTGTAGTAGATTCTTCTCTAAATGCTTTACCACTTTGAGGATCTACATTAGGATTTGCATTATATGCTTCAAGAAGTTTTTGTTTATTTTTATTCTTACCTTGATACCCTTCTACATTTATTCCTTTACCATTTTCTAAAACAATAGTATAAGTTGCTCCATAATATTGATAAGTGTCAGAGGTTTTGTTTTTATTTAGAGTTTCAACGTAATCTAAATATTCATCTTTAGGTTCTCCTAATGCTTTCTCAGCATCTTCTTGAATAAATAATTGAATAGCCTCCTCAACTCCTCTTCTGTAGTCCATCAGTCTGTAAGAGTCAGAGTTTCTCTCATGCTTACTTCTACCTAAAGAGATACCTTCATAGTAATCAAAGTTCTCAACAAATGCTTTTCTAAAACCTATCTTCTCTATATCACTTAACTCCTGGTAGGACTTAACTGCCTCATTGATAATAGGAGTAATAAACTCTTCTGGAATCAAATCAGAGAAATACAGTGGAGATTTAGACCAACCACTTTGAACAAATCCTACGATAGCAAGTCTTTCTGCAAACTTCTTGGAGTCCTTATTAGATAAGAGTTCTCTAAATTCTTCAACAAGTTCATTCTTATCATCAGTGTGGTTCTCCATACCTAAGATAAGTTGAGGATTCACCTTACTCGTAGTACGAGAAACACTAAGAGTTAAGATGTCAAGTAGTCTATAATTCTTTCCTTCGGCTTTGAATTTCTTTTTTAATTCATCAGCCTTTTGTACAAATCTTGTCTTGTCTCTACCTTCAACTAAAGGGATAGTGAGATCAGTGACATTTTTACCGCCAAAAGTTCCATAATTCTGAACAAGGGCAAGTAAGAAGTCATTTGTTGCTTTTCTAAAAGCAACCTCTTGATGTTGTTTATAATTCTTGGATAACTCATCAAACAAAGATTTATTCTCTTCTGAGTAGAGTATAGGAAACATCTCTGTAATCAGAGACTCCATAATATCAGAAACATACAGACCTGAGATAACAGAGTTGTTAAGAATCTCATCTATCTTCTCCTTAGGGATTATTCCAGACTTAACAGCATCTCTATAATTCTCTTGTCTTTGTCTTGTCTTGGCTAAGTTATTATCAGGAGAAGTATCAAAGTTAAGAGCCTGTTGAGCAACTCTAACGTGAGAAGACTGATCCAACAATTTAATATAGTGAGCAAGTACAGCCTTCTGTTGGCTTGTTACTTTAAACTCTTCATTAATAGGTCTTACTGCTGTTAACTTGGTAGGATCAAGTGAAGTCTCATAACTGTCTAAAAGATTCGCATACAGTGATTTTTCTGCTTTTGTGTAGTCTATATTTCCTTCCTTGTTTATTGGAATGGTTTCTTCTAACAATTCATAAATAGTTTCTGTGATAGCCTTGTATCTTTTAGTACCTTGTTTAACCTTTTTAGCAACCTCGGTCTTAAACTTAAGAACTATGGGTTGGTGAAAAAGATACATAACATCCTCAAAATTATAATTGAGTAAAGAAATACTATAAATAAAAGCACCAAAGTCCTCTTCTCCTATAGCAGTAAGACCAAAGGTATCATCAGAGGGCATATCTACAGTAACGTTAATAAGTTGAGAAATAATCTCCAACTTATTAGTACCGTTCTTGGTAAACAAGGACGAGTCTTTAGTACCTAATAGAGGCTTGATATATACTTTAACTGTATCATTACCAAATCCTATTGTCTTTACATAATAGTCTTGTACTCTAATATCGTGATTCTGAATCAAGGTAGTAAAAGGATTCCATACAGCAGCAATTCCTAAAAGATTTTTACCCTTAACTGCTTTAAACTGACGCAGGTTTCTTTTAATAGTTACTATTTCAGTAGGACTTAAAGTATCCTTTGGATTGTATTTTTCGTATAACTTGGGAAGAAGTTCTTTCTTTAGAAAATTAAATACAATTGCATTAGAGTTAGGTACTATTAACTTATGATAGTTAACAGGGTCTAACAGAATGTCTGCAAAGGTTTTAATCATCTCATTTTGAATACCTTTTGTTCCTGTAACTATCAATCTTCCTTCCTTATCAATGCTTGGTACAATAGCACTCATTTTATCATAGTCATAGTCAGTACCAGATTGAGTAGTTACTTCAGGAGGTAAGACTATTTCTCCTGCGTGCATAGGAGGTAAGAACTCTCGAATGACCATTACTTCATCAGAGTTATGTCCTTGGTTAGGAATACGATAGGAGGCTATGGTAAGAACATCCTTGTGACTCTCAACCCAAGCATCATTCTCCAAGAGTTTATTCAAAGCCCTCAACCTATCCATTTGAGTATCCTCTATCTTATTCTGACTAAGATAGTCAGAGACATCCTGAAGATTGAGCAGGTTTACAAAGTCACCACCCATACCTATTTTACACTCTGCTGGAATTACTCTGCCATTCTCTAAGATGTAAAAACCCAAGTCTCTTGTCTTACCATTGGACATAATCTTCTTAGAAAAGATAGAAGATGCTATCTGACGGTATTGAGAACCATTGAGTTTCTGAATACTAATCTTCTTGATAATAGAAGCCAAGAGATTCTGAATCTGTTGAGAACCTAAAGAAGATTCAAAGAGATCATAAACTGTTTCAAGGTTTTCTAATTTTCCTTTTCTGTACTTGTCAAAATAGATCTTAATGTTAATAGGTAAGTCTCTTGCCTCTGCTTCTTCAAGAAGGATTTCAGCAACTCTTGCCTTATCAATAGATTGAAAATCCCACTCACCATTCAAGTCCTTTATTCCAAGTCTACCCAAGACTTCTTTTTCAGTAGCAAGAGAGAACTGCTGAATAAGTCCTTCCCACTTTCTTTTAAAGTCTCCTTTCTTTTCTTCTCCTTGAAGTTTGATCTTGCCTAATTCTGCAAGGATGTTCTTTCTTACCTGAGTACCAAATGTATTCTTGCCTTTGTGTTTTTCAGGAGTTTTAATTTGCTCTCGCAAGTATTCTAATTGAAGTTCGTGAGCAGACTCTCCAAAAGAAACATCTACTTGACCTTCTTCTACAGCCTTAATGAAGTCAAAGGGAGGATTGGTGTCTATTTTAGTACCAGATTCAAACTTTACATAGCCTGTCTCTGATCTCATCATGGACATAAGTAGTTCTTTCGCTACTTCTTTGTCATGTACAAATTGAGGATAAAGAGGAAAGATGGCAAACTTGTCCATTACCTCTGGTTTCACTACGTTGCTGGAGTTACTCATAGTGTTTCTATGAGTAAACTTAATTAAAGGTAATTGACCCTTTCCTTGGAACATAAGGTCAAAGCCTTCCTTCATTCTTGCCTCTTCCTCCTTGGTAAGAGTTTGGTTTATATTCTTAGCCAGTTCTTCTCCAAAGTACAACTTGGCATTCTTTCTTGCATCAAGCATCAAGGCTTCGTGAACTACTCTTTGGTCTGTAGAAAAGTTCCCTGCAAGTTTTAAAATAGAAGCATAGAAGTCAGGATGTGCATAAGCCCCACCATCACCTATATTTACTGTTAAATAGTCTTTGAGAAGTTCTTCATCCTTCTCAGCAAGTTTCTCTGTATACTCGATACCTAATTGGTCATAGTATAACTTACGAGACTCTTTAAAGCCTTGTTTGAATTTATCGTAAAAATGAGATTGTTTAATATCATCCTTTAGAGCAGCACTGTTATAGTTCTTTCCTATCTGGAAGTTAAATCCTAACAGAGATGCAAAGGATTTAGTCTTCAACTCCTCGTTAATAAACTTCATAGAAGAAGGAGACTTGCTCATAGGAGTTCCTGTAGATTGAACACCTTTTGCTCTCTTATAGTATTTAGGAGTTTGAGAAATATCACCTTGAAACAATATAGTTTCCTCTGTGTGAATAATCATTGTATTCACTACAACAAAGGCTTTTAGTCTCTCAAGACCTACTTTTTCAATAACTTCTAAAACATCCTTATTTCCCTCTTTGATAGATTTTACACCACCCATCTCTACCTCAAACAAATTACTATAGTTCTCATACTCGGCAGTAAAGAATCTATTAAGAGCAGGTATTAAAACCTCTGGAGTAATTTGTTCAAGAAGTTGAGTCTTTTCTTCTGTGTTTAAAATGTCGTTAAATAATCCCCACTTAGGAACAGGAAGATTCTGCTTCCTAATTCTACTTGTTTCTCCTTTGAGATAGTTTTCCCAAATCTTATAAAGAGCAGAACCAGCACTGATGTCAAATTTGTTCTCTTTTTTATTCCATTGGGAATTTATTTGCGAATGACTAAGAGGTACATAATTATCTCTGTTGTCTCCCCACTGACTCAACTTAAAGTAATAGGAAGTAGATGCTGTTTCTGCACGAGTATTTTCTATAAATCCATCTCCTTTGGTTACCATTGCTTTAAAGTTCAGCATTAACCAATCTGAACCATCAAGGTCTATTGTTAACTTACCTTGAGAAGCCCTTCCTTTGCCTACTTTTTTCCAGCCATTAAGATTACCTACTTCTACTTTAATGTTAGTTCTTTTCTCTACCATCTCTCCATTTACCAAGTCTTCTGCAAAGAGAAGTTCTCTGGTTAGAGAATATTCAAACATATCATTCTTAGTCCTTTCTACAAGGTCGTTTAATTCTTCTATGCTTTTAGCATCGTTGTAATGCTTTCTGTACTGTAGAATAGAGTTAAACTGAGACAAAGTAGACTGAAGTTCTCCCTCTGCATTTTGTACCATCATGGATACATTGAGAGGTCTAATCTCATTTTCTACTTCAAGAACTTTCTTTAATCTGTTATTCTGACCTTCTACACCCTTAGCACGATCTCCTTTAACTATGAAGTTACTAATACCAATAGGAACTTTTTCTGCCTCTATAAGCATCTTATAAAGATATTCTTCAAATTCTCTTACTACTTCTCTCTTAGTATCATTAGTACCCTCTTGAATCAATGTATAAGGATGGAAATTAAATCCAAGCAACGAGGTTAAGAAAACCTTGTCCATATTAGCAGCATCTTCAAGTCCTAATCCTCCATTCTTCTTGGGAGATGTAAGAAGAGCCAACATATTTATTTCATCCTCCTCTCTATCATAGAAACTTTTATAATCTTCGTTGTCTTTATTTTCTTCGTCAAGTCTATTAATAAAGGAAAGAAAGCCTGAATCTATTTTCTTTCCACCAACACTTATTAAGTCATTGGCTTCATCAATAAAATTCATTCTTCCATCTTCTTGCTCAAGTAGAATCAATACAGGTACAGGAGCAGTTTTAAAAGACCTTTCTACTTTGGAGTTAAGATTGAGTTGAAAGTTGTTTTTAATATCAGTAGAGAGTCTTTGTCTAAGTACAAAGATTTCTGGAACAGTATGAATTAAGTTAGGATTCTGATCTATTGAATCCAGCATTTCTTCAAGACTTAACTTATTAGTCAATTGATTAGCAATAAGATTCCAAGTTACTGTATAATCATTGAGAACTAATTGATTAGCCTCATCAGTTTCAAACTTGATATATTGAGTACCTACTCTTACGAACAAGTTAGGATCACCTTCTGGACTATCATACAGGACTGTTCCTTTCTCATCTCTTTGAATCTTAGGAAGAATCTTAACAAAAGCAATTGCTTCTTTGTCAGCATTTTCTAAAGAGGAGTGTTCAGTACCTGACTTATCAAAATCACTTACCTTCTCTATTACGTCAGCCCCTCCCATAATTTCTGCTGACAGTTGTTCCTTGTCAGCATTTTCATTCTCAAGAACTTCAGTAGGATCATTGGGTAAGTTGACATCAGTTAAATCTGTGTCTATCTCTAATACTTTATTAGTGTCTCCTTTTTTAGGTTTTCTAAGTTTAGCCAAAGAGGTTTTACTAATCCAATAGTCCTTAATAAAGTCTTTATTCTTGAGTAAGAATCTAAAGTATTCCTTCTCTAAGTCAAAAGAAGAATCCTTAGTGTCTCTAAGAAACTCAACTCTTGGCTTTAGGCTATAGTAAAAATTCTCGAATGTAGAATCAAAACCAAGATTACCTGAAAGAAGATGTTCAAGCAGACCTTTATTATAGATAAATTGAGTCAGTTGAGCATCTATTCTCTTTACTGACTTCTCTAAAAAGACCTGAGAGTATCCTTGGTCTTCAAGTTTGGAAATATCATCTGCTGTATATCCGTAAGAAGTAGGTTTTAAATCATCAGGTGTATCTTTAAAGAAGGCATCAGTATCATCAAAAGGATCAGCAGGTAAACTCTTCTTTACTCCAGTATCTTTATTGGTAGCAATCTTAACCAAAGATTCTAACAAGTCTGTATAAAGAGAACCTTTGACATTCTTGAGGTCAGGAAATACTTTCTCCAAGATACTTTTTACCAAATCGAGCAAGTCCTCTAAAAGGTTTTTCTTCTTAGACTTTACTTTCTTTAGAGCATCTGCTACTTTGGGATCACTAAGTCTTGCCAATACTTCAAACTTGTATAAAGGATGTCCTTTAGGATACTTTGCTTTAGCAAGTATTTTATTAACACTCTCAGGAACCTTCTCAATAAGTGCATCGAACTCTTTTACCAACTCGTGTTCAGAGTTGAATAAAATCCAATCCGAGGTTAGAACGTGAATAATTTCGTGAGCAAGTATTTCGCCAGTCTTCGTAGGATTAATCAGTTCTCCAAATCTTATAGTAACTAATTCGCTATCAGCAGTACCTTCTGTTTTAATATTAGAAAACTTGATCTTTACTCCTTCTAATTTGGACTTGACTTCAGGATTCTCTATAAGAGCACCAATAAGAGTTAGAGTGTCTGTACCCTTAGTCATCTTATTAGTGATACTCGGAAGTTCTTTTAAAACATCAAGTAAAGGATACTCTCCATCTACAGTAACTTCAAAATCACCTATAGTAGGATTGTTTTGAAACTCTTCTATTTTGTCACCAATTTGTTCTCCCTTGGTTTTAATGTCAAATATTGGAGAAAGAATAGGATCATACACTATGTCTCCTTTAACATTCATTTGACGATATACTGTAGCATGATGCTCCAGATAAAAGTCTACAGGATCAAAGAATATGTCTTTTAATTCTCTTTTTAATTCTTTTATGCGAATAAAAGGAAACCTGCTTACGTTACTATCTAACCAATCTTTATGTACATTGATCCTTGCGTATTCTAAGGTTTCAAGAACAGCACTTCCTTCAATATCTTGGGGTGATTCAAGACGAGTAAATTTCTTCTTACCATCAATCATGGTAAGTACAGACTTTCTTTGGGCTACAATTGCGTTCCCTCTTGCAATAAATCTAATATCACCCCCATTGAAGTCTAAAAGTTTATTTAGGTAATCAACTACTCTTTCTGCTTCAGCCTCTGTATAAAGATCAAATGCAAGTAGGCTTTCAACTCTGTTTCTCCATTGCTCATTAAGAGCAAGACGATCTAAAGGAACCTTATTAGTTCCTATTAAGAGAAAGGCATTGCCCACATGAACTATCTTGTCCTCCTTAGTAGATAGTCTGAGAGCAGACTTGCTCTTCCCTTGAAGAAAGGTTGATGCTGTTATTTTTCTCTCTTCGTAAGTAGTGTTCTGTCTAAAAGCAAAAGGATATTCTTCTACTGTTCCTCTTATCTTAAAGCGAGGTGATTCTGTACCAGAGTCTCTTACATCATTCCTAAATTGAACAAGTTCATCCCTTACATCAGGATTTACCTTATTGTATCTTTCAGAAGAGAAGTCAGGTAAGGTATAAGTAAATCCTTTTACTTTGTTCTGACCTATTGCTATAGCCTTCTTAGGGTCTGTAGTAAGGGTTACATTACCATTAAATTTATCTTCAAAGGATTGAATATAAACTCTTTTGGGTTCACCTGCTACCATTTTATAGAGATAGCCTACTACACCAAATCCTTTTGCTTGAAATTCTTCAGAAACACTATAGGTTTCCCAATCTTTACTCTGAACATTTGAAGGATTATCCTGAGCAAAGGATATATAAAATTCTTCGTCGTTCTCAATTTGTCTGGCTATCTCTCTACTTACGTTATGTCTAAGTAAAGAAAGATCATCATTTAACTCTACTACAGGTTTATCTGAGGGTGTGTAAAAGGCAGCAAGAGTATATTCATAGAACTCTTTTGCTTCCTCATCCTTAAGTAGAGACTCATCTGTTTGAAATTCAGGTTCTCCTTGTAATTCTTCTTCAATGGAATTCTTAGTATTTAATATAGTACCTCTTAAGTCAGAATACTTCTGATAAGTATCACCTATTTTAAAGTCTTCTGATACAGGATAGTTATCAAAGAAACTAATTAAGGATTCTAAGTACTCTTTGTCTGTATTCTTTTCCTCATTAGGAATGACTCCACGAGAATTATACTTAGCATAAATCTGCTCGAATGAATTAAGAAACTCTCCAAAGTGCTCTTCTTCATTGTTGGATTGAAGAGTACCTTTGAGTACCAAGTCTATTAAAGCATTGGTAGTCTTGACATTGAGAGAATGAATTTCTCCATTTGTCTCAATTTCTACAATCCCGTCCTTAATTTTTTTTAATTCATTCCCTACAGGAATAAGGCCATCTATAATAGCAGACTTAACAGCCCCTTTAAACTCTTTGAAAGAATCAAAGGTGGATGCTCCAAGCCAGTACTTAAGAGTAGGGTCAAGTATAGTTAGTTTACAATTCATCTTAGAAGTTAAGATATTAAAAGACAGTAATCAGAGTCATACTTTACAGGAATATAAACAGTTTCTCCAAAGAACAAAGAAGTCATCTTTCCTTCCCATTCTCCAGTAGATACCTTTTCTATTCGAGTCCACATATTAAAACGATTAAGAAGGTTTCCCTTCTTTAAATCCTTAGCCTTGCAAGGACTATCATTAGTTAGAAGAGAAACACTTGGCTTACAGTATAAGGTACAAGAGTCTGTGATAATTTCCATCAAAGGCCCTTTGTACTTATAGTCTGAGTAAACTTTAGGTTTGAGATAACCCATCTTAAAGTTGGGAGTCATTACAAGAATCCCTGCCTTAGGGTTATAATACCTTAAGTTGATCCATCCTGACTCTGTAAGAACATCCATTACATCTGGTATAAATTCGTTCATTAGCATTCTAATTTAATCTTTCCTTTATTAATTTGATCTTCAATAGTCTTGTAAAGAGAAGTGTTACCCTTACCTAAGAATTGTTTAATATCTGCTGAGACATCTTTTGTAATTGATTCCACTATAGGAACTTCTACTTCTCCTTTACTTAAAACCTGAACAAAGGTATTGTCTTCATGGACAAATGAGCGTAATTCTTTCGATGTAAATACATTATCCTTTTCTCCTATTCTAACTCCATCTT
>Ga0154020_10008089_pt1 | contig 12229 bp, 10 predicted proteins | sample Klosneuvirus_201_FD_109709 | JGI IMG/M metagenome (GOLD analysis project Ga0154020, IMG submission 109709) | Active sludge microbial communities from wastewater, Klosterneuburg, Austria - Klosneuvirus_20160825_MG | ecosystem: Engineered > WWTP > Aerobic digester > Activated sludge | place... | reverse complement strand
ACTTTGCTTGGATAAAATTAAGCAAGCAGCGGCAGATACAAATGGTGCCGAAGCAGAAGTTCCACTGATAATAGCGTAACCAGAATTTTTAGCAGTCGTCATTATAAGTGAACCTGGGGCAACTAAATCGATTGTTGAACCGTAATTTGAACTACCTGCAACATAATCTTCCTGAGTTGAATTACCTACGCAAATTACTTCAGAATAACCTGAAGGATAATGTGGAGCACTGGAACCTGAGTTGCCAGCACTAGCAATCAAAACAACATTTTGTGAATAAGCATAACGAATTACATCTCTTAAGACGTATGAAAAAGCATTATCACCAAAACTCATATTGATTACTTTAGAACCCATAACTACTGCATACAATATTGCAGCTGCAACATCATCTTCTTCTCCATATCCGCCTGGATCAAAAGCCCTGAGAGTTAATAATTTAATTTTTGGCGCAGCACCTGAAATCCCATAAAGATTATTTGATTCAGCGCCAGCTATGCCAGAAATATAAGTTCCGTGTCCTTGATCATCAAAAGGATCATTATCCCAATTTAAATAATCACCACCGGTGGAATCAAATGGAAAACCGACTCTATCAGTAAAATCCCAACCACGATAATCATCAATAAAACCATTTCCATCATCATCAACTCCATTACTTTTTTTATCATTACCAAATTGATCTGTACCAGTTTCACCAGAATTAACAAAAATTTTATTTGCCAAATCAGGATGATCATAATCAATTCCAGTATCAATAATTCCTAATAAAACAGTATCAACTCCTTGAGCGATGTCCCAGGCATCAAATGCTTTTATTTTTTGTAATGCCCACTGCTGAGATATTAAACTATCATTTGGAACAATATCTAACTGGTAGTTTGTAGATTTTTGTATGTACTCAATATCCATATCAGAAGAAAGCATATAAGTAAAATTTGCTTCATCAACATTTTCTGAAAAGTTCACCTTAACAATTCTTCCAAGTACTTCGTCTCCCCTTCCCAAACCTTTTGCAAGATAATCTACATTATAGCTTGGTAGCGAAACTGGCCTATCACCAATTGAATTTGAAATTATCTGATTTGATATTTTTGAGTCAACAATATCAATCGGCACATTACTTTTATATTTAATAAAGTATGTTGTTTGTGCAAATGATTGGATGGTTAATAAAATTAATGAGGCGAGAATAAGAAACTGATTAAACTTCATACATCTCCTTCTTGAAGTTGGTATCTACATTAGTCGGATATCTTCCCGAAAAACAAGCTGTGCAAAAATTATCTTTGCCTGCTTCAGAAACTGCTTCCAACAATTCATCGATAGTTAAGTATTCTAAGCTATCTACTTCAAGATACTTTTTTATCTCTTCGATATTGCCATTCTTTTGAAATGCAATTAATTCCTGGCTGCTAGGAAAATCCATCCCATAAAAACATGGGTGCATAATCGGTGGGGATGATATTCTTAGGTGAATGGATTTAGGATTTGCTTCCTTTAGTAGATGAACTAACTGTTTTGATGTTGTTCCTCTAACTATCGAATCATCAACTACAACAATTGTTCTTCCTTCAAGAACACCTTTTACGATATTGAATTTTATTCTAACTCCGGTTTCACGGTTTGTTTGTCCGGGCTGTATAAAAGTTCTTCCAATATAGTGACTTCTAATCAAACCAATTTCTAAACGTGCATCAATTCCCTGTTTTTCTAATTCTCTTGCATAACCTAAAGCGGTTGTGTTAGAACTATCAGGAACGCTAATTACATAAACTCTTTCACCATCAGGATCAGTAACCGGATGTTTTCGCGCAAGCTCTTTACCTAATCTGCGGCGCATTTTATCAACATTATGTCCAAATATAAAACTATCCGGACGTGAAAAATATATGTACTCAAATACGCAATGTTTTTGTGGTTCAGGTATCTCTTTAATTCGAAATGATTTTATCACTTTTGTTTTTATCGATTCATCATCTATTACAATCATTTCCCCCGCTTCAACTTCACGTAAAAACTCTGCGCGCTGAATATCAAACGCACAAGTTTCTGAGGCAACCAGTATTGCATCCTCTAATTTACCTATGGATAATGGACGAAAGCCAAGTGGATCACGTGCAGCAATTAATTTATCATCAGTAAGAATAACAACACAATAAGCACCTTCTATTTTTCTAAGTGCCTCCAGTATCTGATCAATTTGATTATCAAGTTTACTTCGAGCGATCAGATGAAGAATAACTTCTGTATCACTTGTTGTCTGAAATATAGCACCTTCATTAACCAGTTCTTCTCTAAGTTCTTTTGCATTTGTAAGATTTCCGTTATGGCCGATTGCAAGGTTTCCCATTCTGTAATTAACCATAAATGGCTGAATGTTTTTTCTTGATTTAGCAGCGCCTGTTGTTGAATATCGATTGTGACCAATAGCAGCATCTCCATAAAGAGAATCCGAAAGCAGGTTATGATCAGCGAAAACTTCAGACACTAAACCTTCACCTTTTATAATATTAAAGTGGGCGCGATTATCTCCATTAAAAGAACGAGTTACGATTCCACTTGCCTCCTGCCCACGATGTTGTAAAGCATGCAAACCATAATAAGCTTGCGCAGATGCCGTATTAGAACCATATATGCCAAAAATACCACAATAGGAAATAGGTTTGTCTTCTTCGTAATTCATTTTTTCTTAAGATTTAGTTGTAAATAATTTGCGAACAAAGTTAAGTAAATGAAGATATTTTATGAAATCAATATGTAGCCTTTGTAAAACTAAAATGTGATTAATTTCATTAAAATTTTTACATAATTAATTGTAATTTTGCTAAGCTATTTACAGAGGAAAAAATTTATGAAAAGCGAATCAATAAAATCATTTATAGAATTAAAAAATATTGCTGTTGTCGGTGTTTCCAGAACAGGAAAAGGATTTGGTGCTTCAGTTTATAATCATCTTAAGGATAATGGATATACAGTATTCGCTGTGAATAGAATCGGTGGATTTTCAAATAATATTAAGCTCTACACATCACTTTTTAAAATTGATCACCCAATAGAAGGAATTATAACTATTGTACCCCCTGCCGAAACCGAGGAAGTAATTCATGTAGCTAATGATTTGAATATTAAAAATGTTTGGATGCAGCAGGGCTCATCTTCTCAAAATGCAATCAATTTCTGCAAAGAAAAGGGAATTAATTATGTTGCCGATGAGTGTATATTAATGTTTGCAGAACCTGTCAAATCAATTCACAAATTTCACAGGTGGATCAATAAATTGACGGGTAAATATCCAAGGATGGATTCTAATTCTTAAATGGCTTACAGCTTTTAACTATTCATTATCTAAAAAATCCGCAATTTCTTTTTTGCATCTTTCAATCTCACAGCTTACCGCAAGATGTCCGCAGTTATTATTCAATAACAGTGTTTTTGCTTTCGTCAGTCCAGCAAACCGTTTAGTTTCAGTTGGATTAATAAGTAAATCTGTTTCCGAAATAATAAAAAATAATTTTGCTTTTATTTGTTTTGCTGTTTCTTCCATCGATCCATTAAATTCTTTTGAAATATCATGATTTGAAATTGCTTTAAGTTGATATTCATAATCATCAAGTGTAAATGAGCTTGAAAATTCATTATCAAATTTCTTAATGTAATCTGCAAAATCTTCACGCTTTATCTTTTCAACGAAATAGTCCGGAGTTCTTCCCATTACAGCCATAATCATAGCAATAGATTTTCTGATTTCTTTATCAGTGACTCCATATTTTTTCCCAGCCTCTATAATGTTTAGTTGAGCATTTATCCAAAGTAAATCATAGGTGCTCATTTTAGGAGTGCCAACATAAGCAACTATTTTAGATATGAAGTTTGGATAAGCAATAGACCATTCCAAAACTTGCATTGCACCAAGAGAACCTCCAACCGCGCCAAATAGATGGTTTAATTTCATTTTTTCTGTAATAAATTTATGCTGGGAGTTTACCATATCGCGAATAGTAATCTTGGGAATAGATTTAATCTTATATACGTTATGATTGGATGGAGAAGAGGAAACTCCATTTCCCAAAGCATCTATCGCAATTATAAAATACTTTGTTGTATCTAAGAAACTATACTTTTGAATAAGACGAGTAATATCATCAGTTGTTCCTTCAAACCAGGTTGGAAAGATAAGAGCATTACTTGAATCTTGATTTAGTTTTCCAAAAGTCCTGAACCCAATTACACATTTCTCGAGTACATCTCCATTTACAAGTTTAAGGTTTCCTATTTCAGAATATTTTTGCTGTGATTGTGCAAATTGAACTGAACTAATTATAAATAAAAAAATGGAGAACGCTAATATTTTTTTCATAAGTCCATATTAATAAAGTTAATTTATATTCAATTAAAATTTATAAATTAGATTCAGCATTAAGAAGAATTATACAAAAGAAATTTGGACGATTATGAAAAATAATTTATACCGCTTTACTCTATTATTGGTTTTTATATTTTGTTTTACAATTAATCTCAAAGCTCAGATTATAGACATAAACGAAAAATGGGTGAAAGTTGCAGATGGATTAAATTTTCCAGAAGGTCCAGCATATGATGGCAAATCCTCAATATGTCTCTCAAACTGCTATGGTGGTTGGATTACAAGATATTCTGAAGGTGTTAAAGATACTTTCATTTCAAAAGTGGACGATTCATTGTTAATCGAAAAAACAAATGGGTTAGCATTTGGGTATGATGGTAGCTTATTCGTTTGTGAATATGGTAAAGGAAAAATACTTCGAGTAAGCCCGGACAGTAGAATTGAAGTATACTCTGATGGTTACAAGGGAGAAAAATTTAATCGGCCAAATGATTTAACTTTTGATAAGAATGGTAATTTGTTTTTTACTGATCCGAAGAGTTATGATAAAAATATATTAGACGGCAGAATATTTTTTGTGGATGCAAATACTAAAGAGACAAAACTTCTTGAAGATAGTTTAGCATTTCCGAATGGGATAAATATTTCTCCAATCGATGGTAAACTTTACGTATGCGAATCGGCAAAGCAAATAATTGTAAGGTTTGATATAACACGTGAGAATAAACTAATAAACAAAGAAAACTTTGTAGAAATACCTGGAGGTGATCCAGACGGAATTGAATTTGATGTTGAAGGAAATTTATTTGTTGCACATTTTGGCGGAAAGGCAATTTATATCTTTTCTCCAGAAGGTGAACTATTACAAAAAATTGAAACACCAGGTTCTAAACCAACAAATCTTGAATTTGCTGATGAAGATTATAAAACTCTTTATCTAACTGAAGTTGAAACGAATGCACTATATAGAATCAGAACAAAGCACTCAGGAAAAAATAATAACTGAATTTTATTCAGTAACAAATCAATTCATCTATTTATGTTGAACGATGGCATCTAATATTAGTCCCGTAATTCTATCCGCATTAGAACTTGAAGTGCACTTTGGTGAGCAAGTTATACTTGATAAAGCCTCATTGAGCGTTCACGATGGAGATCGAATTGGATTGGTGGGCAGAAACGGAGCAGGTAAATCAACATTCTTAAAAATTATTTCCGGATTGCTGCCTGCTGACTCTGGTGAGGTTGCCAAGAAAAAAGATTTAATTGTTGGATTTCTTTCACAAGAATTTACTTTAGATGAATACAAGAATGTTTATGAGAATATTCTTGATGGAGCGGTGTTAGAACTTAATCTCATCAAAGAATATGAAAATACATCATTTGATGCTGCACATAAACATCATCTTGAAGAAAAGATATTACGACTTGATTCGTGGAATCTTGAGAAAAGAATTAAGATGCTTATTGATTCTTTAGATGCTCCTACCGCCGATAGAGATATTAAAACACTTTCCGGTGGAGAGAAAAGGCGCGTAGCACTTTGCAGGGCTTTAATATCAAAACCCGATTTGCTTATTCTGGATGAACCTACAAACCATCTTGATACCAAATCAATCGAATGGCTTGAGGATTTTCTAGCTCAATATAATAGAACCTGTATATTCGTCACTCACGATAGATATTTTCTTGATAGAATTGCTAATAGAATTGTTGAATTATCCTCGGGAGTATTCTATTCACATCAAGGCAACTACACAGAATATTTAATTAATAAATCAGAGCGGCAAGCAATTAAAGAAGTTGAAGAGCGTAAAAGACAGATGTTCTTGAGACGTGAACTTGAGTGGGTAAGACGCGGACCAAAAGCACGCAGAACTAAAGCAAAAAGCAGACTCGATAATTATCAGGAAGTTGCTTCTCAAAATGATTTTGAAGTCGAATTGGATGTTGAGTTAATTATTCCACCTGCAGAAAGACTTGGTAAAAAAGTTTTAGAGTTTAAAGATGTTGGAATAAAACTCGGTGAAAGATATTTGTTTCAGAATTTTAATTTCATTTTTGAGCCAGGAAGAAAAATTGGTGTTGTTGGACAGAACGGTGTTGGCAAAACAACTTTACTTAAAATGATTCTTGGTTCAATGCTCCCTACTATGGGTAAAATGGAAGTTGGTGAAACTACGCAGTTCAATTATGTGGATCAGGCAAGATTATTATTAAATGATAATGATACGGTGATTAAAGCAATTGGCGATGGAAATGAAACAGTACGATTTGGTAAACAACAGCTCAGTATCTGGACTTATTTAAGAAGATTTCTTTTTACTGATGATAGAATCAATACTCTTGTTGGCAGGTTATCTGGAGGAGAAAAAAGCAGATTAACTCTTGCAAAAATTTTGTGCAATGGCGGTAATTTTCTAATGCTGGATGAACCAACAAACGATCTTGATTTGCCAACACTTAGAATTCTTGAAGAGGCTCTCTTAGCATTTGATGGTTGTGTAATTGTTGTCAGCCACGATAGATATTTTCTCAATCGCATTTGTGATGGAATCTTAGCATTGGAAGGCAATGAAGAAATCTTTTACAGTGAAGGCGGATATGACTTTTATATCGAAAAGAAGAAAAAACGAGAACAGAGCTTAAAGGAATTAAAAACAAAAGAAATTACTGAAGATTCAAGAATCAGAAATAAACAGAAGAAGCTTAGTTATAAAGATTCGTTGGAACTCGATCAAATTGAAGGAAAAATTGTTCAGGCTGAATCTGAAATAGAAGAAATTGAAAAAATATACAGTTCGTCCGATTTTTTTGAAAAATACGCTGCTCAAACAAACGAATTAAATACTAAACTTGAAAACGCAAAAGAAAAAGTAAAAAAACTCTATAATCGTTGGGAGGAATTAGAGAGTTTGAAAAATAGTTTATCCTGAAAATATTTTTGAAGTATGCTATATCTCCTAATCAATTGCACCTCAAAGCTTCTTGAAAAATAGTCAATCTGCCTGAAATAGATTTTCCATGCAAATTAGCTTGATTTCCATGCAATTTACACCGCATGAAAAATCAAATTTTCATCCAAAATCTAAAGATATTATTAAAATAACAGCTGGCACAATTCTTCATTATTACTTCTCAAAAGTTCATAACAAATTTCACAAAATAATAGGAGCTAAAAAATGAAAACATCAGAATTCGTGAAGAAAAACTTTTTTCCGATGCTGCTTTTGGTAATAATGTCTTTTTTCGTCGGGTGTCAGGACGATATGACGGTTCAATCGACTGACGAAATTACAACGGATCAGCAAGCTCTTCAAAAACTTGCAGATGAAGATTCAGTACTTATGTCTTTTGAACCAAATTATGATGAAGGCGGTGAGATGGATCTTTATAAAGTGAATACTGAGATTTATCCCTTTAAAGTTGGTCATAAAATGAGATTGGTTAATAGGACCATTTCTGTGACATTTGATGGCGATACAGCGTATGGATTGGTTACAAAAACTTTTGAAGGTGTTTTATCTATAAAAGGATCGTATGATCCAAATGCAACAAATCCTGATACATTAATTAAAAAAGTTTTTACATCAGTGGTTACAAGAAATGTTGTTTTTGTAAAGATAGCAAATACAAAGTTTCCTGAAAGAAACTGGAAAATTGCTGCTATATCATTACCAGAAGGTGGAACATTAAATCCAAATATTGATATAAACAAATTCACTGCATTTTTACCCAATGGAGATACTCTTGTCATAAATTCACCTAATGACTATTACCTTGTAAGAAATTGGGGTCAGTGGTGGAGATGGCATCATGTTCCTGTAATTAATCAAGGAGGTGAAGTACTTTTGAGAGTTGAATTGAACAGTGCCTATGCAGATACAGATTTTGTTACACTAACATTTGGAGCTGATAGATTTGGAATGCATAGACTTAAAAGAAAATTTGAGTTGATTTCTTCAAATGCTAATGGTAACATTTATGAAAAAGTATATGAACAGACTTTTGTTGCACATCAGTTTCCCGGATTCTTTCACGCAATTATAAATGCAATGCCTAAACAGGTTGTATTCGATGACTCAACTCCGGTTGAAATGGAATCTTGGGGTGTTCCCTACTTTGTAAGACCATAAAAACTTTGTTGATCTGATTTACAAACCCAATTTCTTACAGGAATTGGGTTTGTTTATGTTTTTGTAAATTAAGATCAAGAATATTTTAATTGAAAAAGCTAACAAGTAATAGTAAGTTCAAAAAGATGAAAAAATATATTTTTTACATATTAGTCGTATTCACATTTATTTATTCTGGATGTGATAAACCCGGACCCACAGAACTGATAAATGATCCAAATGAATCCGAAAATCTGGAAGTAGAAATCATTAGCAAAGAAATTGATAATGAATTTTACTCAAATGGATTTGATACTAGCGGAGTTACAGAAGATTTACGTAATTATGCAAGCATAGTTTCTGTTAGTGGTATTAAACTTACTCTCGATGGACAAACAGTTAATATATCAAGTGCGCAAACACTTTTGTTTGATAAAACAAAACCCTTTAAATCACCAAAGGGAATTATTCTTGGCTACAACACTATTATACCTGGAATAATAAAGTTTAATGATATTCAAGCCAGAATAACAAATTATCGTGTTCGTTACAGAGAAGAAGGAGTTTTAATTGATACTGTTTTAGGAAAAAAATATGAATTGTTTAATGTAAATGGCAGATCATTTAATGATCCGTTTATTTATCCATATAATTCAACAATTTCTTTCACTTATGATCCATTTATTGGTCAACCATCAGATTTTGATATAGCAACACCCAAAGAATTAACTGGTAGTGTTAGACTGGTTAACTTGAATAATCAGAATAAATTTAATGCTGAACTTTTATGGAATGCTGAGTATGTAAATAATTTTTCAATTATTCTTGGCGGTGTTAAAAATTTTAATCAGCAGGTAGTTCCCTTTTTTAGGCTTAAAACAAAAGATGATGGAACACTTATAATTCCAAATTCAATTCTAAAAAATATTCCGCGTGATAGGTTCAATAAGATATCAGTTACCTTTGTTAGAAAGTATGATAAGTTAGTACAAGTTCAGAATACTGAACTTTATGTTAGTTCACAAAGCATTCACACAATTATTGTAGACATTCCTTGAGAATAATTTTAATCACAGGATTTGTTATGCTTTCAATTGTTTCTGGATTAGGCCAAACATCTTTTGGACTTAACGGCGTGTATGGGATTACAAATGAATCTTTCACATCATTGAATTCATTTGAATACAACATCTCAAATTATTCAGTTATAAAAGATTGGGGTTTTTCATTCACTTATGGTGGTGAGTTCGCGTCATCAGTTACAAGTAATTTATACCAGGTAACTGCAGCAAAAACATTTGGTTCACATTTCATATCTCTTCGGTATACACCCGGATATCAAAAAGAATTTATATTCAAATCTGGTGAAGCAATTCCATATAACAATACTGAGCCTATAACACTGGAATCAAAGTTTCAATATAAAGAGCTATTCGGTTTGGGGTACTCTTACAGTGTGAATAAAGAATTTAGCATTGGACTAAATTTGCGATATTTCAAACAGGATTTTACTAACGAAAATGTAACTGCAATATTTTCTGATACTATTTACTTTGTTAGGGAAACAGAATTAGATAATTCTGATTTATGGAAAACTGATATTGGCGTTGTTTGGAAACCATCAGAAAGATTGACTTTTAATTTAGGTTCGATTAATCTATTAACTTTTGGAAGAGAGTTTGCCTACGAAGACAATAGTGATTTCGAAATTAGAACAGAGAAAGCTGTTTTTGCAGGAATCAATTTTTCGCCTGTTAATGATTTGAACTTGCATCTTAGCTTAGAAACTAATAATTCTTTTTTAGGCGGTATGTCCTATTTGGTTGATTTTAACAAAAATAAAATTGGATTTTCAGTTTCAGCTTTTCACGATAAAGAACAAGAACCATTTATAGCAGGAATAATTCCGGCAGCTGTATTTACATCAAAATATTTAGATCTTTCACTTACTTATATAAAATATTTTAGTGATAGAAATAACTCAGGAAGCTATTCTGATTTTAAGGAGAATGGTATTTCAAATATTATAAACAATAAATACAGTTATGATAAACTTCTTTTAACTACAAATTTTAAATTAAATACACTTGTTGAACAGCGTGTAAAATTTCTGGGTGTGGAAATAAATCAAAATATTTATCCTGCTTTAAATGATAAGTACCTTGATAATCCTATCGCAACTGCCCAAGTTGTAAATCTTACAAATGAACGGATAGATGTTAAGCCAGTTATGGTAATTAATGGAATTAGTGAAGAAAAACTTCAATCTCCTATAATCTCAATTCTTCCTTATGATACTAGTGAAGTAAATTATTATGCTGTTATTTCAGAATCCTACGCTGGCGTAAATCCGGAAATTACATACGCAAACTTTTATTTACTTACTGTGAATGATGATTTTGATGATGAATATCAGAAGACTTTGCTTATTAATGGAATAAATGCATGGGATGGAAATGTTACGAACTTGAGATATTTCATTCAACGTGATATGGATTTTTCAGTTAAGTATTCAAAAGCGATATTAGCTAAACATAAATCGGAAATAGATACACTCGCAAATGTTTTATCAGATTTTTATAAAGCCAGAATTATTTTCAATTCATTTATTGAAAATCTAACGTATACTTCTGATCCAAGAGCTTCCGCTGAGTATGTTCAATATCCCAGCCAAACACTTGAATTAAAAGGTGGTGATTGCGATGATCTTAGCGTTTGTTACAGTTCATTACTTGAAAGTATTGGTATTGAAACAGCTTTCGTTGATTATAAATCAAATGATGTCTTAAGGCATGTTAACATTATATTTAATACTAAACTTTCACCACAGCAGGCAGAATTAATTTCTGAAAATGACACAAAGTATTTTATTAGAAAAAATGAATCCGGTAATGATGAAGTTTGGATTCCGGTTGAAACCACTTCCCTATCAGATTTTGAAAGTGCTTGGGCGATTGCCTCGGACAAATTCCAAACTGAAGCAATTAACAACTTTGGTTTAGTTAAAGGCGATGTGCAAATTATAGATGTTTATTAACCGTTAAAGGTAAGAAAATGAAAAAGTATATATTAGTTCTGTTATTCTCAGTTTCTGTTATTCACTCTCAAACATTTCAAGTTGAGAAACTTAATGGGAATGTTAAAATGTTATCGAGTAACAGCAACACATGGCAGCAAGTCAAATCTAAAATGATCTTAAATGAAAATGATGTTGTCAGTACTGATATAAATTCATCAGTTCTAATTAAGGGTAATGATTTATCATTTACATTAAAGAATCATCAGCAATTACTGTGGCAAATATAAAAAATATGACTTTGGATGAATTAATACTTGCGTTGGCTATGGAAAATGTAATGAACACTCCAAGAAAAAAAGGAAATGAAAAATCTGATAATACTGGCGTTTATGGAGATAAGATTTCGAAGGAAACTCTTTCAACTTTAAACTCTAATGATTTTGGAATGAAGCGGCTAAATGGTGCTAAACAGTTAGCCGAAAATGGTATGAAAGAGTCAGCTATTGTTGCTTCGAAAGAAGTTTATCGTAAATATCCCGACACAAAAAAAGACGCAGAGAGCAGAATTTATTTTGCAGATCTTTTATTCGGCAGCGGACTTTATGAGGAATCTTATGATGAGTACACTGAGATTAAATTACTTGAACTTAAAAGTGAGCAGAAAAGTCACGTTGATGAAAAACTTGAACAAATAAATAAAAAACTGATAAACAAATAGTTCTAGTTCTT
>Ga0154020_10008087_pt1 | contig 12229 bp, 9 predicted proteins | sample Klosneuvirus_201_FD_109709 | JGI IMG/M metagenome (GOLD analysis project Ga0154020, IMG submission 109709) | Active sludge microbial communities from wastewater, Klosterneuburg, Austria - Klosneuvirus_20160825_MG | ecosystem: Engineered > WWTP > Aerobic digester > Activated sludge | place... | reverse complement strand
GAAGGCCCCATTTTCTGATGTGGTCGGTGCCACATTGGCGTTGTAATTTCCTGTGATAACGTTGTTGCGAAGACTGTAGAGGTTGAAAGTGCCCGCATCCGTTCCGGCCAGCAATCCATTGCTGGTGCTGCTGCTGATCTGGTTGTCTTCTATCGCCGCATTGATCGTTGATCCCGCATTGCCCAGAACTTCAATCCCATTCCCGTTGCCAGTGAGGGTATTGTTTGTGATCCCGGTCACACCGGCATCATAGACGTACTTGCCCACCGGAATAGGTGGTGGAGTCACGGGGCCATTCAGCAGATCAGCGTTCACAGTACTTCCCGCATTCGCTGTGACACTCAATCCCGCAATTTGGTTGGTTGTCGCCGTGTTATTCGTCAGCAGCAGGTTAGCGGTCGAAGCACCAGCGACTGTTGCCCGCAATCCATATGTGGAGCGGATATTCGCGGTAACGGGTCGACCTGTGAATGTGTTGCCCTGAATAATCATGCGACCAGAAACGTCCTGCAGATTCGCTCCGACCACGTAATTGGTGAACGTGTTGTTGGTCAGATTGACGCCTGTGATCGGAAGCGGGTTGGAGATACCGTTGCCAAAGACGGTTCCAGCAGCATTCGCTCCGTCAAATCGCATGCCACTAATGGTGTCGTTGTTCGCCAGCCGCACAACGCTTTCTCCAGCCAGCATGTTTGGCCGCGTCAGCAGTGGACCGGGGCCGGTCAAACCTGTGCCGGGAATGTAGAATGGTGTCGTATCGACGCGGAACAATTCATAGTCCGAATTGGACGAGATCAGAGCCTGATCATCAAACAAAGTGAGTCCGCCATTGATCGTCAGGTTTGTTCCGGTGTTGTCCTCACGAGGTGTCACACGAATGACATCAACCGCAGCAGAATTGGCCGCAGCAGCAAACTGCATTGTTGTGTAAGGATCTTCATATGTTCCCAGCCCTGTCCCAGCAGTCGTCGAATTTGGATCAACATAGATCAGGTTGTAGGCCAGGCCGGTGGCGCTGTTGATGCAGGCTTCCCGGGAAATATCCTGATCGATGTGAGTCTGGATACGGTTCTGACGATAGACAGGATCCTGCAGTCGTTCACGCACGCTTGCCGGGCGCAGGACTCGCTTGTCACGGTAGTTTGGTATCTGATACTGCAGACCGACCCAACTGTTGGTGCCAAACGTATCGTCCGACGTGAGATAAGTGTTGACCGTCAGGTTTTGAGTGACCAGAGCCTGCCAGCGCGCCATAAAGCCCACGGTATCATTCCCGTAGTCGTTTCCAAGATAGTAAGCTCCGGCGTACATATTGATGCCATACTGTCCCAACACTGGAAGTGGTCCACCGACTTCTGCGTCGGCACCTGAGTACGCATTTTCACGCACATTATTCCGCAGACGAAACACGTTATTGCCACCGAGCAAGAGCCCGCCCTGCAACTCCGTACTGAGTAACGCTGTGTCATCCCCCGCCACGAAGTAGCCATTCGCCCGGAAGTCGAGGTATTTGCCAAGCGACTCAAGGCCTACTCCGGCACGATACCAATCCTGCTTGGTGTAACCCTGATCGTAGTCGAAATATCCGTTCCAACCAAAGATACGATCTCGTGCCGCATCGTAGTTGCGATAGATCAGACCGGCATTTCCAATTGGATTTCCGTAGTTCGTCACGGAGGCTGAGATGTCTCCGATCAACACATTGGTATTCGGAACGATATGGTACGGTACCCGGGCATTGAGTCGCTGATAAGGCTGACCATATCCCAGGCCGTCACCAATGTTCGTTTCGAACATCATGATGGGCCCAAACGGCTGTTTTGGCTGAAAGCTGGAGTCCGGCAACTGCTGCGTCGCTCCGTACGAACGCTCAAAGTACGGCGCGTACGGCGCTGGCTCCGGGTAGAGACCCGCATTCGGGTCAGCAGGACCACCGGGAAAACTGCCACCGGAACTGACCGGATCTGGTGCTGGTGCCGTTAAGTTGTCTGCCGGAGGCTGATAGGCCCCCATTCGCACAACACCCGGCTCATCGCCGACGGTGATGCCCGCAGCGGTGATCAGAGCGATGCTGCTGACAATGAGTGTGGCCGAGGCGAGAATTCGTGTGGGTTTCATCGATGGTTCCGATCGAGCCGTTCTGAGAATGTGTGCCGGATGTACCGACAGTGACGGTTACTCTTCAGAATCGGTCTTCGGAACCCGTCCGGATGAGTTAAAATGTGACGGATGTGCGGATCGTTCCGAATCTAACAGTTCGATCGGTGGATTGGGGATCGACGTTCGCGGCTCTGGGCTCTCCCGTCGGCGGAGCGACGGGTGTACTGTACGCCCGTCGCTCCGCCGACGGGATTGCCACCGGTGATAGAACAGAATCAGGCCTCGCCCAATTCGCGAATCTATTCAACAGCCTGCTTCAATGCTGGGATTTGATCGTAGTGGGATTCGCCAGAATTCCTCAGCCGACAAAGAAGCAGGGAATTCTGGCGAATTCCACTACAGTCAATCGCTCTGCCCCAACAATAAAGCGGTGCATTGACAAAAAAAACCGGTGTCCATTACAGACACCGGGCTCACGTTCACAATCGAATTGGCAAATTCTGCCGAACTACAGTGTCCAGCCTTCGCGGTATTCCCGCTGCACGTACTGGTTGAGTTCCGGCAGATTTGTGCTGACGAGATTCTTGGCGTCCCACTCGATCCGCTGCCCTTCGCCAGCTCGTACGGCAAGGTTGCCGACGAGGATCGTTTCGGTCAGTCGGCCAGCGTAGCCAAAGTTGGACATCGTGCCGGGTTCATATTCGCCACGGCAGCTCTGGACAAACTCCCATTTCTGACGTTCGTCAGTGCCGCCTTTGAACGGAATTCGTGGCAATGACTTCTCAGGCTTTTTGAAATCCTTGTAGTTTTCGGCTGGCAGCAGCGAGTACTGGGCACCGTAGTCGTTTTCAGACAGCAACAGACCTTTGCTGCCCACCACCACTGCCGCGCTCGTCTTTCCGCCGCCCTGTTTCTGTTTCTCGATTCGATTGCGGAAGCCTTCTGGCAGCTGAGCGATCAGGTCATCTGGCGGCAAGTTGCCGCCGTCGTACCAATAGAATTTGCACGCCACTTTTCCGTTGCGTTCAGGAAACTCGAACATCAAAGTTGAGGAGCCTGGGTAGGTTTCTCCTTCGAAGATACCGGGGTTTTTGACAGCCGTGACTGCAATTGGATCCCACAGATCGAGAGCCATGACGGGCATATTCGTTGTGTGGCAGGCCATGTCGCCCAGCGCGCCAGTGCCGAAGTCAGCCCAGCCGCGCCATTTGAAGGAGTGGTAAACGCCTTCCTTATAAGGACGCATCGGAGCTGGCCCGATCCAGGAATCCCAATCGAGGTAGTCAGGCACTTTGTCTTCGCCCGGAGGCCGACCAACGCCCTGTGGCCAGATTGGACGGTTGGTCCAGATGTGAATTTCAGCAACATCACCAATCGCACCGGAACGGATGACTTCGACCGCTTCACGCAGCCCATCCTCGGAGGTGCCCTGATTGCCCATCTGCGTCACAACGCCCATTTCTGCAGCAGTCTCGCGCAACATGCGAGCTTCTCGAATAGACCAGGTCAGGGGCTTTTGGCAATAGACATTTTTCTTTTTCTTCATGGCCATCATGGCCGCAGCAGCGTGTGTATGGTCCGGCGTGCTGACCGTGACGATGTCCACTTTGTCACCGAGCTTGTCCAGCATTTCGCGGAAGTCCGTGAACTTTTCCGCATCGCTGAACTGTTTTCCTTTCTTGTCGAGCGTGCCACGGTCAACGTCACACAGGCCAACGATTTCGACATCCTGATCAGCAATATGACTGCAGTCGCTGTCACCTTTACCACCGACGCCAATGCAGGCTGCCGTCAGCCCTTCAAGCGCGGATCGGGTGGGCCTGGCGAATGAACGCGGGGCAACCCAAAGCCCAGCTCCGAGTGCGGCTGATGTGCCGAGAAAACGGCGACGTGAAGTTCTTTGTGTCATGAGAGTACCTCAGAATTTAGGTGGGAAACAAAAACCATCAGATTCAAACGGGCCATTAGATTCAAACGAGAGCGGCTATGCGCACCTGTCCAATCGATACCATTTTCAGGCTCAAACTTCTGATGACAAGACTCTTACGATAACAAGGCGAAAAGAAACAGCAATGATTCAGGGAAATTCGGCAGCGGCACGCAGTTTCGAAATCTGCAAAAGGTAGCCTTTTCGCCGTCGTGACGAAAATATTCCGCAAGTGGTCAAAAACTGCCCGGATCAATCCAGGAACCTGACTGACCTGCCCGCCGCATCATTGCGAAAGCCATGCTGACTACTTACGCTGTTCAGGACTCCACCAGAATTCTTGTTCAAATTCATCAGACTTCCGGATACGACGTCCAATGAGAATCTCAGACCCATCTTGCTTTAGACTGCCGCTGCTTGCTGCTGGCTTCTGCCTCCTGATTGGTTGCGTGGAATCTTCCCCCGGCAAAGCTGCGAAAACACCGTCTGTCCTCGACGACCCGGCGGCTGTCGCTGCTCTCGAAAAGGCAGGCTGCGCCCTGAAGAAAAATGCTGCCGGGCTGGTGACAGAAATCGCGGTTTCGGCCGACACGGATTTTTCTGACACGTTAAAGCATCTCTCCGGTGTGCCCAACATCACCACTGCCCGATTTGGCGGGCCTGGCATGAACGACACGGGAATGGCGGCCGTTGCCAGTCTCAAGATGTTGAAACGACTCGACCTGACAGATTGCGCGGCGATTGGCGACGACACACTCAAGGTCATTGGCGGTATGCCCAATGTTGATGTCCTGATCCTGCGCCGCGTTGGATTCTCTGACGCAGGCCTGGCATCCGTCAGCAAACTCTCAAAGCTCCGCGCACTGGATTTGCGAAATACTTTTGTCTCGGACGCCGGGATCGCCCATCTGGCGGGACTCAAATCCCTTGTGGATCTGCAGCTGGAAAACACCAAGATCACCGATGCTGCGATTGATCATCTCCGGGGGCTGCCGCTCAAGTCACTCAACCTCAACTATGACACGTCCATCACCGATGCCGCCATGACCGCCATCGCCAGCATCACCACGCTCGAGTCTCTTCAAATGGATGCCGCGCGCCTGACTGATGTGGGAATGGCGGAAATTGGAAAGCTCAAACAGCTTCGACGATTCGGTTGTCGACAGGCTGACATCAGCAGTGAGGGAATCAAGCATCTGGCAGGATTGACGGAACTCGCTCGACTTGAACTGCGGGAGAGCTCGATTGATGATGCCTGTCTTGAAATCATCAGCAATCTTCCAAAACTGACCTATCTGGATATCAGCGAATGCAAGCGAATCAAAGGTACAACGATCGGAGAACTCGGCAAACTGACCGGGCTGACCTATCTTGAACTGATGGAAATCAAGAAAGTCAATGATGACAACTTTGCGGCGCTCGGTACGCTGACAAATCTCACTGAACTGAACCTGGAATCTACTCGCATCACTGATGCCTCGACGCCGACGCTGCTCAAGCTCAAAAAACTGAAACGCCTGAGCGTTGCCGGTTCACAGATGGGTGACGAAGGAATCATTCAACTCAGCCAGCTGCCGGAACTGGAATGGCTGAACCTGAATAATTCACGCCCGTTGCCGGAAACGGTGGAGGCGCTCAAAGCCGCAAAGCCGGGACTTAAAATCGTTGAGTGAGAATCACGGTGGAAACTCCGTCGCAATCGTTTATACAGTCGAATCGCAATGCAACGACTGCGATTTTTCATTGGTCATTCTGACTTGGTCATTGGTCATTCTTCCCCCAAAGGCACCAATCGTGCTCCCAGACACATCCAAACGAACTCGCAGCGAAGTGGCTTTCCGACATACATCGAAGCTGATTCCCGGCGGAGTCAACAGCCCGGCCCGCGCGTTCGGCGCAGTCGGAGGCACGCCACCATTTATGCAGCACGGCGAAGGAGCGTACCTGTTCGACATTGATGGCAATCGCTTCATCGATTACATCGGTTCCTGGGGACCGCACCTGTTTGGACACCGCCACCCCGCGATTCTGCAGGCCATCGAAAAATCACTGCTCATCGGCACCAGCTTTGGCGCACCGACGGAAGCGGAAGCGGAACTGGCCCAGTTGGTCATCGAAATGGTGCCGTCGGTGGAAATGGTCCGGATGGTGAATTCCGGGACCGAAGCGACGATGTCCGCTATTCGCGTCGCACGCGGCTTCACGGGACGGAATGGTGTGATCAAATTCGCCGGCTGTTATCACGGGCACGTGGACAGTCTGCTGGTTGCCGCTGGCAGCGGTGCGCTGACACTGGGATGTCCTTCCAGTCCGGGCGTTCCCCCTGGTGCCACGGCCGACACGGTCGTGCTTCCTTACAACGATTGCGAGAGTCTTGAGACCGCCTTTCAAAAGCATAATGACAAACTGGCCGCCGTCATCCTGGAGCCCGTTGTTGGCAACATGGGCTGCGTAATTCCCACGCCAGAGTTTCTGGCGCTGCTTCGCCGTCTGTGTACCGCGCACGGGACGGTGCTGATCTTTGATGAAGTGATGACCGGATTCCGACTCGCCGCAGGTGGAGCGCAGCAACTCTTTGGCGTCATTCCAGACATGACAACGCTGGGCAAGATCATCGGTGCCGGGATGCCCGTCGGCGCGTACGGCGGTCGTGCGGATATCATGAACACCGTTTCGCCGGTTGGAAAAGTCTATCAGGCCGGAACGCTGTCCGGGAATCCCGTGGCCATGGCGGCTGGTATCGCGATGCTGAATTTAATTCGTCAGGAAAATCCCTATCCGCGTCTGGAACAAAGCAGCCAGCGTCTGGCGGAGGGACTGCGGGCCGCAGCCGAATCGGCACACGTCGATATCCGCATCAATCGCGTGGGCAGTATGTTGACGGCATTTCTGACGAATCAGACGGTGACGGATCTGACCTCGGCTACCTCATCTGATACCACTCGCTTTGCACGCTGGTTTCATGGAATGCTGAATCGTGGCGTGTACCTGCCCTGCAGCCAGTTCGAGGCGTTGTTCGTGTCAGCCGTGCATACCGACGCGGATATCGATCAGACCATCGCCGCCGCCAGCGCCAGTTTCGCGGCTTGTAACGACTAAGCCGATTGTCTCTTCCGTAAAGTCGTGAATGGCTTGGAAAGCCAGTGTTGCCGTAACGCAACAGAATCGCACAGCTGTCATCAGTGCGGCTCCATAGCCAGGGTTGGACGAGTTTCGTCCGGATTGAATGACCGTCCCGAACGGCCAGCGCCCTAGTATTCATGCAATACATCTGCGCCAACTGGCCTGCTAAGCATCGAGCAAAAATTACTGTCGGAAGTACGTCAGGCTTTCCAGCCTGACCTGTCCTGTTTCTATGTCAGCCTTGAAAGGCTGACGTATACCTATTTTCCGCTCGATGCGAATTCGGGGCAGGGGGCGGCTGTTTGTTCCGAACTTTTCACCTCTTGACTCTGCACGGAATTCTTATTCAATGAACGCCACACCAGTTCTGGAAAAACCTGTCGATTGTGGTCAAAAACCAAATCGGTCGCCGAAAGAGGTCGATCAGTTTTCAACGCTGGTGGCGCAGCACACGATTGAGCTTCCGGGAACCGAATGGCTCACTCGCCTGAATCTGCACGCTCCGCGCGAAAACATCCAGTGTCTCTCGTTGCAACTGCGAATTTTCAAGCGAATCTTTGACATCGCCAGCGCATCATGCCTGCTGGTTCTGATGGCACCTGTGATGGTGCTTGCGGCGATTCTGGTCAAGCTCACATCCCCCGGCTCTGTGATTTATTCACAGACACGGGTCGGACTCAATCTTCGCACGAAGAAGAAGACAGATCGGCGGACGGAATCACGAACGCTGGTGAATAGTGCGGAAAACCGACGTCAACCGGGGCGAGACCGCCGCGAAAGAAGCAACTACGGACGACCGTTTACGATTTACAAATTTCGCACCATGCGGAACGACGCCGAGCGAAACGGTGCCCAGTTCGCTCAGGAGGGCGACGCCCGCATCACACCGATTGGTCGCCTGCTGCGACGCACGCGAATCGATGAATTGCCTCAACTGTGGAATATCCTGAAGGGCGACATGTCGATGATCGGCCCCCGTCCTGAGCGTCCGGAATTTATGATCGAACTGCAGGGGCAAATTCCAAACTTTATGGAACGCCTCGGTCTGAAACCGGGACTCACTGGCATCGCTCAGGTCGTCAATGGCTACGACAACGAACTGGAAGGCTTCCGCCGCAAAGTGTCGTACGACCTGATGTACCTCCAGAACTGCTGTGCCTGGAACGATATCAAGATCCTGTTCCGCACAATCCGCGTCGTGATCACCGGCGAAGGGGCGCTGTAGGACGAGCGGTCGGGTGGCCGGGGTTGGGTGGCCGAGGTTGGACTGAGCGGAGCGAAGGAAACCCCGGGGTTTCGAGCTGTCGCTCTCCAACCCCGGCCACCCATCAATGTATCTGTGACAGAACACTGGAAACAAAAACAGCCCGCAGAAAGCTGCGGGCTGATTCGTTTGAATTTCACATCGAGAAGATGTGGTTCTCAGATCACCAACCTAGGGTGAAGCCGGAAGTCTCTTCGCGAGGTCATCTACGTCGTTGTTCGTATCGATGGCAACCACCAGAGCCGCGACTGAGGTACCCAGCATCGCCAGCGTTACAACATCGATCAGTCCGAAGCCCGTGCCGGTTGGAGGACATGTGTTGCAGGGATTGCCGTTCTCGTCGTAAGCCTGTCCGCGAACAACATTCTCGTTGGCCGCCAGCACCAGGTTTTCGGCACTTCCCGCCGGTGCAGTTCCATTTTTCCACAGTCGCACGGAAGTGGCAGCTGCACCAACTCGCAGGTCATGTGCTCCGCCGCGAACTCCTGTGACCGCGAAATCACCGTTGTTACCGGTCAATGCACGGGCGACGGTGACTCCCTGATACCGGAGTTCGACGGCGGCATTTTCCACAGCGCGACCTTCTGTCGTGTAAATCTGACCATTTAGAGTGCCATCGCTGGTCAATTCGACATCGCGGGCAACCTGCTGCCGACCACCTTCAAAAGCAGACGCGGTACTGGAAATGAAAATCCCAAAGCACGCAGCGACGCTGGCGGCCTTGGTCAGAATCGTGTGCGTTCGCATCGTGTTCAATCCTTGTGCTATGTCTTCGAAGCCACAACCGCCACCCTAGGCAGATTGCGAAAAATCCTTGCTACTGCATTGATCGGCATGACCAGAAAGATCGCTACAATTGAACTGAGCAAAAAAACAGAACATGCAAAAAAAATCAACTGGTAAATATTGCCGGTCCTTACTCGCCCCCAAAGTTTCGAACGGTCGCCGGTCATGTCGCAGGAACCTGAACGTAATCCAGTGGGACGGGGAGCCGCAGGCAATCCCGCCAACAGGTTCCTGAAAGTCGTACAGGAAGAGGACTTTGCACAGCTGGAGTTTGATGACGAGTTTCTGGAGCAGCTTCATCGGCCCGCCACTCGCTACTTCGACGACACCTCTCATTCTGTCATCTCCGAAAACGACAGCCCCGACATCCCGTTTCGATTCAGTCTGAATCCTTATCGCGGCTGCCTTCACGGTTGCAGTTATTGTTATGCTCGTCCGAGTCACGAATACCTGGGTTTGAGTGCAGGGCTGGATTTTGAGACAAAGATCTTTGTCAAACGCGCGGCACCGAAACTGTTTCGCAACTGGCTGGCCCGACCAAAGTACGTCTGCGAGCCCGTGATGTTGTCCGGAGTCACCGATTGCTACCAGCCGATCGAACGCAAATTGCAGATCACACGACAGTGCCTTGAAGTCGCAATGGAAGCACACCAGCCGATGTCGCTAATCACCAAGAACGCTCTCATCACGCGCGACGCGGACCTGCTGAGCCAGCTGGCGTCCGTGAACCTGTGTCGAGTCGCCATTAGCATCAACAGTCTCGACCAGTCACTCACAAAGACACTCGAACCCGCCTGTTCCGCGCCTGCGGCCAGACTGGAAGCAATCCGCAAACTCACAGCGGCTGGAGTCCCCGTGCATGCGATGGTGGCTCCGATTATTCCTGGGCTGAACGACAGCGAAATGCCCGCCGTGCTCAAGGCCGCCGCAGATGCTGGTGCCAGATCCGCCAGCTACACGATGATCCGCTTGCCGCTCGCCGTGGAAACAATTTTCCTCGACTGGATCAAACGCCACCGACCGACACACGCGGACAAAATTGAATCGCGCCTCCGCTCCGTGCGAGACGGCAAACTTAGCCAGAGCGAATTCCGAATCCGCATGCGCGGCACGGGACCGATCGCAGATCAGATCAATGCCCTCTTCAAACTGACACGCCAGCGCTGCGGACTCGCCGCGACACTGCCCGCGTCTCGGACGGACCTGTTCCGACCGCCCACGACATCCTCCGGCCAGATGCATCTGTTCTAAGGCGAGCGGTAGTTGTCAGCCCACCGCGTTGCACGCATTTGACTCGGAGGACTTACGCCGCTCCACTCGCATGGATCATTTCACGCCGCGCCGAGTATACGTAGGCAGATCTGTCCTCAGATCTGCTTCCTGCGGCATGGTCAATGGCAATCGGCCACCATTGTGACTTGCGGGATCAGTCGTCTGAGACCGCCAGAGTTCTTTTCCGGTTCGCTTGTCGAATCTAATGAGGATCCCTGTCGCGGCACCAATCTCAGCCTTGAGTCCGTATTTCGGAGCTTGTAAAGTTCCCGGCACAACGATAAAAACGTGACAGACCGGAATTTGACGAGCGATATCAGTTTTATTACAGGTCACTTGAATCCGTATTTGATATCGTTCTGCGGCAAGAATCCACTATTCACAATTGAAAGGAGTCACTCTCATGACGCCACTGGATGCTCAAGACGCTCGCATCGAAGAAATCATCGGCGGCGATGAGGAAGCGACATTCGACGAATGCCGTGACAAGTTTTATGATCACCTCGAAAGTTCACTGAAACTTCCCTGCGACGTCACCGGAAGCGAAGACTTCCGCTGGGAGGAGTACTATGTGATTGGCCCCGGTGATCCAAAAGAACATGAAAGGCTCCGCAAGAATCAGCCATCCTACAGGGATGTCTTCGAACTTTTGGCAATTGAAGATGATGTCGTTTCGGAATGGATGATGTTTCGTGGCGAAGATGTGGCGGGACACGTCCGCCGTAGATCGGACGGCAAGGAATTCCATCTAGGCCTTGCCGAAATAAAGGCTGTTGACAAAAAGTCAAAGAACTATCAACTGCTCGATGACTACTCGGTATGGCTCGTCAACAATCGGTAGCTGTGGTCGGCTTGCGACGCCCAAAAGCCGCAGAACCAATAAGGCTTTGGCTTCGCGAATGCGGGCGGATGGCGCGGAGTAATTTTCGAGGTTGAGCGTCGTTGGCGAGTGGCGATGATGGCCCGTCAAGCCGAAGCTCGTTGATCCTCGGATCGCGGCATTTGTTCAAGAAGCCCGCTGGTTGAACGCCGCCCGGTGGCGTATGGGAAAAGCAATTGCAGGAGGCTGCGTTTCGGCGATTTCTGTAGGTCCTTTCTGCCGGAAAGGACTTTCCAAATTGCCGCAAGGCGAAGCGAGAGCGGGTTGCAGCGCGGCGAAACAAAAAACGGTGCCGTGATCTCCGGCGACATGATTTTGAAGTGGAAACGTATCTGGTCGCAGGTCGCAGCGGGGCTGCGAAGTCCTTTCCGGCAGAAAGGACCTACCTCAGCGCGTACCTTCCACAGGCACGGATCATCGCGTGTTTTGAAAAAGGCGGCTCCTGTTGTCGCCGGTCTCCCGACCGAGCCATCGTCCGAAACACCACGCGAACACCTCTGTCCCAATTGCCACATCCCGCTGCGCGGTTCATGTCATCGAAACCTTTTTGGCATCATCACGCCATGTCTCTCGGCCGCAAATCCGAACGATGCGCTGCTGTCCTTTCGGCCGAAAACTCCGGCCACCGCCCCACCGGTCGTGACAGACCCGCACGTCGGGTGTATCATTTCGAGCACGTCGCTTTTTGAGTCGCATTGATTCCGCACTAAGCACCACACACACGCATCCCACGAAGCGGAAAAGTTCAACGCACAATCTAGCGAGGCATCGCGGCTTCGCCGCTCGCCTCAGACCGATGGATTGTAGTAGTTGCGCGTGGCGACATCCTGTCGAATCGCAGTCGCGGCGTCCTGCCGCGAAAGTTTATCGCATTCTG
>Ga0154020_10008086_pt1 | contig 12230 bp, 8 predicted proteins | sample Klosneuvirus_201_FD_109709 | JGI IMG/M metagenome (GOLD analysis project Ga0154020, IMG submission 109709) | Active sludge microbial communities from wastewater, Klosterneuburg, Austria - Klosneuvirus_20160825_MG | ecosystem: Engineered > WWTP > Aerobic digester > Activated sludge | place... | reverse complement strand
GTCACCGACTCCAGACCCACCCGGATCGACATCCAGGGCTCCCGTACAACGCAGGGCCGGGGCCCGTCCACCGGAACGGGCGCCTAGTGCGCCGAACCGCTAATCAGACCGGCTGCGGCCGAAAATGCCGTCATTCCTGGGCCAAACCTGCCGCTCCGCTCCTCGAAGTACATCGAGTACGCCTCCGGTGCTCGCGTCACGTTTGGCCCATGAATTTAGGCCTCTTCGCCCTCGCTACGGTCCGACTAGCGGTTCGGCGCTCTAGTGCGGGCGTCCGCTGCAGGTAACGAGGAGCAGGTGGCTGGTCTTGTCCGGGCTCCCGTCCGGGTAGCCAAAGCGCATAGGCAGCGCTCGCCGCGGCTGCGCCTTGAACTCATCTCGGAGCTCGCTTTGCAGCGTAGCCCCGGTCCCGAGAAAGCTCGTCTGAAATGATCCGAAGGTGGTTATCGCGCAGCCAGCGGCCTTCCAGAAGCGAACCGGGACGCCGGTCGAATCCGAGATCATCACGCTGGCCTGGGCCACCAAGTAGTCGCGGACTTTCGAAAACTCATTTCTCCAAAGCAGATAGCTGGCAGCCTTGGTCATGGCGGACACTTTGCCCTTGGAGGCCAGGTGCACCATGAGCCCCGGGATCTTCTCCAGCCCGGCGTCCGAGAGATCGGCCGCGAAGTGGCGGTGGATCTTGTGCGGCCCTTCTGGCGCGTCAGCGGAGACGAACTCCACCTCCACGTTGGCGAAGGCCAAGGAGAAGTCCGGTGAGGTCCAACCTTGGCGTAGTCGCTCCGCCGGGGATCCCTCGAGGGCCTCGATCTCGGCCGCGGTGTAATAGTGCAGCGCGCCGTTCGGTTCCACCCGGAAGTAGCGGGCGGCCACCGGTCGATAGCCGAAGAGGCCCAGTCCGATCAGGTGCATCGAGAGTTGGCCGGGGAGCTCTCCGCGCTGGATCTTGGATAAGTTGACGCTCTTGGAGTCGTTGGAGGTCAGCGTGCTGTTGCTGGCCTCGGCGATCGCGCTCAGGCTGTTTTTCAGGCCATTCTTGTCGCTGACCCGCCGAACCCGCCGTGGATCGCCGGCCAGCTCCAAGGAGAGGGTGCTGATCACCGAGGCCTCCGGGAAGGTCGTCAGCGCCATCATCAGATCGCCGCCGCCGAAGGGATACACCAGCTCGGTGGGCGCGTTCTTGGGTCGGAGTTCGGCCAGGAACGCCCGACCCGCGCTGCCCCAGTGGCTACGAAAGCGCTCAAAGCGGGGCTTTTGCTGGGCGCAGTAGCCCTCGATGACTTTGGGGTCGAGGCCCTCCGGGAGGGACCCGCCCTGGCAGGTGACCACCTGAAATAGCAGCTTCACGTCCTCGGCAAAGTCGGCGGGCGCGGGATCGGAGGCCGCTAGGGCAGCGCTCAGGAGGAGGATCGGCGTCATGGCGGTTTAGTACCCTCAGTACGAGCTATAGCGGAAGCGCTGCGGCTCCGCACCCACTCCGCCAGCTCGGCGCTCCCGGTCAGAGGCAAGCACCGGCGCAGCTCGCCGATCGCGCGGCGCAGTTCCAAGCCGGCGGCGTAGCGCTCGCGGGGGCGGCGGCTCAAAGCTCGCTCGAGGAAGGCCGCCTCTTCGGGGAGCAGCCCGCTCGGTCGCTTCGGCTTGGCCGCGAGGATATTCTCCAGGGTCTCGGGTACGCTCGGACCGTCGAAGGGTCGCTGGCCGGTCAACAGCTCATAGGCGATGACCGCCAGCCCGAACTGATCGCTGGCCGAGGTCAGCGCCTCTCCTGCCACTTGCTCCGGCGACATATAGGCATACTTGCCCTTGCGAATATTGGGGTGAGTATCTTCCAGTCGGAGCGTGGCCTTGAGCAGACCAAAGTCGGCTAGCTTTACCTCCCCGGCGCGGGAGATCAGCACGTTGGAGGGGCTGAGATCCCGGTGAACGAGGCCCAGTGAGCGGCCCGCTTCATCGCCGAGCTCGTGCAGCGCCTCCAGCCCGGCGGCGATCTCCTCGATGACCAGCCACGCCAGCTCGGAGGGTAAGCGTTCGATCCGGATCAGCGCCTCGAGGTCCAGGCCCTCCACCAGCTCCAGCACGACATAGTAGCTGCCGCCGTCCACGCCGAGGTCGAGCGTGGAGACCAAGTTCCGATGAGAGAGCCGCGCGCCGAGCCGGGCCTCCTCGATCAGCCGCTTCTCCAGCTCGGGCGTGCCGCGTAGGCCATCGAGCAAGCGTTTGAGCGCGACGGGCTTGTGAAAACCGCTCGCCCCAAAGTGGGTCGCCCGATGGACCTCGGCCATCCCGCCTCGGCCGATCAGGTGCTCCACGCGGTACGGACCGACCGACGCCATCGAGCCCGAGCATACTGTATGCTGCTCGAGTGAGCGATCGGTCTACGGTCTATAGCGAGGCCCTCCCCCAGGCGGACGCGGACGTGCGTTGCCAGCTGGTGGTGATCGAGGGTCCCGATCAAGGGCGCGCCGTCCGCATCGAGGCCGCGCCGCTGATCGTGGGAACGGGCGCGGACTCCAGCCTGGTGCTGCGCGACGATCGGGTCTCCGAGCGGCATCTCTCGCTCAAGGCCGACGCCGGCCGCTTCACCGTCGTGGATCTGGAGAGCACCAACGGGACCTTGTACGAGGGCTCGCGGGTCGGGATGGTGACGGTGCCGGTGGGGGCCACCTTCAAGGTCGGGCGCAGCTTCCTCCGCATCCTGCCGATCCGGGCCGCGATGGAGGTGGAGCCCTCGTCGCGGAGGGAGTTCGGAGATCTGGTAGGCGAGAGCTTGGCCCTCCGCGAGGTCTTCGCGCTCCTCGAGCTGGCCGCGCGCTCGGACGTCACCGTGCTCCTCGAAGGCGAGACGGGCACCGGCAAGGAGCTGGCTGCCCGGGGCCTTCATGAGGAAGGTCCGCGCCGGAAAGGTCCCTTCGTCGCGGTCGACTGCGGCGCGCTCCCGGAGAACCTGCTAGAGAGTGAGCTCTTCGGCCACGTGCGGGGCGCGTTCACCGGCGCCTCCGCCGAGCGCAAGGGCGCCTTCGCGCGCGCGGACGGAGGCACGATCTTCCTCGATGAGTTGGCGGCGATTTCGCCCGCGGTTCAGGCGCGGCTCTTGCGCGTCGTCGAAGAGCGACGCTTCCTCCCGGTGGGCTCCGACCGGGAGCGGAGCGTCGATGTTCGCATCGTGGGGGCGGCCCGAGAAGACCTGGAGGCCAAGGTCGCGGAGGGGAGCTTTCGGCCCGATCTGTACTATCGGCTCTCGGTGGTGAGGGTCGTGATCCCTCCCCTGCGCCTGCGACGCGAGGACATCGCCCCCATCGTGAGCCGGCTGCTGGCGCGGCGGGGGATCGCCCCCGGACCCATTCAGGGGACCAACTATCACCAACTCTATACCCACGACTGGCCGGGGAACGTGCGCCAGCTGCGCAACGTCATCGAGCGGGCGATCGCCTTGTCGCCGGGCGCCCAGTCCTTCGCGGAGCTGCGACTGGCCTTGGCCGAGCCGGCGGCGAGCGGTGAGCTCCTGGTTCGGACCGATCTCCATTATACGGAGGCCAAAGAGGTCGTGCTCCATGCCTTCGAGCGCCGCTATCTGCGGGAGATCTTCGAGCGCGCGGGGCGAAATATCTCGGCAGCCTCGCGAGAGAGCGGGCTTGATCGCAAGCACCTGCGCACGCTCCTGCTGCGCCATGGGCTCATCGTGCGAGAGGCGGAGGACTCCTGAGGTCTTCAGATACTAGCAGACCGTCACGACGATGACCGTGATGTTGTCCTTTCCTCCTGCGGCGTAGGCCTCCTCCACCAGTCGCACGGCCGCGTCGCTCGGCTCGTGGCGCTCCAAGATCGCTTGGATCTTCGGCTCGCTCAGCGGTTCGGTCAGCCCGTCGGTGGCCAGGAGGAATACGTCCCCTGCCCGCAGGTCTTCGATACGAACGTCGGCGCTCGAGCTGCCGATGCCCAGCGCCCGCGTGATGATATGCCCGATCGTGCATTGGTTCTTGGGCGGCATCTCGTTGCCTTGGGCCTTGAGCTCTTCGTACAGCGAGTGGTCGCGGGTCAGCGGCGTGAGCACCCCGTCGCGCAGCCGGTAGACACGGCTATCGCCGACATGTCCGATGATCGCGGAGCTCTCGGTGAGCACCAGGAGCGCGACCGTCGAGCCCATCTCAGCCAGGGGCCCCGCCTTGCGAGCTACGATCCGCTCGTGGGCCAGGCGGGTCGCGTTCTTGATCATGTTCTCGGTGGCGGGGCGGCTCAGGTCGACAGGGTAGGGCCAAAACACGTCCTCATCGCCGAGGCAGCGGCCCAGAAAGCGACGCAGGGTCGACACCGCCACCCGGCTGGCGATCTCGCCGCCGGCGTATCCGCCCATCCCATCCGCCACGACGAACAGCCCGTGCTCGGCGTCGCACGCCAGCGCATCCTCGTTGTTGCCCCGCCGCCCCACGTGGGTGGCGGCTCCAGCTTGTGTCTTCATGGGCCGGCCGGAGTGCCGGTTTGAGGCCAGCGCCAAGACCGCGCCGCGCCGCTCCGCCCTGGGGGCTCAGCACCCCGACGACCCGAAATCTCCTGTGCCGACGTGGGGCTGCCCGACTCGATCTGGGCTAAGCTGGGCCCGCTTGGGCGCCGCCTCCGATCGATACCGGATCACGCGATCCATCGGCCTGGGGGGCATGGCCGAGGTGTTTGAGGCCACCATCCAGGGCGCTGGGGGCTTCACCCGCAAGGTCGCGATCAAACGCCTCCGCGCCGACTTGGCCGCGGATCCCGCCCTGGTCGAGGCCTTCGTCAATGAGGCGCGGCTCCTCAGCCAGCTCCATCACGCGAGCATCATCTCGGTGGTCGACTTCGGTCTGATGGATGAACTGCCCTTTCAGGTGCTGGAGCTGGTCGACGGCCTCGACCTGGTCGGGCTGGCGGCGGCCGCCGAGCGGAGCGGTTCTCTTGTGGCGCCCGAGCTGTGGCTAGCGGTGGTGGCCGAGGCGGCGCACGCGCTCGAGTACGCTCACCAGGCGCGCGACGACCAAGGTCGACCGCTGGGCATCGTGCACCGCGACGTCTCGCCCGGGAATATCCTCGTATCCTGGGCGGGCGACGTGAAGCTCGGGGACTTCGGAATCGCCTCCAGCTTGGCCCAGCGGGGACAGACGAAGGTGGGCACGGCGCTCGGGAAGCTCGAGTACATGGCGCCGGAGCAGCACCTGGGCAGCGGCGTCGACCCACGCACCGATGTGTTCAGCCTGGGCTGCGTGCTGCACCGCATGCTGGTGGGTCATAGCCCGATCGCCACCGTCGACGCGCGGACCAAGATCCTCTCGGGGGTGCGGGTGAACGTCGACCCCTCGCTCCCCCCCGACCTCGCCAAGATCGTGCAGCGGGCGATCGATCCAGACCGATCGCGGCGACACTCCAGCGCGGCGCAGCTGGCCAGCGAGTGCACCAAGGTCATCGCCCGCCTCTCCGAGGACGACGGTCGCACCTTGCTCCGCGCCTGGCTCGGGCGTCTGCGGCCTAAGGAGGAGCGCGCGGCGCGCAGCCCTCTGGCCGAGCTGATGAACGCCGAGCTGGTCCTGTCACCGGCGCAAAGCGAGGAAGCGCCGCTGCGCCGCTATACCTCGACCCTGCAGCGCGCGACCTCGCTGGTGGCGATCGGCGATGAGCTGTCCCCGGCCGGGCCCACGGTACACGCCACTGCCGCGGCGAAGCCGGAGTTCGCCGATCAGTTCATCACCGACCCTGCGCCGGGCGCGATCGCGGGTGAGTACGAGATCTTCGAGCTCCTCGGTACCGGCGGTTTTGCCTTCGTTTATAGGGCCAAACACCTGCCTTCGGGGCGCGAGCTGGCGCTGAAGCTCTTGCGCACCGACTCGGTCGCGAGCCCGACCTCGACCCGCCGCTTCGCTCGTGAGGCCCAAGCGCTGGCCTCTCTCTCGCATCCCAACTTGGTCCGAATCGCCGACTCGGGCCTCACCCCGGACGGTCGACCGTACTTGGCGATGGAGCTGGTCCGGGGATCGACGCTGCTGCAAGCGCTGCGGGAGGCGGGGAGCTTCACGCTGGAGCGCGCGCGAAACCTCGCCGGTCAGCTCGCGGAGGGGCTGGCCGAGGTGCACGCCCGAGGCTACGTGCACCGGGACTTGAAGCCCAAGAATGTGATGCTGGTGCCCCACGAGGGTGGTGAGACGGTGAAGATCTTGGACTTCGGGCTCACCCGTCTCCTCGACCCCGACAGCGAGCTGACCCACCTGACCACGATGGGCTTTCAGCTCGGGACGGCGCGGTGGATGGCGCCCGAGCAGATCCGCGATCCGAGCAACGTTGGGCCGGGCGCCGATCTCTACGCGCTCGGGCTCATCCTCTACTCGATGATCGCGGGGCGACCGCCGTTTGCAGGCACCGCCGACGAGGTCTTGCATCAGCACCTCGAGTCGCCCCCGCCCGCGCTGCCCGAGGCGGGCGCGCTGAGCGAGCTCATCGAGCGCTTGCTGGCCAAGGATCCGGGCCAGCGGCCACAGAGCGCGCGGGCGGTGGCGGCGATGTTGGCTTCGATCGATCTGGGCGCGACGCAGCTCGAGATGGCGCCGACGCGCGGCGAGTTCGCCCTCGAGGTGAAGACGGCGGCGGAGGAGGCGGCTGGGTCCGGGAGCGGCGGAATGAACCGGCCTGCGGGGACGGTCGATCCGCACAACGCTTGGGCGGGCGAGGACGAGGGTGAACAGCTCGGGACCCCGACCACGCCGCTGCGTTCGGCGCGCGCGAGCCCGGGCCCGGCGGCGATCGTCCCGCGGCCAGTGCAGGTCCGGGTGCTGAGCCCGGGCCCAAAGGCCTCGGGCCTGAGCCGGGAGCTGGTGATCGTGGGTAGCTTGCTGCTCTTCTCGTTCGCTTTGGCGGTGACCTTGGTGCTGCGCGGCGGTCGAGCGGAGCTCCCAACCGATTCGGTGGAGGTCCTCGAGCTGCCTCGGGCGACTCCCATCGCCTCGGTGACGCCGAGCCCCGAGGTCAAAGACCCGATCGAACCGGTAGCGCCGGTCGAGCCTGATCCACCTCGGCCGACCCGAGCTCCGGCCCGGCCGGAGCCGTCGCCTCGGTCTGACCCGCGAGCGCAGGTGCAGGCCAAGGTCAGCGAGCTTGGCCCGAGCCTGACGGCGGCGCTCGCCGAGCGCGGGATCTCTATGGGAGACCTCGAGCTCAACCCCGCGAGTCGGCAGGCCAGCCGCCAGTGGAAGAGCGCCGTCGCTAGTCACGATCCTGCGGCGGTCGAGGTTGCGCACCGGGCCTTGCTGCGCGAGGTGTCCGGCTTCGCGATCGACTCCGCCGCGCTCACCGCGCTCCTCGAGTCTGCGCGAGAGGCGATGTCCGATCGGGCCTTGACCGAGGCGGGCAGGGCCCGACTGCCCGAGTTCGAGAAGCGCTACCTCGACCTGCGCGCTCGGGCCTCTGGAGCCGAGGGTGTTGCCGCGCTCTCCCTGGCTCGACAGATCCGGCGCCTCGAGCTGGAGTTGCGCGCTCCTTAGGACTCGATCGCGAGTAGGGCCATCTCCGCGGAGCGTCTTTTGTCGGGCGGTGTTTTCTGTGTACGTCTCGAGATCCCTCGGGCATGTTCGCCCGTCGTGAGATCTCTTGTGTTGGTAAGTGCCCTGGCTTGCTGTCTCGGCTGCGAGAAGGGGGGCACGATCCTGGATTCGGGCGAAGTCGCTGCAGATGCAGGCTTGGTCTCGGATGCGGGCTTGGTCTCGGATGCAGGCTTGGTCTCGGATGCAGGCTTGGTCTCGGAGGCAGGCTTGGTCTCGGATGCGGGCTTGGCCTCGGATGCGGGCTTGGCCTCGGATGCGGGCTTGGTCTCGGATGCGGGCTTGGCCTCGGATGCGGGCTTGGTCTCGGATGCGGGCTTGGTCTCGGATTCAGGTCTGGTCGAGGATTCCGGGCTCATCGCCGACGCCGGCCCCACCGCCGACGCGGGCCCCTGGGACGGCGGCGCGGCCTGCGACTTCCTCGACCTGCAGGTCTGCATTGTCCAGTGTCCCTCGGGGTTCGAGTATGTCCGGGAGTTCGCGGACACCAACATGACCCCGGGCTGCACTCCCTTCTCTCTGCTCCTCGGGAACCGCTACGCCACCACCCCCGCAGCGGTCCAGGGCGAGGGATGCAGCAGCCAGTGCCTCTACAAGGCCTCGACCAGTGTCTCCTTCGTCGACCACTGCAACCATCGCAACGGGTACATCATCTTCCGCTCCGCGGGCTGTCCGGACCTCTATGAGTTCAGCACCGGTCTATTCCCGTCTCGGGAAGCCTGGGAGGCGGCGACCCACTGCGGCGGATGACTCCCAGGGCACTAGCGACTCGTGACAAGATGAGCCCATGATCAAGCTCAGGGCTCGGGACCAGCGCGGCCACGCCGACCACGGCTGGCTGGATACTCACCACACCTTCTCTTTTGCGGGCTATCAAGATCCTCAGCATATGGGCTTCCGAGCCCTGCGGGTGATCAACGAAGATCGGGTCCATCCTGGTCGCGGCTTCGGCACGCACGGCCACAGCGACATGGAGATCATCTCGTACGTCCTCGATGGCGAGCTCTCCCATCGGGACTCGCTGGGGACCGGCTCGGTGATTCGGCCGGGGGATGTGCAGCGGATGAGCGCGGGGCGCGGCGTGACCCACAGCGAGCAGAACGCCTCGGCGAGCCAAGCGGTCCACTTCCTCCAGATCTGGCTGATCCCCAAGGAGCGAGGCCTCGCGCCGAGCTATGAACAGAAGACCTTCACCCGAGCCGAGAAGGAAGGGCGTTTTCGCCTCGTCGCCTCTCCGGACGGCAGTGAGGGCAGCGTCACCATCCACACCGACGCCAGGCTCTGGGCCGGCTGCTTTGAGGCGGGCCAAACGGCGCAGTATCCGCTCGCGCCAGGGCGGCACGCCTGGGTCCAGGTCGCGCGCGGGAGCGCGACGGTCAACGGCCGGGAGCTGGTGGCCGGGGACGGGCTCGCGTTGTCCGAGGAGGCAGCGGTCCTGGTGTCCGGCGGTCCGGGGGCCGAGTTGTTGCTCTTCGACCTGGCTTGAAGCGGAGGCCTGCTAGTTCCCGGCGCGATCATCGGCCAGCGCGGCCCGCGCCTCGACGCTCAACACCAGCGGCTCGGCAAGGGGCCTGCCCGATGGTTCGAAGTAGGGCGAGGGCTGTCCGCGCCCTGAGATCCACCAGGACGCGAGCTTCTTCACCGCGCGTAGCACGAGCCCCAGCGGCGCGCTGTCGCTCGCGCCGGGCGCGGGGCCAGGGAAAGCGGACCGACCTTGGACGAGCACCGCTGCGCCCAGCACTTGGTCGATCGACAATCGCGCAGCCGTCAGCCCCTCGGCTACTGCTTGACGAAGACTACGGCCCCTTCTCGCGCGGACCGAAACGTCGCCAGAGCCTTGCGCAGCGCTGGGTAGGCCTCGACGGGGAAGAGGCCCTTGCTCATGATCAGCTCGCGCCGAACCACCACCGCATTGCCTCGTGGCTCAGCAGACAGCAGCACCTTCACCGGGGGAGTGTCCACCACCAGCGGCGGAGCGAGGGGCAACGGCACATACCCCGGTGGCGGCTCCAGGACCAACGTCTCTTCGATGCGCTCTGGGAGTGCGACTCCGATGGACGAGCGCCGCTCGGTCTCCGCGAAGGTCTTGTCGTAGGCGCGCCCGAGGACGGTGAGAGGGACCACCAGCTGCGCGCCGTCCACGACCGCAAAGTGGGGGGCCGAGAAGTCGATCGTGCGCTTGGTCCGGCGATGGGCCCCATCGATCTCCACCGGTGAGAAGTGATCGACCTTCGCGGTGGGAACTCTCGCCTTGGCGGACTTTTCAGCCTCCTCGTGTTGCTCTTCCTCGGTCCAATGTCGTGCGTCGCTCCAGACCTGCTGTGCGTTGAATCCTGAGGAGCTCAGCTGCAGGCGCATGGAGGCCGCGCCATCGGCCTGGACCTGGATGCGCGCGAAATGGGTGCTCGCCTCCTCGACGCCGGGCCGCCCGGTGATCGTGCGCCGCTCCGTCTTGGCCGAGGCTCGACCTCCGAGTGGCGCCGGCACCCCGGTCACCACCAACGCCTCCTGATCGAGCGACCAGGGCGGGAGCTCCCCGACGCCGCAGTACTCACAAGAAGGATCGACCCACTGCGCCGCCGGAATTCCCTCCTGCTCCGGCAAGAATAGCAGCCAATGGTCGAAGCCAGTGGCGGCCGGAAACTCGTAGTCTTTGCTGGCGGTCAAGTATCGGGCCGAGACCGCTAGCTTCGACTCCACACCAGCTTGCTTGAGCAGGATGTGCAGGAGCTGGGCCTTGTCCTTGTCGGAGGCCTTGGCCTCGGTCAGCACCCTTTGAGCGGATTTGGTGAGACCGCCGAAGCGCGAGAATGGGGCCTCCTTCCTGAGCCAAGTCAGGGCGTCGGAGATGAGGCAGAGCTTGACTGGGCCCTGGCAAGGACCGTGAGGGACGGTGGGCTTGAACCCCGCCTCGTACTTTTCGCCGAAGTAGAAGTCTTTCGCGGTCCACTGCAGCGAAGTATCCCAGTCCCGATCGATGTCTACCGTGACTTGGTAGCGGGAGATCTGGCGGACCGTCCATACCCACCAAGGATCACGCTGCTCGCGTCCGACGCTGTATTCCTCCGACTTTGACGCGGGGATATTCTCCTCCGTCCAGGATAGTTTCCACCCCGTGCTCGTCTTAGATTCCGTCCACTGTCGATCGGTGTTGTAGACCTTGGCGGCGCTCAGGAGGTCGGGCGTGCCCTCGATCTCGAGCACATACTTCTCGATCGGCAAGGCGTCGTTGGTGAACTCCGTCAGGCGATAGTCCAGCTCGGGATACTCGATCGTATATTGATACTCCAAGGTGCTCCCCACCTTGACCTCGGGAAAGGCAAAGATACGCACGCGAGAGTCGCTGGAGTCCCCGGTGTCCTTTCGGCCGACCTCGTCGTGAACGCTGCTCGGCGCGACGCTCCGCACTGTTCCGTCGGGAGCGATGGTGCGCGCGGCGAAGCTCACGACCTCGGCGTTCCCGTCGTATCGGACCCCGACGTTGGCGTAGCCGAAGCCGCGCTCGTTCAGGATCGCTAGGACCTCATGGTGCTGGATCTGCATGATCGACGGCGACTGCCAGTGGCTATCGAGCAAAAAGCGCCGCTCTCTCAGCCGGTAGACCGCCGGCGCATCCGGATAGGCGGAGGGAGCCGGAGCGCTCAGCAGCGAGCGAGGAGCCCAGTTCCAGGCCAGGCTGGGGGCGCAGCCGTGGAGCAATCCTCCGAGGATCAAGGTGACGAGTCCGGTCAGCGGTGAGCGGACTGGGCGTTGCGGCCTTGAAAAACGCGGATTCATGGCGCCTCCGTGCGGACGATGACCGGCGTCCCGCTCGCCTCCAGGACCCCGTCGAAGAAGCTGCGGAGGGCCTCCGCCTTCTCCACCGGCAATATCCGTTCGTTGATCTGGAGCTCTGAGCGAATCCTCAGCTCGGAGTCGGCGAGCGCCCAGTGGATGGAGTAGTGCCCGAGCTCGGTCTTGAGCTCCACTGGGCTCGGGAGCCTCGGTACGGAGTAGCCGGGCGGAAGTCGCAAGCGGACGTCGGCGCTGCGCCGCTCACGCAGTCGGAGTACGACCGGGGAGCGTCGCTCCTTCTTCGATAGCGGGCGAACGGGAGGGGCCAGGATCGACGACAAGCGGATGAGCCGAGCCCCGAGCGGGGCCACGACGCCGTCCAAGGACAGCGCCGCCGAGGTGGTCACGGCGCCGCCGCCTTCCACGGTGAGTCGCGGCGTCGAGACGAGCGCCGCGGTCTTCTGCTCAAATACGCTCCCCACCACGGCCCTGGCGTCTTTGGGGCTGGCGCCGAGGAGCCCACTCCGGAGCTCCGCCGCGCGCGCGCCTCGAGCGGTGCCCTCCAGCGTCCCTGCAGCCCCGCCCTGGGGAGTGAGCGCCAGGGCGACGCGGATCTCGGTGATGTTCTGCTCCGCGGTCGAGCTGGGGGCCTTGGACGGCCCGGCCTGAGGGCCGCTGGCGATGACGATCTCCGCCTCTTGGTCCGAGAGCGGTAGCTCACCGAAGGGTACGGTCCGGGTCGTGGGATCGGCCAGCACGAGCCCGTCTGGCAGCTCGACCCCCAGGATCATGTGGTTGGCGTTGCCCAGCGCCGGGAGCGTGAGCTTTCGAGGAAAGCCGGAGTGAGACGTGATCTCGACCAGGTGACTCGGAATCCCCGCCACCCCGAGCATCGACTTCAGGAGC
>Ga0154020_10008084_pt1 | contig 12231 bp, 12 predicted proteins | sample Klosneuvirus_201_FD_109709 | JGI IMG/M metagenome (GOLD analysis project Ga0154020, IMG submission 109709) | Active sludge microbial communities from wastewater, Klosterneuburg, Austria - Klosneuvirus_20160825_MG | ecosystem: Engineered > WWTP > Aerobic digester > Activated sludge | place... | reverse complement strand
TGCTCAGGCTTCCGCTCCAACCAATACAAATAACAGCCTTATGCCGGAGCTCGTGTTTGGGAACATGCAGGCTGGTATCAATAGTTGTAGGCGCTAAGATGGAATTTGGGTTTACTTTCAAAGTCTGTTCCAACAGGTAAGTGTTGCCGGCCAGCACCTGGTGCGCGTGTTTTGCATTGCTGTAGAATTTTTTTGGGGATTTGATCCATTCCCACTTTTGATTGCCGGGACTGGTATCGGCCAGCCAGATGCTGTCGTCGAAATCAAAGATCACTTTAGCACCCGAGTGAAATGCTTTTTTTTCAAAATAGGACGTCCCCAAAAAATGCGCTTCTCTTTGGATAAAAATAATGTGGAAGTGTTTGTACCGAAGCATATCTTTGAAACGGATCCAGGTGCATTTCAAAAGGATAAAAAGCTTTGCCACAAATTTGCCTTTTGAATAAAACAGAACATCGTCTTTTTCATTCAAGAGGTTTGAGAAGGTAAAGGCAAAACCCTGTGTTTCCAAAAAACTTAGGTATTGCTCAAAGCGGTAACGTTGGCTGGGTGAGCGACGGGGCCGGTGGGCGCAGAGGATAAGGACTTTTTTTGAAATGGGCTGGGGCATGCGTGCACAAGATAACAATTATGAAAGATAGTTTTAGAGAAGAAAATGGCAACACAGTTCCAACTCACTTGCCATCCTCCTAATAAAAACCTAGTTTTACCCCATGACCTGGAATTTCGATCTGGTAGAAATATTAAAAGTAAGCATGGTGCTGTTTGCAGTAATTGATGTCATTGGTTCCATCCCGGTCATCATCAACCTAAAAGAAACTGCCGGCAGCATTCAGCCCTTCAAAGCGTCGTGGGTTTCTTTTATGATCATGGTGGTGTTTTTGTTTATAGGCCAAAGTATACTCGAGATCATCGGCATCACCGTGGGCGACTTTGCTATAGCTGGTTCCATCGTGTTGTTTTTTATTGCGCTTGAAATGATACTGGGTGTTAGAATTTACCGCGACCAGGTATCCTCAACCGTTTCAGTGGTGCCTCTGGCTTTTCCTTTGATTGCGGGTACTGGCACACTAACCACGCTGCTGTCTATCCGAGGGGAATACAGCATGACCTCCATCCTCATTGCTATTGTTTTGAATGTGGTGGTTGTGTATTTGGTTTTAAAATACCTTGGTTTGGTTGAAAAAATATTAGGTCCCGGTGGCATTGCCATTGTCAAAAAAATCTTTGGCATTATTGTTCTGGCCCTGGCCATTAAACTCTTCCGCAAGTACACCGGTTTGTAATGCCCAAAGCCCTTGCCACCATATTGCTGCTCATGGCTTCCAATACGTTCATGACTCTGGCCTGGTACGGGCATTTGCGTTTTAAGGATGTTTCACTGCTAAAAAACTTCGGCACATTTGGCATCATCCTCATCAGCTGGGGCATCGCTTTTTTTGAATATTTGCTCATGGTACCGGCCAATCGCCTTGGTAGCAGCGTTACCGGAGGGCCATTCAACATGTGGCAATTAAAATTAATTCAGGAAGTTATCTCCATTTCCGTGTTTGTGATTTTTACACTGGTGTTTTTTAAAACCGATGCCTTAAAATGGAACCACATCATCGGGTTTCTGCTTTTACTCGCAGCCGTGTATTTCTTTTTTAGGAAGTAGTTTTCATTTTGTTGTTATTTGGGCGCCTTCCTCGCAGGCTGTAATTTACCCTAAGCCTGCTCGGAACCGGGCTTTCGCCACTCGCTGGGCGAGGAGACGTTTCGCTTCGCTTCACTCTCTCTCGCCCGAGCTCAAACAATGGCTCAATCCCTGGCGCAGCACCTGGATAAGGCCTGTGTTTAAATCGTGGCCACCGCTTCAGGGGGCACGCCCAAATCTTTAAACCTTTAAGCGCATACTAAACTTTAGTCGCCGCCCTCAAATAAAGCAGCAAAGGCAACATGGCCTTAAACCCGGCAAGTGTTTCCTGAACGAGTTTTTTATCGAGCAAATCCTTATCACTAAAATAATGGCTTACCACAAAATGTTTGTTTTTAAGCAAGTCGGCCTGAGGATGTCCCTTTTCAAACCCCTTTGGCATGGTTTTAAGTTTGTCGTCCTCATCAAAACCCTTAAAGTATTTTTTAAAGGAAGTTGATTTTAAGATTTTGGTTAAAGGCTCAGCATTGTAATCAATTTCCTGGCGTATGGCTTGCAGCATGGCAGGTTCAGGCATGTAAACCCCGCCGGCCAAAAAACTGCCTCCGGGTTGCATGTGAAAATAATAACCCGCTACAAGCGATTTTTTTCCTCCGGGATTAATACTGGCACCCATGTTGATTTTGTATGGACTTTTGTCTTTTGAAAAACGCACGTCCTTATATATCCTGAACACACAGTCTTTGGCTTTAAGCTCAGGAGAAATTTCTTTGTCGATTTTACGCAAGCCTTTGATGAGTTCATCAATAAAACCCTCAAATTCCGCCTTGGCTTCAAGAAACTGGGCTTTGTTTTTTTCGAACCAGTCGCGGTTGTTGTTGGTTTTTAATTTTTTCAGAAAGGCAAGGGATTTTTCCATAACAAAGGGGTTATTATTTTCTCCAGTGAATTTACAGTATTTTTAAGAAGAAAATTCAATGCGCCTACTACACCATACCGCTTATTTTATCCTATTTGCTTTGCTGTGCATGTGCAAAAGCCAGGCCGAATACACAGGCAAACCGGCCAAAAGTTTGTTGAATACCGAGAACGATTTGCTGGAAGTGAACGAGGTGGTGTTTCATGAAAACGACAGTTTAAGCGCTTTGTATCTGGAAATAAAAAACGAAAACCTCTTATACAAATACACCGACACCGCACAATTGCCCTATGCCAGATTAAAAATTATGTACCAACTATTTCCGGCCGGCAAAGAAAAACCAATACTGGATTCAGGAAATTATTTGCTGTACGACAGGGCAGAAGAGGAGATCCTCAGTTCCAAATCCATTTACTCCGGGTTTAAACTGCATGCCGCTTCAGGAAATGACTACCTCCTACACCTGTCAGTCATCGATCTGAATAAAAGAATACAATACATCAAGGAAGTTAAGATACAAAAAAAGGACCGCTTAAACCGGCAGAATTTTTTTGTGAGCAAAAATGGAAACATCCAATTTACCAATGCGTTTATAGCAGGAGATACCGTGCACGTAAAACTAAATTCCACATTGTATATTAACATCACGCAGGATTATTTCAGCAAAGAATTTCCCATTGCCCTGCCTCCTTTTTCGACAAAGGGAGAAACGGAAGCGGTGCCTGTGCCCGACAGTAGTTCCGCTAAACCAATTGTAGGAGGTGAATTTTCAGTGCTTATGCCCTACAAGGGGTATTATCATTTACGTTTGTCAGAGGCGCAACAGGAGGGTCTGAGTTTGTTTACGTATTCTTCTTCATTTCCCGGAATTACAGATGCCAGTGAAATGATCCATTGCACACGTTACATCATGACCAAGGAAGAGTACACGGCCTGCCTAGAAGCTGAGAACAAAAAGAAAGCCATTGATAAATTCTGGTTAGAAATTGGAGGAAGTAACGAAAGGGCCAGAGAATTACTAAAACGCTACTATGCCAGGGTAAAGGAAGCCAATAAGTTGTATACAGCGTTTAAGGAAGGCTGGAAAACCGACAGGGGAATGATTTTTGTGGTATTCGGGCAACCCAGCAGTATTGATCAAAAGGAGGAGGAAGAAGTGTGGGTGTATGGCTCGGCGGTAAACCAAACCTCTACCACTTTTATTTTTAAAAAGATCAATAATCCATACAGCAATACCCTGTATGTGTTGGAGCGCTCCCAGTTTTACAAAAGCTCCTGGTCAAACGCGGTGGACCTTTGGCGACAAGGCATTTATTACGAAGGCAGAAAATAAACTTACTCGAGTTGTAGACCCTGGGCTTTTAAACGTTCGTACCCTTCGTCGGCCACAAGGCTTTTGGATTTTGAGGCGGCTACGGCCAGTTCATCGCAGCGGTTGTTTTCCACATTGGAAGCGTGGCCTTTTACCCAATGAAAACGGTGTTTGTGTGGGTTGTAGATCTTCAGGAAACGTTCCCAGAGGTCGGGATTGGCTTTGTTTTTGTACCCTTTTAGTTTCCAGCCCTGCACCCACTTTTGATTGATGGCATCCACCACGTATTTGCTGTCGCTAAACACTTCAATGTGCAGGGAGTGGTCCTTTATGCTCTCCAGGCCAACAATTACCGCCATCAATTCCATGCGGTTGTTGGTGGTGAGGCGGAATCCTGCGCTCATTTCCTTACGATGATGGTTGTAAATCAACACCAGGCCATAACCGCCCGGGCCCGGATTTCCGCTGGCCGCGCCGTCGGTGTATAAGTGTATGGTGGGTTTCATTTGGAGGGCTGAAGATACCTGAATTTCAAGCAAAATCGCCCCAAAAGGCCAAGAATTTTTCGGTTTTTAGGGCTTGAGCCAATGCGAATAATAAGTATATTCGTAAACTTAAAATTCAGCTATGTCGGTATTAGTTAACAAGAACTCAAAGATCATCGTTCAGGGATTTACAGGTGGAGAAGGCACCTTTCACGCCACCCAAATGATAGAATATGGAAGCAATGTGGTAGGTGGAGTAACTCCCGGAAAAGGAGGAACAACTCACTTGGAACGTCCGGTATTTAATACCGTTTCGGATGCGGTTCAAAAAACCGGGGCCGACGTGTCCATTATTTTTGTGCCTGCGGCTTTTGCCGCCGATGCCATTATGGAAGCCGCCGATGCCGGAATCAAAGTAATTGTGTGTATTACCGAAGGCATTCCTGTGAAAGACATGGTGTATGCCAAAGAATATTTAAAAGGAAAAAATTGCCGTTTGATCGGCCCTAACTGTCCGGGTGTAATCACTGCCGGAGAAGCGAAAGTCGGCATCATGCCCGGTTTTGTCTTTAAAAAAGGAACAGTAGGCATCGTTTCAAAAAGCGGAACACTAACCTATGAAGCTGCCGACCAGATTGCGAAAGCAGGTTTGGGTGTAACCACAGCCATTGGTATTGGTGGCGACCCCATCATTGGAACGCCTACAAAAGAAGCGGTTGAATTGTTAATGAACGACCCTGAAACCGAAGCCATCGTCATGATCGGTGAGATTGGCGGAAGTTACGAAGCCGATGCAGCCCGCTGGATCAAAGCCAATGGCAACAAAAAACCGGTGGTTGGATTTATTGCCGGACAAACCGCGCCAAAAGGCCGTACCATGGGCCATGCCGGAGCCATAGTAGGTGGAGCAGAAGATACCGCGCAAGCCAAAATGCAAATCATGCGTGAGTGTGGTATTCACGTTTGTGAAAGCCCTGCTGAGATTGGTAAAACAATGGCAGCTATCCTTAAAGGAGTAAAAGCTTAGTCAGCTTATTTGATAAGAACGTAAAGCGAAGGTGAGTCTTCGCTTTTTTTTTGGTTGTTTTTTTCTTTTCTGCAGCAGCGGTAAAGGCAAATGCAATTTCCGGATCAAGACTGCTTTTCCCTCAGCCATAGCAAAAAAACGGCCCATATGCCGGCTGATACGCCGGTATAGAAAACTTTATATATTGGAAATAAACAACTTAGGCGCTTAAAAATGTTAAAAATTAATCAAATGATTAAAATGTTTGATTAATTGATTTTTTTGACTTTACCTTTGAGTCGTCAAAAGACCAAAGGACATGTGTGCGAAAAAGAAAACAAGGGAAGAGCAACAACCGGTTATTTCAACGGAACATAAAATCATTGCGGCGGCTAAAACGGTGTTTACAAAAAAGGGCTACTCGGCTACCCGCACCCGCGACATTGCAGCCGAAGCAGGCATCAACCTGGCCCTGCTGAATTATTATTTCAGAAGCAAGGAAAAGTTGTTTGAACTCATTATGTTTGAAAGTGCCAGCCGGTTTTTTCTCTCCATTAAATCCATACTCAACGATGCCTCAACTGATCTGCAAACAAAATTGGAGTTGTTGGTGAGTCACTACACGGACCTCCTTATCAAGGAACCCAATTTTCCAATTTTTCTGCTGAGTGAAATTCAAGCCAACCCTGAACGTTTAATAAATAAACTGGAAGCCATTAAACAACTGCCCCAATCTGTTTTTTTTGCGCAGATCCAGAAGGAACTCAAAAAAAACAAAAGCAAACTACAGCCCATGCATTTTGTCATCAACCTCATGTCGCTGATTATTTTTCCATTTGTGGTAAAACCCATGATGATGCCCATGTTCTCAAAAGATGAACCCGCTTACAATGCTTTGATGCTGGAAAGGAAAAAACAAATTCCGGTCTGGATCAATTTGTTCCTTAAAAATTCGGATGTAAAACCAAAAAACTGAAAACATGAATACTTTGTTTAAAACGGTGTTCCTCATTTTCGATCTGGTGTTTTTGAACCTTGTTTCGGAAGCTCAGGTTCTAAAAATTTCAGACTGTTATGAGCGCGCTCGGAAAAACTACCCCTTGATTAAACAATTCGAACTTATTGAACAATCCAAGGAATTTACCATCAGCAACGCTAATAAAGCTTACCTGCCACAATTGAGCATGATAGGGGTGGCGGGTTATGTGTTTGGTGGTTTGCCTTCCTTTTCAGCGCCGGGAGCAGCCCCCGAAGACAAAAACAATTTTCAATTTATAGGTGTTGCACAACTGAATCAAGTACTTTGGGATGGCGGGGCAACGCGCTCTCACAAAGCCATCATAGAAGCTTCAGCAGAAATTGAAAAAGCGAATCTTGAAGTGACCTTGTATACCATCAAAGAAAGGGTCAACCAATTATTTTTCGGCATATTACTCATCGACAAACAAAGCAATCAATTGCGTTTACTGCAGGAAGTTTACCGAAAGAATCTTGGAAAGGTAAAGCTATTACAACAAAATGGTTTGGCTTACAGTACCGATGTGGACGAACTAAAAGCGGAATTACTAAAGACCGATCAGCGTATGCTTGAATTTGAGTATGTCCGCAAAGCTTACCTTAACATGTTGTCCCATTTGATAAATCAGGATTTGCCTGATGAAACGGTGCTGGAGGAACCCGAGCCCAGACTTCAGTCGCAAACTGCTTTGCAGCGGCCGGAACTGCTGTTATTTAATGGCCAGAGAACATTGGACGAATCGCAAAGCCGTATGGAGCGCGTTACCCTTTACCCGAAGTTAGGCTTACTTGGTGCCGGTGTAGGTTTTGCACCTGGATTGAGTTTGGGGCCAAGTGATTTAAATGGTGTAGCACTTGCTGGTATCAATTTGTCCTGGAACACAGCAGGACTATATAGAATGAAAAACAATTCCAATATCAGAAAACTCAATCAACAGAAAATCAATTTGCAGGAGGAACAATTTTTATTCACTACTGCTCTTCAATTATCGCAACAGAAAACCGAGATGGATAAAAAGGCAGAAGTGCTGAAGAAGGATGATGAGCTTATACAGCTGAGAACAAAAATTATGAAAGCGTATGAACTCAAGTATGAAAATGGCATTTGTTCACTCAATGATCTGATCTCAGTAACGGATAAGGAAAATGAAGCACGTTCACAGCAGGCTCTGCATAAGGTAGAATGGTTACTCAGTCAATACGTTTACGCAACAACCAATGGAAATTAATCACATTATGAAAACACAATCAACTCTAATTCTAACAGGTGGTATTCTACTCCTCCTCTTCGGATGTAATAAAGAAAAGGAAGCAGATGCTTCCGGGGTGTTCGAGGCTGTTGAAACCATTGTATCCTCAGAGGCTCAGGGCCGTTTACTGGCCTTTAACCTTAATGAGGGCGATGAACTGATAGCGGGTCAGCAAATAGGATTCATCGATAGCACCCAGGCTTACCTGAATAAACTGCAGTTGCTGCAACAGCAAAAGGCCATCTTAAGTGCCAAACCCTCGGTGCAAACACAACTGGAGGCCCTGCGCGCTGAACTCAGGACAGCGGAAAGTGATCAGGCAAGAATACAAAATCTGGTGAGCGGTGATGTGGCTTCACAAAAACAATTGTCAGATGCCAACACCAGAGTTGAGGTATTGCGTTCAAAAATTGCTGCTCAGGAAAGCGCTTTAAACACCACAAACACAAACATCAATGAAACGGCCGCAACGGTGAACATACAACTGGCCCTTGCTGAGCAAGCCCTTTCAAAATGCAGAATTGTGAATCCTGTGAAAGGCGTGGTGCTGGTAAAATATGCCGAAGTAAATGAAGTCACAGGCCCGGGCCGGCCCCTGTATAAAATCGCCGACCTTTCTTTTATTACACTTAAAGCCTACGTTTCAGGTACACAGCTGAATGCCATCAAACTCAATCAGGAGGTGACAGTTCTTGTAGATGACAGTGAGACAAAACAAAGACAAATTCCGGGAAAAATCGTCTGGATCAGCAACAAGGGAGAATTTACCCCAAAAACCATACAAACCAAAAATGAACGCGAGAATACAGTATATGCTATAAAAATTACGGTCAAAAATGATGGTCGTCTGAAATTAGGCATGTACGCTGAAGTAAAGTTTTAAAATGCAGGCGGTTATTTTAGATACTGTTTCCAAAGTTTACGGCAAAGACAAATTTGTTGCTGTGGACAAGGTGTCTCTTGAAGTAAAAAAGGGAGAACTATTTGGGCTGATTGGTCCGGATGGAGCCGGTAAAACCAGCATTTTCAGAATGCTCACCACACTTCTGCTTCCAAGTTCAGGATCCGCCAGTGTGGATGGATATGATGTGGTAAAGGATTACAAAAGCATCCGGGCCAGAGTAGGGTACATGCCCGGCCGATTTTCACTTTACCAGGATTTAAGTGTAGAGGAAAATCTTGCATTCTTTGCAAACCTCTTCAACACAAGCATCGAACAAAATTACAAATTGATAGAAGGAATTTATGTACAGCTGGAACCGTTCAAAACCCGAAAAGCAGGGCAACTCTCGGGAGGAATGAAACAAAAACTCGCCCTGTGTTGTGCACTCATTCATCAACCTTCGGTGTTGTTTTTAGATGAACCGACAACCGGCGTAGACGCGGTATCACGTAAGGAGTTTTGGGACATGCTCAAACAACTGAAGGAACAAGGCATAACCATTATGGTGTCCACGCCTTACATGGACGAAGCAAATCGTTGCGATCGGATTGCCCTGATGCAATCCGGCCAAGTGCTTTCTGTTGACACGCCTGCTGATGTGATTTCTGCTTACACAAAAAAGATATTCTCGGCCAAAGCCAATAACATGATTAAGTTGCTTTATGCATTGAGGACTTCGGCTCAGGTTAGCACCTGTTATGCGTTTGGTGCTGCCCACCATTTTCATTTTCAGGAAACGGGCACCCCTTCCGCTTTGGAAGCAGAGCTCAAGCAAGCCGGAATTGAGCAGATTGAAATTGAAGCCATCACCCCGGGCATAGAAGATTGTTTTATTGACCTGATGTTACAAAAAGCGTAATAAACATGGAAGCGGTAATCAAAGCGGAAAAACTAACGAAACAATTTGGCGATTTTATCGCTACCAATGCCGTAAGCTTTGAAGTGTACCCAGGAGAGATTTTTGGATTTTTAGGTGCGAATGGGGCCGGAAAAACAACCGCCATGCGAATGCTCTGCGGATTATCAAAGCCAAGTTCAGGAAATGCCAGCATTGCGGGATTTGATATCTACACCCAAACCGAGCAAATTAAAAAACACATCGGCTACATGAGCCAGAAGTTTTCACTTTATGAAGATCTTACTGTGGTGGAGAATATCAGATTTTTTGGTGGCATTTATGGTTTAAGCAGGGAGGAGGTTCGCATAAAAACAGAGCGTTTGCTGGAGCATTTAAAAATGGAAGATCAGAAAAACAAGCTGGTAGGTGCACTTCCCTTGGGATGGAAACAGAAATTGGCCTTTTCAGTCGCTGTCTTTCATAAGCCCAGAATTGTTTTCCTTGATGAACCGACGGGTGGCGTTGACCCCATCACGCGGCGACAGTTCTGGGACCTGATTTACGAAGCCTCTCAGCAAGGGATTACTGTGTTTGTCACCACGCATTATATGGATGAGGCCGAGTATTGCAACCGCGTTTCAATTATGGTGGATGGCGTGATAGAAGCCATGGATACACCAAAAAACTTAAAGGGGTTTTATGAGGCCGCTACCATGGAAGATGTGTTTTTTAAACTGGCCCGAAAAGCAAAACGCAGCGCCGACTGAAATGAAACAGTTTTTAATATTTGTAAGGAAGGAATTCAAACATGTGTTCAGGGACCGCAAAACGCTCCTTATGTTATTTGGACTACCTGTAGTACAAATTGTATTGTTTGGATTTGCGCTCACCAATGAAATTAAAAACTCAAGCGTACTCATTCTCGATCACTCAAAAGATCAGGACACCCGCAACCTGATTTCGAAAATCGAGGGAAGCGCGTATTTTGAAGTGTATGGGGTTAGCGATAATCCTCAGGAAATGGAAAAAGCCTTTCATGAGGGCAGAATTAAAAGTGGAATTATTTTCCCTGCAAATTTTTCAAAGGACCTGCACCATTTAGGGAAGGCACAAGTGAACATCGTCACCGATGGCTCTGACCCTAACACAGCAACCAGCCTCACCACCTATCTGAATGCCATCGTTCAGGATTACAATCAACAATCGCAGCGCCTGAAGCCGGGTTTTCTTCTGGTGAAGGCCGAAACACGAATGGTATACAATCCGGAACTTAAGGGGGCCTACAATTATGTGCCTGGCGTGATGGCCCTGGTTTTACTTTTGGTGAGCGTGATGATGACCTCCATTTCCATTGTACGTGAAAAAGAAATGGGCACCATGGAGGTTTTGCTGGTTTCTCCATTTAAACCTTTATTGGTTCTCCTGTCAAAAGCCGTGCCATACCTCTTGATTTCGGTTGTTAATCTATTGATCATACTTTTGCTCAGTGTTTTTGCGCTGGGTCTGCCGTTTGCCGGCAGCATTGGGCTGCTTGTTCTTGTGAGTGTGTTATACATCATTACCGGACTTTCCCTGGGTTTGCTCATTTCATCAGCGGCGGCCTCACAGCAAGCGGCCATGTTGCTTTCGGTAATGGGCATGTTGCTTCCCACCATGTTGTTCGCCGGTTTTATGTTTCCCATTGAAAACATGCCCCTGGCCCTTCAGGTATTTTCCAATATTGTACCGGCCAAATGGTACTATATCATCGTGAAATCGATTATGATCAAGGGACTGGGTCTGTCGGCTATTTTTAAGGAAGTGTTGATCCTTTCAGGAATGACCTTGTTTTTATTGACTGTGAGTTTGAAAAAATTTAAAACCAGACTGGAATGAGAACCATTATGGTGTTATTGCAAAAAGAGTTCCGGCAAATATTCAGGAACAAAGCCATTTTGCCTTTGATATTTATTATGCCAACCGTTCAGCTGCTGGTATTGCCTCTGGCGGCTGACTATGAGGTAAAGAACATCAAACTCGCGGTGGTCGATCAGGACCATTCTCCTTATTCTGCTTTGCTTATATCAAAAATCACAGGCTCGGGGTATTTTCAACTCACCCACTTTGGAAATTCTTTTCAGGAGGGCTTTAAAACAATGGAAACAGATAAAGCCGACCTGGTTCTGAGTATCCCGGGCGGTTTCGAAAAAAACCTGATCAGGGAACAACACAATACCGTATTTATTGCGGTGAATGCAATCAATGGAGTGAAGGCGGGTCTTGGGGGCTCATACCTCGCAAAGATTATTCAGGAGTACAATGCCGACATCAATCTGGATTGGAATCAGGTTATTCAAAATGGATCAGAACAAAAAATTGAAACCCTGAGCTCAGCTTGGTATAACCCGGGGATGAATTACAATTTTTTTATGGTGCCGGGTATACTTGCTGCTTTGGTGACCATGATGGGCACATACATGACTTCAGTGAACATCGTTAAGGAAAAGGAGGTCGGAACCATTGAACAAATTAATGTTACGCCGATTAAAAAAGTGCATTTTATTCTTGCGAAGTTAATTCCTTTCTGGGTGATTGGCATGTTTGTGTTTTCAGTTGGGCTATTTATCATTGCGAACCTTGTTTACGGCATTTCTTCTCAGGGCAGTATCTTGTTGCTTTATCTTTTTTTAGGGGTTTTTCTTGTCGCCATCCTTGGCTTAGGATTGCTGGTATCAACCTATTCAGAAACCCAGCAACAGGCCATGTCCATTACTTTTTTCTTTGTGATGATTTTTATGCTGATGAGTGGTTTATTCACCCCGATAGACAGCATGCCGGCCTGGGCG
>Ga0154020_10008083_pt1 | contig 12231 bp, 9 predicted proteins | sample Klosneuvirus_201_FD_109709 | JGI IMG/M metagenome (GOLD analysis project Ga0154020, IMG submission 109709) | Active sludge microbial communities from wastewater, Klosterneuburg, Austria - Klosneuvirus_20160825_MG | ecosystem: Engineered > WWTP > Aerobic digester > Activated sludge | place... | reverse complement strand
AATGTGTTGCCTGCGGGGGGGGATGCGTACCGAATAGCCTTTGTCCTGAAAGCAGACGCAGGGCACAAAGCATCAGCCGTTCTATCAATCATCGTTGATCGTGTCATGGGGCTCTATGCCCTGATGATCATCGCATCAGCATTCATCCTCACGGAATGGCAGGTCGTTTCCCTGCATCCCCCGCTCCTGGTATTTTCAGTATTCATATTGGCAGCAACCATGACGCTGCCGATTTTTTCCTACTTTCTGGATCGTGCCCTCAAGAGTAATGCACTCCACCTGATTTTCCAAAAGTTTTCTATAACGCGCCCTCTGCACAAACTGCTGGTGTTACTGGGCAGCTCGTTTACCCATTACCGCAAAGCTCCCCTGACGATTCTTGTCGCGCTGGTAATTTCAATTGTTATTCATTGCTTGCTGCTGTTAGGTTTTGTTCTTCTGAGCAACGCCATCGATCTTACTTTGATTACTATGCAGTTACTGAGTTTGGGGGCTACGCTCGGGTGGCTTTCGAATCTGATCCCCATCACACCTGGAGGCATCGGGGTCGGCGAAGCAGTTTTCGATCAGATTTGCCGTTGGGGCAACAAAAACGCTGCAACGGGCTATGCTACCGCTTTTCTAGCCCATCGCAGTTTGGTGATTGCAGCCACTTTACCCGGGTTGGTTCTGCTTTTTCTTGGTAACCTGAAAACGTCTACAAAACCCGCAGGAAATTGAGAATCCGTCAAAAATTCAGCCCTCGCATGACGCAGATTTCTTTTCTGCCGTGACGTTTTGCAGGAATTTTGCATTAAGCCTTTTGAGATCAATTATGGAAATAGAATCGGCCGCCGATATGAACTGGGTATTTGAGCACCTCGATAGCTGTGTCATCTGCGGGGGGCGCAGGTTTCGAACAATATTTCGTGAAGTTCGGTGTGGCATTCCTTTGCAGTTTGACCGATGTACGGATTGCTCCTTCATCTTTCAAAATCCCAGGCTAACGCGGGAGTCTCTAGGCGACTACTTCAACTCGAGCATTTTCATCCAGGATTCAAAATCCAATGACGATCCGATCAGTGCTCAGCTTGGCTATTTTGACTATTTTGCTTGGGATCAATCCTACAAGAAAACTGCAGCAATACGTCTGAATAGGCTTAGCAAGTTCCGTCCATTGCCAGGCAAGTTGCTGGAGATTGGCAGCGCGACCGGCTCCTTCCTGGACTCTGCCCGGCACTTTGGTTATCAAGTACGTGGACTCGATGTTTCTCGCACCTTTGCTGAAGGAGCTAAGCAGCGTTACGGTCTTGAAATCGATGTGGGCTGGATTGAGGATTTCCCGCTACCGCCTGAGACATATGATGTCGTATGTATGTTCGGCGGAATTTCCTGCTGGCGCGACCTAATGAAGGGTTTGGCGAATGTCCACCAGACTCTTCAGCCAGACGGGGTTTTTTACTTCAACTATCAAGACTATTACGGCCTGTTAGGCAGGCTCATGGGTAACCGTTATCCGGAATTCAATCACGCATCACTTTCACTGCTTCACCGGCGAAGCATTCATGACTGCCTGGCTAAAGCCGGCTTTCGAGTATTAGTTGATGTGACCGAGAGGCAGATTGCGTCGTTCGAGCGGATTGTCACTTATTTAAAAATCGGAGCCGCGCGAAGATTAGTGACTGCCTTGGGGTTAGGTAATATCGAGATCCCGATATGGGTTAGTGGAACAAAAATTGTCGTTGCCACCAAATGCTAACCGCAGGAATGGGCGATGTTCATGCAAAGTAAGCCTTGCATATCGGTGTCTATGCTTGCGTGGGGTCTCAACGAGGAGGCGCTCCTCGTCGAATTTCTTGATAGAGCATTTCAACTGCTAGAGTCAACCGTCGACGATTACGAGGTTATCTTCGTTAACGACGGAAGCACTGATGGCACTAGCTCAATACTGGAAGCCTACCGGAAACATGAGCCCCGCCTGAAAGTGATCAATAACCCTCAGAATGTTAACGTAGGCATCTCTTGCCGTCGTGCGATTGAGCATGCCAGCAAGAATTATCTATTCTGGCAAACGGTTGATTGGGCCTATGATATTAGCGAGTTCAAGATATTCTTAAACCTGCTGCGGCACTACGACGTTGTCCAGGGAATTAGGCCTGTTCCTGAAAGATTACTTAGTTACATCCCGATAGTGCGTTCAATTTACAGGGTGAAAGGGCGCTCTGACAATCTCTGGAAAGCCGTAATCTCTCTGACAAACTACTACGTCTTACGGATTCTATTTGGTGTCAATTTCCATGATTTTCAGAACGTCACCTTTTATCCTACGAAACTTGCCCAATCCCTGGAGCTTCAAGGCGTGACCCCCTTTGTCAATCCGGAGATGCTGATCAGATCCTATTACAGTGGAGCGCGCTTCATAGAGGTTCCGATTCGCTTTATCCCGCGAAGCAAGGGGAAGGCGAAGGGTACGAAGATTCGAACAGTATTGGCAACAGTCATTGATATTTCTAAACATTGGCTGCAATGGGGCTGGAAGCTACGATTTTGCAAGGCTAAAGGACAGATGCATGGCAGCATTGATCGGGTTTCAAGACCCTTAATGCTGCGGGATGAGGTGGCTTTGATTGTCGTCCCGCTTTTCAAGCACTTTCGATAGTGCAGTCACCCTTAACGCTGGGCATCTTCCCCTAAGTCAATGACCAAGAGTCCCCTTCATAATCGCTTGAAAACAAAAGCTCCTTGGATGGTCTACGGCGTGATCGGCCTATCCCTAACGATCCTCAGTTACCTAGCATTCCATGGCAAGTCACCGCTCGTTTTCTATCGGTTCGACGGAACCTATACCTTGATTAGCGCACTCATGCAGAAAAATTGGAGTGGCGGCGACTTTATCTTCGCAAACAACCCGCTCCAAGGACTCGGCGGCATGGCCGTGCCCTGGCACACTTCACTTGATCCTGCATTATGGCTTGCTGTGAATCTGCCCATTCCTTGGGGGCCGTCGATTGCCATGACCGCATATGCGGTATTTCTAGGATTGGGAATATTTTGGTTGGCGATTCGATTGGGGCTAGCCACCTCCTACTCCCTGGTCGCCACCTGTATCGGTGTATTACTTGCCTTGCCTTACAAGTATCCCAGTCTTGGCTTTGATTTTCTGTGGGGTGTGCCGAGCGATTGCTTGCTGATCGCGCTCAATGTGGTCGTGATAGTTTTCTTTCTCGATCTTGGGCGCAGCAGCCGCGCTAGAGATCTGGCGCAAACTTTGGGGATTCTATGCATCTGTATCTATCAGTTTCTCCAGCAGCCGAATTTTGCGCCTGTGTCTTTGCTGCCCGTTGCCTTTCTCGGGGTAGTAGGCATTTTCGGGGCAAACACAAGGCATGAGCGCGTTATCAAAATCCTGGCTGCAGTATTTGTTGTTGGGATTATTCTCGCAATATTTGGCAAAATGTTGTACGGGCTGTTCGGCTACTCCAAGCCAACGTTTTTTTGGTATGAATTTTATGCGCGACCCCAGGCTCTGCGCGAACACTCATTCCTCATTGCGCCCGCCTCAAAGTGGCCCGCATGGATTACTTACGGATTAGCTATCGGTGGCGCCCTTCATGCCGCAGTTCGCGGGGGCGATCATCTACGATTGATGGCGCGAGGGCTTCTTGTTTTTATCTTAGGGACTGTAGGTCTGATTGTACTTATCGGTAATACATGGCAGGGTCCGAGAGTAGCATATATCGACATCTTCCTTTACCCCTTCTACTGCGTATTTGCTGCATACGCTTTATCCACATTTTTTCAGAAGCGTCCTTCCCGCCCGATGTCGTCACGCGGAGCTTTGTTCGGCCGTTTAGCCATCATTTGTTTAATTTCATGGATAGCCGTTGGGAACCGGGTTCCACCACTCGATCGGCCTTTAGTGCGAAATCACAACCCGTTCATTTGGCCCCCCAGCGAGACCCCTGTTACACAGTTTCTTGCACAAAAGCTGGCATTAAAGCCAGGGGCCTTGTTTCGTGGGCGAATCGCTAGCGTGGCCGGCAGTGATTTTGAGAAGGAATGGGTATCCACTCCATTCATCACTCAGCATAACTATGATGCGATGAATTTGTTTTTTTCAGGTAACGATCATCGCATGTACGGACTGTGGTATCACAACATCCCTACGTTATTTGAATCAAATCAGTTCTCCTCGCCCTTTTTCCATCTCGTGAATGCCCGTTTATTAAACGCTCCTGGTTCCCGGGATACGCGCTCCTACGAAACTCAGTCAGTGCCTAACTTGCGCATTATGGAGCTGTTTGGAGTGCGGTACCTTTTGACGGACAAACTCATAAGAAATTCTGAGCTTGTGTTCCAATACAAGCTTACTGAAGGGCGCAACCTCTTTATTTATTCCCTGCCCAACGCAAATCTCTCAGGATATTCAGTAACCGAGGTAAGGCAAGCAGACAATGCCAAGCAGGCGATCAACATGCTGGCAGATCTCTCGCTGGATCTCCACATGGCAGCAGTGGTGTCCTCATCTGAAAAACTACCGAATCTCGTGCCTGCAAGTCGCAGTGGTTTATGGGTAGAGCGGGGTGGCTATCGCATCGACGCAGAAAGCCCTGGAACGTCATTACTGGTGTTACCTTTGGAATACAGTCATTGTCTCCAGGCACAGCTAACCGGTACAGGGCGGGATCTCCCGCGCCTCGTACGAGCAAACTTGACTATGGCAGCATTGCTGTTTTCTGGTCATGTACAGGGCACACTACAACTTAGATACGGGCCTCTCTCAAGCGATTGTCGGATGGATGATTGGAGTGAGGCAAACGAGCTGCAGATCGGCGGGGTGAGGGAGTGGCCAGCCGATTTAACCCAGTAGATCCTTCACTTGATTTCTAATTCTATAACCTTCTGTAAGCGTCGTAAGACTGCCGCCCGCGCAACCATGTATTCGAAATCCACTTCATTGAATGGTGTTTTATAGAGGCTATCTCACAGATTACATCTGTTGGCAGATTCAACCCTGAAGGCTGAGATCTTTTGGAAGCAGTACAACTCACTAGCGTTGATTTTTTTCACGAATCCAACAACATGAAACCTGACCCATACTCGCTTAGGATCATTGCGCACCATATTGGCGCTCGCGGTTTCGGAGTTTCTCTCAATCTGCCGGAAGCATTCCGCTCTGAAGTGGTCAATGTGCTATACGAGGCAGATTCAGATGCTGTCGCCCGTATGAGTTGCGAGACAGATTCACCGCAAGCCAAATTGCTTGCAGAGAAATATGTGCTGCCCTATGCAGTCGGCCGGAAAAAGAGCAAGGCTGTTCTCAACATCACGGCAAACTCTTACGCCAGTTCGCTATTTCAGCCTAATCCGGATTTTTCGCGCTACTACTGCGAGATTCCTATCGATGCGGCAATCTATGATGTGACCTATCGGGAGATGCTGGAGGTTGTGAGGAAAGTTGAGTTGGAAGTTCATTCTATCGATGAACTCTTCGCGGCCGGAAAGATCCCCGTGGCTGCGGCACCGGACTTCCTTTCCATCGACACGCAAGGATACGAGCTGGAAATACTCCATGGCGCCGAAGAAGCGATCAAGAAAGGGGTTTTGGGGATAGTCTGCGAAGTCGAGATGATCCCAATGTACCAAGAGCAGCCTCTGCTTGGCGATATCCTGAATTTCGCCAGTGCCAATGGGTTCTTATTTGCAGGATTCACGGCGATGTTTGAAGTATCGCCTTTTCGTGGGCCAATTGGTGCACGTGGCAAGGGACTCCCTGGATTCGGCGACGCCTTATTCTTCAAGGACATCGGGGCTCTTGTCCAGGAAAACACAGTATCGGCAGAACGTTACGGCAAGCTGTTAAAACTTGCTTTTATAGCAATCTCGTACGGCTACATCGAATATGGATTGGCTGCTTTGGCGGCAGCTGAAGAAGTTCGGGGCAATGTGGATGCAACCATACTTCGCGAGTTCGGAAAGCAAAAGATTGTCAGGTTTCTGGGCGAGGTTGAGGCTGCCGTTCAAAAACTGGACCCGCTGTTTCCTCCTATACACGCGGTTCCGGACGACGCAAGGTCGCCTGGCGACAACAGAACTAGCTGGTACAACAAGCACCATGTGGCTGCACTGGATCATTTTCACAAATTGACGGCTACTGCTGCGAGCGCAAATCCTGTTGGTGCGCCGGCCTTGACAGGACAAGTCGGGCTGTCCGCAGCAACACAAGCGCCGTCTTTGGCGAAATCCATGCGATCACGGTTGGGGGGGATTGCCAGGCGCTATCTACCACCTCGAATAGTTGGAATCCTTAGAAGAGCAACCGCCCCAACGCCTGAAACTGCAGCATTCACTGCGCCGTCCACAGTATCCCCAACAGCGCCAATTGTTGATCACGGCACTACTGGTACGTTATCGAGTGCCCCCCACCCTTGGTCATCGATTGCAATGTATTCCGCCGTGGAGAAGGTATTGGAAGACTGGGGTTTCGGGGGGCCGGCCTATCTTGTAAGAACCAAGCGCATGGCTGTAGAAAGGTACGTCCGCTCTCTGGACTCGAGCAAGTACAAAGACGGAGCGTTGGCACACATTCCTCTATCTGACTAAATGTGACAGAACTGGCCCGTCAGCTACCGGAATGCCCAGAGAATGCACGTTTCGCACGGAGCTTTATTCGCTTTGCAAGCTCACGCGCCAGCGCGCGACCGCTAACCCCATCTAAATTCACATTCGCGGAGCCAAGGGCGGAATGGGCGTAGGAGGTGGGCGATTCTTTGGTAACGATAACTGGCTTTGGCGTCCTGTCTTCAGTATGGCTCGTTAGAAGATCGCTCTTTTTTACAAATTTTTCTCGCCGTCCATCATAGTATTCCCCGTCAACAACAAAACAATAGCGCGAACTTACATCTTCTGTCTTTGTCTCTTCGTAGACCCCTTGGAAAGGCACTTGAAACTCGGTGTCGTACATTTTCTGATGCAGCACAATGAGTAATCCAGTCGACTTTGGTGTCAGAACCAGAAAATCTAGTAGTTTTGTCTCCCAAGGCACAAAGCTGTCCAGTTGCCAATCGAGGCCAACCCATACTCCCAAAGTCCGGTAGGAGTTGTACCTCGCCAGGGAATCAAACAGATTGGGCTGGTAATTAAAGAACCCATGGTCAACTTGGCCGAGAAATGGCAGCGCATGCAGCATGTATCCGCCACACTTTGTGAAGTCGTGAATCATCTGGAATGCGTTCAGCTGATTGATCAGATGTTCAGTCGTACCGTGGTTCGTTACGAAGTCGTACTGACCTTTGTGCTCAATAGGCACCTTGTCGAAATTAATATCGAGCGTTAACGCACCAAATTTTCCATCCGTGTCCACGCACTGATATTGCAGCCCTAGCCCCTCGTAAAAATCTCGCGCTGAGCCAGTCCAATTGGTAAAACTGTCCAGTAATTCCTGTGATGGTGCTGGTTTATTGAATGCAGAAAAGATGTCCTTGATCATGTTGCTCTGCGGACACCACACGTTCTGTGACCCCAACTCCATCACCGACTGGACTCTATCAAAGATTCCGAGTGTCCTAAGCTGCCGGTACAGGGCGAATACAGGCGGACCTAATCCCATAAATACTCCCGCTGATATTTATTTAGCAAGTAAAACTAACTAGAAGTGATCTCAACCGCAATTGAAGTAATAATCATGGGTGGTGAGTTTGAATTGTCTATAGTGCGAGTTCTTTCCTGGTATGCGGCTATCAAAGCAAAAGGTGTCGACAGGGCAAGGGCGATGAGTCTTGAGATAGTTGGGCGAATTTTTAGGCGCGCCGCAATCGATGGAACAATCTGATTACGGATACGGAAAGCTAGCGCTGATGAGCGACTCCCACTGAAGGCAACTTTGAACTGACCATGCATCGGAAAGGCTTCCCGCGCAAAATTCGGATCGACTATTGGAACTTGTCGCTGATCTGGGTTCATGAATATTGCAAGGATCGCCCCCCCAGGCCGCATCAAAGGCAGTACTGCATCGCAATATCGCTTAAGTTGCGAAATGTTTTCAAGCGTCGCATCTATAAGACACAGGTCAAAAAAAACGCCTTTGCTCGAGAGTGATGAAACGCGCGTTTCAAGATGACTTCCTGTTGTATGAATAGCAGCGATCACACTGCAGGAAGTCGGGGGCAGGGAAAAGGAGCGCAGTTCGCCGGTAAGCAACAGCGTGTTGGCTTGTCCGAGTTGACCTAGCCTTTCTTTCAGTATTTCTTCAACTAATCGCGTTGGTGCGTACATCCAGTGCCACGGTCTGCGCTTGCTTTCCGTGGTTGAGGACTCCAGACTGGCGAATAGAGGTATAGTCACGCCAATAGACTCATGCTCGCCCTCAACCGAGGAGTCCGTTTGGTGTAAGGAATCCTTTACGCCTTGGGCTTCGTAAACCGCCAACAACGTTGCCAAGTTTCTAGCGTGTTGCTCTGACTCAATCACGTAGTCTTCAACTGAGGCAATAACCTGAGCCCGCAGGTTCGTCAACTCTGCTGCAGCCTGGGTAGCCTCTTTAGCAACGCCTGCACTTGGGCGGCATCCCTGAAAGCTAACTTGAGCTTCCGAGCCGTATGTTTTCTTGAAATCCACTGCACGCGATACAAAGTAATTGAATATAACCTGAGCGGAAGGTTGGTTGGTAATGTTGACTGATTCTTCATCTGGTTGTGAATTTCCATGGGCAGCAATGTCCCCGCTTTTGGCTTCTTGGATAACTAAATCAGATCGCTTTTGGTCCATGCCTGAGGCGGCCTTGTTCGATTCAAGAAGTTGCTGCTGCTCCAGGAATCGCTGGCGCGCAAGCTGAAAACCGGGGTGGTGAGTCTTCCATTGGATATGATCGAGATGGCTAGGTAGAGGATGTGGCAGGCAGGCAAGTACGCTTGATACAAACGCTTGGAGCGAATGCTTGGCGGAATTTGCACGAGGTAAGACTTCGCCACAGTGCACGACAAAAATCTCTTTGCCAATTGCGGCGGTGTAGTCTGTAACAACGGCCAACAAACGGGATGCGATCCTCTCCGGGGTCGGCCAGCCGAACGAAAGAACGCCCTTCGGGTTTTCGCGTTCCCGCAACTCTAGCATCACATAGTCATCGGAGTCGTTTAGCGTTGAAAATGCCATGTTAGGGCAAAAGTCTGCTATTACGCCATAGTCCCAATAGGACTGAAGTTCAGATAGCCAAACCTCCGGCTTCATCGCAATTAAGGCTGCAGGAAACTGCTGCGCAAGAAGAGTTTCGGAATCTACATACCAATAAAACTGCTCAATGTAGTCCAGGCTAAAAAGCTTCTGATTTACTGTTTTGCCTCTGATTGATAAGTGTCTGTGGTCCAGAATAAGTCTGGCCATTTGCCGCGGTGGAACCGAGAGCACAGTTCCGTCTGAGTTTTTCGCACTTGCCAGAACGGGACGTACCGATTCCGCCTCAACACAATAACTGGGCGAAAAAATTAGTCGTTCGCCTGCGAGAAGGTGAGGAATCAGCCCACGATAGCACCCATCGGCCAAAATAAAGTCGGCGTGAACGAACACTAGATAGTAATCCGTCATTTGAGCGCCGAGATCCTCGAAGCCGCGATAGAAAGCGTAGGTTATAGACATCCCGTAGCTTCCACGCGTTGCAACCAAGTCATCCAAACTTACCAACTTGAAACGACATAATGTGCATGCCAGCGCGTATGCTGGGTGGCGTTGAACCTGCTCGTACTGTGCCAATTCAGTTACAAATACAAACTCGACATCGAAGTGCTCGCAGAGGGCAGGAAGGTTGCCTGGAGCAAGTACTGCAGGCAAACAATAATCAAGGAAATCCCGGACATACTCATCACCCCATGCGATTGAGATCAGTCTCAATGGCGCTCTGCTGCTGGTCAGCATTTCCTGTGCCCCATTTTTTCGCTGAAATCAGCCATGGTACAAAAGTGTGCGCTTGAAACAAAGTTCAACAAGTCGACGAGCAATCTCATCGCTCCATGTGGGGGGCGGTTAAGAAATGACTCCATTTCGTCAGGTTCGTGGTAGCGTGGCTTCCTAGCCTCATACTCCGAAACTGATCGCATGTCGTAATAGAGAATATTCGGATGAAACCCGAGTACAACGAGTTTTCCGGGATCGTTAAAATGCTTCTTGAGCGGCAAGTCCTTTGCACGCCATTCGAATGAATCATCGTGCAAACGATGAGAATCCCAAAATGCTGTTGAAAATCCTAGATAGCCGGGTAGCGCTCCGTTAACTTGCGAAGGGGGTACATAGCCTTCAAATACAGGAGAAAATACTTCGTAGCTAAGCCCTCGCGCTATCCCTTCCTTTACTATCGGCCAGCCTGTCACTCCGTTGTGACTTCTCCACCCTCGCGCTGCTGGATAAAGACAGATAAGCTCTTCCCAGACTCGAGAGTAATCCATGACCCCCTGAAAGTCTGGATGCAATCCCAATTCATGGCGCGGGTCTACGAGATTCACCAAATTGGAGCTGCTTCCAGACAAGTCCTTCAGGTAATTGGTACAGAACAGTGTTGCGGGAACACAATAGTTATCCAGAACGGAGAGAACAGAACGAACTATTGAATCAGGAGCCCAATCAATGTCAAAAGTGAGGGCGATCATAGTATTAATTACGGTTCAACTAATCGCCGACCAACGCCCAGTGCCCAAAGATAGTGGGCCATAGGATAATAACCCGTATGGATCACTTCATCGTTCATCGAGAATAGAAACACACGATGAAAGTGCTGTTCCATCAAACTGCGCAGTGAGCGATGATTTTTAAGATTTACATGTCCCTTCATGGAGTTTTCCGAAGCGTACTGTTCCGCAGTCTGATTGGGTGTGCCAACAATCCCTATCCCGTGTTGGTTTAAACATGCAAAAATATTACTCAAAAATACTTGTTCTTCTGTTTGAAAAACGTGTTCAATCACATCAACACAATATACTGCGTCGACCGATGCAGGATATCCTCCCTGGCGGAAATCGAAGTATTCAAATGAAAGGTTTTTTACGAACGCGAGACGACTTGCGTTATCGCTGATTGTCGGTGCGTCGATATCCGTACACGTTAGCTTCGCAACTGACTGTGCCACGACCGGAGCACCGAAACCATCACCACAACCAACTTCAAGAGCCAGTCCGACACCCTCTAACATCTTGGCGACGAACTTGTATCTAGCCGCCATAAAACCAATCATCTTAGGGTCGGTTCTATATGCATTGCTGGACGCACGACCAAGTTGAATTCGTTCGTCGGGTATCTCGGAATGAACCTCAAGCCAGAGTTTCTTCGAATCCTCTGTTGTCACATCAAAATCCCTAGGTTGACGTTACCCATCGCTTCTTAAAGAGACAGTGTTGCATTCGCATCTTCAATAAGTGCCTGAAATACCACCTGCATTATATCCGACACCCGCAACAGCGACCAGGAAACGCCGCCTATATTCCCCGTCCGCATTCCCAGGCGGATCAAATCTGGAAGAAACTTATTGAAGTTTCTCGGCAGTCTGAGATGACGTCTCAGGAAATAAGGAATTGTATGGCCGTCGTGCGTTATTAATTCGTAGATTTCGGCCTCTTCTCGTTTCTTGACATAAATGTCGGGGGCTACCATTTCTTCAGGATGATGAATCGCTGTACAACTCTCCATCCCAACCCCCAAAAGTAAGACATATGAAGAGTAGTCACGCATCAATCCGTAAGGGCTGCTCGCCGAGACAGGGGTGTCGCCAATATGATGACCAGCCAGCAATATCTCAGCATGCTGTCCGAATCCGGCGACAGAGTGGGTCGGGTGAAGACTTCGTCGGGTAGCGTAGCGTGTTCGAAAGATCTCCGTAAGAATTCCTGTGTGCGACGGAGTGTGAATTTCATCGAAAACCGGGTTGGTGGGAGTCACAGTGCGCCACGTCATGGTTGGCATGAGCAGCGTGCCTTGGCTAAGGTAGTCGAGCATTGCTTCGATGACGGCTTCGGCTCGATAACCCTGCTGCCCGAGCCCACGCATCGCACTGTGTACGATCAGCACAGCATCCGTCGGCAACTCGAGTGTCGAGAAAATCTCCCGAAATAGTTCCCTTTCGCGACTAGTCACGTCAATCGCCCATTGTCTTCCGTGCGCGAATTTCCTCAAGCATATCGAGGCAGCTGTCAATGTCCCTGAACGGCAGGCCGCTCAAGTCAGACAATTCAAGATCCCACCATTTCACGGCAAGAAGCCGTTCAATAGTTTTTT
>Ga0154020_10008082_pt1 | contig 12231 bp, 11 predicted proteins | sample Klosneuvirus_201_FD_109709 | JGI IMG/M metagenome (GOLD analysis project Ga0154020, IMG submission 109709) | Active sludge microbial communities from wastewater, Klosterneuburg, Austria - Klosneuvirus_20160825_MG | ecosystem: Engineered > WWTP > Aerobic digester > Activated sludge | place... | reverse complement strand
GGCGGGTTGGCCGTTGATGCGAACGAGGCCGGCCATGATGGCGCGCTGCGCCTTCTCCCGACTGGGAGCGAGGCCGCGTTCCACCAACGCAATGTCCAGCCGCTTCACGGCGCTCAGAGTGATTCAGGAGCGCTGGTGTTGAGAAGGAGGAAATGGACGATGCCCGCGGGACTACGTTGATCGAGAACGACCAAAAACTCCGGAGAAGATCATTGCTCAGCGAGATATTCCTGAACGGCGAGTTTGGCGCCGATGGCGCTGGTGCGAACCGAGAGAAGCAGCTGGAACATCGATTGGTCGTAGGCGCGAATCTTCTTGGTCGGGGCTTGAACGGTCACCTCGATGTGTCCGCCGGGGTAGGGGATAAAGGCCGCGCGAGTCGACATTTTGCCGAGCTCGCCTGCCCATTCGATCTCGAAGGCCGGACCGCTCATCGATTCGATCGACGCTGTGAACTCGTCAACAATCTTGGCGTCTTTGTACCTGGCTAACAGTCGTTCGCGGATTGAATCCGGTTTTAGGTCCGCGGGGCCCTCAATGGCCGATTCGTGGATCGCCGCGATGATGGCGCAGGCGTAGTTGGTGGAAGTCAGCGTCACCTTCTTTGAGGCCGCGTCGATTTGCTGACGGAAGCCTGCCGGGATGACGAACGAGAACTGGTTCGTCTCGGCGACGATAATTCCGCGGGTGATCTCGCCATTGAATGGTGTGGTCTGGTTGAAGAACCTCGCTTCGATTTTTGGCTTCTCGGGGGGGGTTGCCGGATCGGCGGTCTGACTGTTGCAATTGAAAGCAGCGGTCGAAATCAAGCCGACCGCGATGAGCGAGTGGATTCTGTTCCGTGAATTCATGGCAATCTCAGCTTCCAGCGTAGGTGATGGTGTTCGGAGGCGGTGTGGTCCATTTCCCACGGACGATCACCCGCATGGCCGGGGTTCCCGGGGGCAGTTTAGTGGAGTCCGTCAGGTTCGGATCGAAGTTGATGTTGCGCGTGGGAGCCGAGTAGTAGACGCCTGGGCTTTGGAATACGTTGGTCGCTTTCGCGGAATTGTAGAGGCAAACGAGCGAGCCATTGAGCGTGAATGTCTTCCCGCTCCAGGCCTCCAGCAATCGAGGCAGGTTGTTGACGCCGCCAGAGTAAACGCTGCTCGAAACGACGTTGCCGGTGACGAGGGCGGCCACCACGGTGGTGTTCGCTGCGACCCGGGTCGAGTAGCTGGAGCCGCTGGCGGAATCGGTGAAGCTGGAAGAGAGGAGCGTGTAGGCATCGGACACTAGCGAGGCAGGCTTGGTATCACTCGTGTTGGTGGTGCCCAGATGTCCCGCAGTGGGCTGATTGTAGTGTCCCTTCGTGTAGAGTGGATTCGGAGTCGCCACGGTCAATCCGCGGTCGGGCAGAGTCTGGCCGTTTACGAGGCGGACACCGTTCATTTTTGAGGACGTTTCAGTGCGGAAATCAGCAACGTAGATCAGGTTCGGAGTGACTCCGGAACCGAAGGTCGAAATCACGGTAGTGTTGGTTGCGGCCCAGGTCCGGTATTTGGCGACATCGATCTCCGTCGTTTGCACCGTTTTGCTGGCTTCACGCTGATCGATAAACGTTTTGTTGGTGCTGATAAAGTTGGTGGTAGCGAGCCAGGGAATGGTGGTCAGGCCTGAGGTGTGTGGTTGTTTGACTCCTACCGTCACTGTGGAGTTGCTGACCAGAACTACCAGCTCCGCCTTGTTGTAGTAGCGCTCACGGCCCATCGCGGAATCGAGGGCTTCCGAGGCTGGGGGCATTTGGATCACTTCGCGAACTGCGGCCGCCGTGTTGTTGGTGCCGATGGGAAGGGTGAGGGCGGTCCGGTTTGTCTCCCGCGTGTCGTAGAAGTAGATGGTTCCGCCGTTGGTGCCCCATCCGTATCGGGAGCCAAAATTGATGGCGCCACTCACCGTGACGTCTTCGTAGAAGTATTGGTTGGCACTGGATCCAAGGTAGAAGTTTGAGTTGCCGTGAACCCGGCCGCGAACATGCAATGTCGCTGCGCCGTTCAGCTCCATGTCACCGGAGTAGAAGATGGCGAACTGAAAGATGGGAATTGAGGCGAGCTGAATGTCCTGCTGGACGGCCCCGGGCACGGTAAAGAGGCTGGTTGTCTCCCTGGCATTGGAGACGATGCGGTAAGTGGAGGCGAATCCCAGCAGGCCCGAGTACTGGGATTCCAGCGGGGCATACACGGAAGACGCTGTTCGCGCGACGTAGGTGCGACTGTTGTTTCCTTGACCGTCGGAGAAGGTGAAGTCACCCCATAGCGAGTTGTCCGACGTCGTCGGAACGAGGTTGTTGTAGGTTGACACATTGCCGTAGGCCGTGGCCTCGCCGCTGTTTTTGAAATCACGCGAAAGCTGGGTGAGCACCTTTTCAGTCGCGGCTTCGGCGGCGGCGGTGGCACGGAAATTCTGGTTGCTGCGATGGATCAGGGTGCCGTTGGTTTGAACCCAGCGCAAAGCTCCGGCGAGTGCGAGCAATCCGATGCCGCCGAAGAGCAGCACCATCATGAGCGCGTAACCGCGCTGTTTCCGAATGGACTGTAGCGGGTGTGTTTTCATGGCTTACTCCAATGCGCGGCGGGTGATCTTGGTTTTTACCTGATAGTAGTCGAAGTATCCGCCAGCTCCGATGGTTGTGATGGGATAGCGAATCTGGTAAAACTGCATGTCCACGCCGATGACGCGGTTGTTCTGATTGTCGGTCAGGATCGTGCCGTTGTAGCTCTCCGACGTGAAAAGCACGGTGTTGGTGAGATACTCGGCGACCGTGACGGGGGTCGTGGCGGAGGTGCTGGCCTTTTTGAGTTTTGAATCCGCCGTATCGAGATAATACACCACAAAGGAGTTGGTGTTGGTGCTTGGGTAGATCCGGAGAGCGGATCCTTTTTGGAGGCTACCATCGGAGACTGGAGTGAATGCGCTGTAGCTGCCTGAGCCGATCTGAATCGTCTTGGCCGAACGAACATCGCCGACCATTTTGTTCAAGGCGTTCCTCGCGGAATCACTTGCGCTGAGTTTGGCTCGCGTCGCTTCGTTCAGTTTGAGACCAAAGACATGACTGGAGATGACACCACCGATGACGAGCATGATGATCGCCATGGAGACCTGAATCTCCGCCAGGGTGAAGGCGCTGCAGGAACTCGGCGATTTGACGAGACGGCTCGAAGGACTCGAAGGAAAGGTTTTCATGGGTCAAGCGTCCGGTGCCCGGCAGGTCGCGATGCTGTTGGTGTAGAGTCGACCGTTGATAAAACCCCAGACGGATTCCACCTTAATCATCCGAAGTTGCGGCGCGGTGCTGATGGTGGAGATCGTCGTGAAGTTTGTGGCGTAAATGTAGTTCGATCCGCTCATCGGGACGTCGAGGATGCTCACCACCGTAGGAAAGTTTGAGCTGATTAACTCGTCGACGGACGGGGTCGACTCCGGATCCCATTTGCAGGCCCGGGTCTGTTCGAGTCTTTGCATGGCCATTGACTGCGCGGCAAACGAGTATGCGGACCATTCTGCGTTACGACCCGACTGGATGTAGCCGTAGACGATCCCTCCAAACATCATCGCGGCGATCGAGGACGCGATGATGGATTCCATCAGCGTAAATCCGCCGCAATCGGTCGACTTGTTCCTTTGAATACGCATGGCTTGTTAAAGTATGTTCACTCCCGCGACTTTTAGCAGCCGGCCTGCCAGATGAGGAAGGGGCTCGAATCCTTCTCGAGATTTCTTCAGAAAACCGGAACGGGTGGCGTAAGTCACTCGTGGAGAGGACTTGAACCTACCAAATGGCGCTCGGCTGGGATTCAACAACGCGAGAGGCCGGGTGCCTATTGCGGCAGGCAGTCCAAGATTCGGACACTTGGGAGGAAGCGTCTCGAATGTCGGCTAGGCGACTCGACGTTGGACTTCGCGGAACGTGTGCAGGAACATGTCGTTATCCGCGGTGGCCTTTTGGATCAGTTGAAGCAGGAGGAACATCTCCGATGGATTCACCACGGCGTGGACACACTGCTGGTATGCCTGCATGGGATTGAAGGTCGCCATGTTGAATCCGAACAGAATCACGGTCGAATTCCGACGAGTGTTCATCGGCATCCGTTGCAGCACGTGGAGGCTTTCGTTCTCCTCGGGGGTTGCGGAAGAAAACATCTCCTCGATGATCACGACCTGGTAGGCGACCTGACCGAACTTATGGATGAATTCGCCGTGGTTCACTGCGGTGTGAACCTTGTAGCCGAGCTGGTCGAGCGCTGTCTTGGCCGTCTCCTGCAGTTCAGGAGTGCTCAGGGCGATCAGTGCCGGTTTGTCGGCTGCTGTTAAGAAATCAAAATCCATCGACATGCGATTATTTCATTTTGATGGTTAAGGGCGGTGGCGCCGCAGGCTTGGCGCCGCGATTGATCTCTGGCGAGGGTGACATCCGCAGGTCGGTGATGTTTGAGGTCGTGTCGCCGCGAGATTTCCGGATGGTATCAATGCCGCGAGTCACTACTCCGCGTTTGCTGCAATACATCAACGCGGTATCCTCGGAGATGATGTTCTTTTTGTAAGCTTCGAGGCACGAATCGTCGAACGTGCACCAGCCGAACGTGTGGCTGGCTTCGATGATCTCGTAGAAACTTTTCCCCTCGCTCTCCCCCTGAACGATCGTTTCCTTCGTGCGCAGGTTGTTTCCCATGACTTCGATGAGCGGGTGACGTCCACCGCCGACTTTGGGAGCCAGACGTTGTCCCACGATCCAACGGAGCGTGTCTGAGAGGCGGTAGCGCACTTGTTCCTGCTCCTCGGTTTCGAACATGCCGAGAATACGATTGATCGTCTGACCCGCGTCAATCGTGTGAAGCGTACTAAAGACCAAGTGGCCGGTTTCCGCGGCGCTCAAAGCGATCTCTACGGTGGCGCGATCACGCATTTCGCCGACGAGGATTACCTTCGGCGCCTGACGTAGTGCGGCGCGCAGGCCGGTCGAGAACGAGTCGAAATCTGTTCCGAGTTCACGCTGATTGATGGTCGCGTTGTGCTGGGCGTAAACAAATTCGACCGGGTCTTCCAGGGTGATGATGTGGATTGCCGAGCGATGATTGATCTCGTTGATCAACGCGGCCAGCGTGGTCGATTTGCCGGAGCCGGTGGCGCCGGTGACCAGCACCAAGCCTGTTTTCTCCTTCGCCGCGTTGAGGATGACCGGTGGAAGAAATAGATCGGTCAACGAAGGGATCTGCGCGTTGAGTTTGCGAAGAACGATCGAGTAGGCGCCGCGTTGTGAGAAGATGTTTACGCGGAAGCGCGCACGGTCTCCCAGGGAATACGAGGCGTCGCATGAGCCGGTGCGCAGGAGATCTTCCGTGAGGCGTTGACTCCCGGCCAGGAGGTTCATGGCGATCATCTCCGTGTGAAAGGAGGTCAGCTTCTCGATCGGCGGATTAATGGGGACAGCCGTGAGTTGACCAGCGGCCTCCACTTGGAACGGTTTGTCGACCGTGAAGATGAGGTCCGACACGTCCTTGTGGAAGTCCAGCATCGTGCTGAGGATGTAATCGAGCTCGTTGCGGCGCATGATTAGAATTCTGGTTTAAGTCGCTTTGCCGAACTGGTGGTGCGAGTCGCTGGGCATTCTCCTGAGTTCAAACTTCGTCATCCAGCGGAGGCGTGGCCAGGAAGGGCCGGAATTTCTTTTTATCAAGACACTTGTCGTAAGCTTCTTCGGGTGAAATGCGCTTCATCTTTAGATGATCCATGATCGAGTCATCGAGCGGCGTGTTGCCCAGCTTCTTGCCGACCTGAATCATGCCGGGGATTTGGTGCGTCTTGCCTTCGCGAACAAGGTTCGCCACCGCCGTGGTGAAGACGAGGATTTCCAGGGCCGCGCAGCGTCCTTTTTTGTCGACGCGCTTGAACAGGTTTTGCGCGACAACGCCTCGGAGTGATTCAGAAAGTGTGGCGCGTACCTTGTTCTGTTGCTCGGAAGGGAAGACGTCGATGATACGATCGACGGTCTTGGCCGCGCTTTGAGTATGCAGGGTGCCGAAGACCAAGTGACCGGTGCTGGCGGCGGTGATTGCCAGTTCGATGGTTTCCAGATCGCGCATTTCGCCGACCAGAATGATGTCGGGATCTTCGCGTAGCGCGCCGCGGAGTGCGGAGGCAAATCCTTGGGTGTGGACGCCGACTTCGCGATGGTTGACGAGGCTGTTCTTGCTCTCGTGAACGAATTCGATCGGATCTTCGACCGTGATGATGTGGTCTTTGCGATTTTTGTTCGCGTAGTCGAGCATTGCAGCGAGCGTTGTCGACTTGCCGGAACCTGTTGGCCCGGTCACCAGCACGAGACCTTTCTGCAGCATCGCGAATTTCTTCAGCACCGGCGGCAAGGCGGCGTCCATCTTTTCGAAATCTTCGAATGAGATGACTTTGCTCGGAATCTGGCGGAAGACGGCTCCGATGCCGTTCTTTTGATTGAAGAAGTTGGCGCGGAAGCGGGAGACGTTCGGAATTTCATAACCGAAATCGACGTCGCCGGTTTCCTCGAACGTTTTGATCTTGTACTCCGGCGCGATCTCGTAAAGCATCGCCTTCAAGCCGTCATTCTCGAGCGGCGGATAGTCGACCCGATGCAGTTCGCCGTGGATGCGAAGAATGGGCGGATTGCCGGTCGAGAGATGCAGGTCCGAGGCCTTCTGCTCGAACATTAAGTTGAAAAATGCATCGATTTTAGCCATACAGCGGCTCTGTTAAGCAAAACCGTTGCCGAAGCCCGTCCGGAGAACAACTTAGTGCCCGATCCAGCGTCCATTCTGCGTGCCGAGATGGCGAGAACAGGTGTCGTCTCGTTTCACCGATTCATGGAATTGGCCCTATACTGTCCAAAAACTGGATACTACGAGCGCTTTCGTGAATCAGTTGGTCGGCGCGGTGATTTTGTGACCAGCGTCAGTGTCGGGGACTTGTTTGGGCGGTTTCTTGCCGCCCAGTTCGCCTCTTGGTGCGAAGAATTTTCCGGTCCTGTCCGATGGGTCGAGGCCGGGGCGCATGATGGTCAGCTGGCGTGCGATCTTCTCGGTGCGGTTCGCGATCGCCACCCCGGTATCTTTGAGCGTATCTCGTATATTTTGGTTGAGCCTTCCGAAACCCGCCGCGCTTGGCAGCAGTCCACGCTGAAGGCTTATGGCAATCCCGTTCGTTGGGTAAATTCCCTTGCCGATCTACAAGCGGACGGTGTCACCGGCGTCATTTTCTCCAATGAATTGATCGATGCATTTCCGATTCACCGTCTGGGCTGGGATTCAGTTCGGCGACGTTGGTTCGAATGGGGCGTCGGACTGGACGGTGAACAGTTCGTTTGGCGAAGGATGCTCGATTCCGCGTTTCGCTGCGAGGAAGCGCTAGAACGCGCTGGGTTCGTCCTGCCGTCTGAGTTATGCGCTGTGTTGCCGGATGGCTATATCCTTGAAGTCAGCCCCGAAGCAGGTGACTGGTGGCGTGACGCGGCGAAGATGCTTCGGCGAGGCCGTTTGTGCACGATCGATTATGGCATGCTGGCCGAGCAATTCCTCACTCCCGAACGCCGGGACGGGACTCTCCGCTCCTATCGTCGACAGTCGGTTGGTAATGATCTGCTCGCGACTCCTGGCGAACAAGATTTGACTGCCCATGTGAACTTCACCCAGTTGATCCGTGAGGGCGAGAACGCGGGCCTGAAGACGGAAGCGTTTGTTTCGCAGCCAGAGTTTCTGTCGAGCATCGCACGGAGGGTGTGGACCGATTTCAATCCTCCCTCCGGCCCTGAAATTCGGCAGTTCCAAGCGCTCACTCATCCGGAGCATCTGGGCCGTGCCTTTCGGGTGTTGGTTCAATCACGCCTCGCGTGATTGAGTCTCGTAGTTCAATACGGACAGGCAAAATGTCGCTGCCGTTTCGCAGCGCAGCACGAGTCTTCCCAATGTGATCGGCCTCGCTCCGGCGGCGATGGCGTCTGCAACTTCGCGCTCGGTGAAGTCGCCCTCCGGACCGATCCAAATGCATGCGGTTTTGGGTTCACGTCCTTGGCGCGTGCGAAACTCCTCAAACCACTCACGCGGATGCCTGCTTCCGGGCTGAAGGGACGCGATGAACCAGAGGTCGAACTCTTCCCGGCGCGCGAGCAATTGTCCGGGGCTGGCGGCCGATTTGATTTCTGGCAGCCAGGGTGATCCGGATTGCTTGATCGCCTCGATCGCAACCGTGCGCCAGTGCTCGGTCTTTGTCTCGGCGTTGTCTTCGTCGATCTGAGAGATCACGCGATCGCTCAACAGTGGAATCACCCGGCTCACGCCAAGCTCGGTCGCCTTCTGGATGATTGAGTCGAGAAGCTTTCCCTTGGGGATCGCTTGAACGAGCGTGATCGCACACGGCGGAGCAGGGGATTCCTCCGTTCGCTTCACCAGCAAGCTGACCGCGTCGCGCGAAACCTCCCCTACTTCAGTGTGATGGATGGTTCCGGCGCCGTTTAAGACCACTACGGTATCGCCCTTGCGCAAACGCAGCACGCGCGCCGCGTGGTGCGCCTCGCGATCAGTCAGCGTCAAGATTCCGCCGTTGCACTCTTCCGGTGGCAGATAGAAACGGTGCATCTGATGGCGAAAGCGGTTCGAGGGATCCGTCGGCTCTCGGTTCGCTGTTTATTTGAAAAGCTTCTTCGCTTTCTCGAAAAAGCTCTGAGTGATTGGATTCACCTTCTCGTCGCAAAGCGCTGCGAATTCCTGAAGCTTTGCGCGCTGGGACGCGTTCAGGTGCGAGGGCACCTCCACGGAAACGCGAACATGCAAATCACCCCAGCCGTAGCCTTGCGCATTTTTGATGCCCTTGCCCTTCACTCGAAACATCTGTCCCGGCTGTGTTCCGGCGGGAATGCGCAACGGCACTTTGCTGTTCAGCGACGGAACTTCGATCTCCGCGCCGAGTGCGGCTTGTACGAAACTTATCGGCAGTTCGTAAACCAGGTCGTCGCCTTCGCGTTCAAAGAGGGAGTGAGTCTTGACGTGCAGGACAACGAACAAATCTCCAGACGGTCCGCCGCGCATTCCCGCTTCGCCGTCTCCGGTGGAACGCAGGCGCGTGCCGGTGTCGACTCCTGGCGGAATGCGGATCTTCTTCTTCGTAGTGCGTTCCGTGCGTCCGGCGCCATTGCACTTGCGGCAAGGCTTATCGACCGTGCGTCCGGCCCCCGAGCAGCGCGGGCAGGTCTGCGCGATGCTGAAAATGCCGCGCGCGGTGATCACCTGGCCGCGTCCACCACAGAGCTGGCACGGCTTCTTTTGTGCGCCTTCCTCGGCTCCGGAACCGTGGCAGGTTTCGCACTCGTCCATCTTGGTGAGCGAAATATCCTTCTCACAGCCGTTGGCGGCTTCTTCGAATTCGATCTCCAAATCGTAGCGCAGGTTTGCGCCGCGCTCGGGGCCGGTCGGATCGCGTCGGGAACCGCCGCCAAAGAATTGTTCGAAGATGTCCTCCACGCCGCCACCACCGCCGCCGCCACCGAAGGCTTCGCGGAACACATCGAACGGATCGTGGAAGCCGCCGCCGCGTCCGCTCGCCCGCCGCCGGGGATCAAACGCGTCGTGGCCGTATTGATCGTAGGCGGCGCGTTTCTGCGGGTCGCTCAGCGCTTCATACGCTTCGCCCACTTCCTTGAAGCTCTCCTCCGCCGCCTTGTCGCCCGGATTCTTGTCCGGGTGATACTTGATGGCCATCTTGCGATAGGCCTTTTTGATCTCCTCTTCGCTGGCTCCCTTCTGAATTCCGAGAACCTCGTAATAGTCGCGTTTGGACATGGCGGCAGCTTGAGTGCGGCTTGAACGGGATTACGCCGAGGGCTTTTTGGCCACGATGACGGTGGCGGGACGCAGCAGCCGTTCCTTCAATTTGTAACCCTTGCGCAGCTGCTGAACGACGTGACCTTCCGGCACATCGGCGGTCTCCTGTTGCGAGACGGCTTCGTGGAAGTTCGGATCGAACGGCTTTCCGGAGGCGTCCAATTCTTCGAGCCCGGCGTCGGTCAACGTATTGCGAAACTGCGAGAGAATCATGCTCACGCCAGTCTGAAGGGATTGAGCCGTGCCTTCCTTCGCATTCGCAGCGGCGGCCAGCGCCATGTCAAAGGTGTCGAGGATCGGGATGAGCTTCTGGAGCAGCGATTCGTTGGCGAACTTCACCGCGTCCTGCCGCTCGCGCGCGGCGCGTTTCTTAAAATTGTCGAAATCGGCGGTCGTGCGGACCAGCGCCTCCCAGTGGTCCTTCGCCTTGGCGGCTTGCGTCTTCAATTCCGCGATGGCAGCGGGAGTCAGTTCGGCGCCGGTTTCAGCGCCAGCTCCGGCGGCGTCCGTCGCGGACGGGTTCTCTGCGGTGGGCGTGACGTTTGGGGCTGTCGTTTCCGTCTTCATCGTTCTTCGGTCAATACATTCTTCAAAGCGGGCAAAGTATACAGCAGCGGTCAATCTGGCAATCATTGCTCTCGTCGCTGTGGAAGCGCGTGGTTCCGGATTGAGATTCCCGTGAATGTCCCTCGTTGAAAACCAGTCCTTTCTGTGTGCGTTCTCGCTCCGAAAACCCTGCCTCCGGCAGCAGTGCCCCGTGTCCTCCTAGAGGACGTTGGGGAAGTCTGCTTGCGCCCCTTGCCGCTGCGCTCGCGCTTGGCCTGATGCAGCTGCCGCTCGCGGCTGAGCCGACGGCGGACTTCCAGAAAGAGATTCGTCCTCTCCTCGAGCAGTACTGCACGAAATGCCACAGCGCGAATCGCAAGAAGGGCGGGGTGGATATCGCGCGTTTCCTCGATTCCGGGGCGGTTCACTCGGACCCGAAGACATGGGAGACGACACTGGCCCAGATTCGCGACCGCAATATGCCGCCGGAGGATAAACCGCAGCCGTCGGCCGAGGAGCGCGATCGATTGGCGGTGTGGATTGAATCCGCGCTAGATGCCGTGGATGAATCGAAGCTCCCAAAAGATCCCGGTCGCTACGTGCTGCATCGCCTGAGCCGGCTCGAATATAACAACACAGTGCGCGACCTGTTCGGCGTCAACACGCGGCCCGCGGACAAGTTTCCGCCGGATGGCGGTGGTGGCGGCGGTTTCGACAACAACGCGGCAACACTCTTCATTCCACCTGTGCTCATGGAACGCTACATCGCGGCTGCCGGCGACGTCGTGAACGCGGCGAAGCCCGAGGTCATTTTCGTCGCGCAACTGGAGAAGGGCGTTTCGAAACGCGAGGCGGCGCGGAAGATTTTCGCCCACCATGCGCCGCGGATTTACCGGCGTCCGGTGGAGAAGGATGAGCTGAAGCGATTGGAGTCGGTCTTCAACGCCGCGCTGAAGCGAGGGGAGTCGTTCGAGGATTCTGTGAAGCTCGGTCTCAAGAGCATGCTTGTCTCGCCGCACTTCCTCTTCCGCGTGGAGGACTCGCAGGCGGCTGTTGCGGGTAAGAAGAGTTCCGGGTCTGCCGCTTCTCTCCCGGCGGGCTCGCCGGTGATTCATCGCGTGCGCGATTTCGAACTCGCGAATCGGCTCTCCTATTTCCTGTGGTCCTCAATGCCGGATGACGAGCTCTTCGCCCAGGCCGCGGCGAACAAGCTCGGGGAGCCAGCGGTGCTCGAAGCGCAGGTGCGGCGGATGTTGCAGGACCCCAAGGCGCGGGCGTTTGCCGAAAATTTCGCGGGCCAATGGTTGCGCGTGAAGGAGCTCAAGACGGTGACGCAGCCGGACAATAAGAAGTTCCCCGAGTTCTCGATTGCGCTGCGCGACGCGATGTATGACGAGACGATCGAGTTCTTCCACGGATTGCTGCGGGAGAATCGCAGCCTGCTGGAAGTGATCGACGCCGACTACACCTACCTCAACGAAAAGCTCGCGAAGCACTACGGCATCGAGGGCGTCACGGGAAAAGCGTTCCAGCGCGTGTCGCTCAACGACCGCCAGCGCGGTGGTGTGCTCGGCATGGCGAGCGTGTTGACGGTGACTTCGTATCCATTGCGCACGAGTCCGGTGTTGCGTGGGCGCTGGGTGTTGGAGGAAATTCTCGGCACGCCTCCGCCACCACCGCCGCCGTTGGTGAAGAGCCTGCCGCCGGACGACAAGCCGCGGGATGGTCTGACGTTCCGCCAGCGCCTCGAGCAGCACCGCGTGCAGCCGGATTGCGCCGGTTGCCACAAGCGCATGGACCCGCT
>Ga0154020_10008081_pt1 | contig 12231 bp, 8 predicted proteins | sample Klosneuvirus_201_FD_109709 | JGI IMG/M metagenome (GOLD analysis project Ga0154020, IMG submission 109709) | Active sludge microbial communities from wastewater, Klosterneuburg, Austria - Klosneuvirus_20160825_MG | ecosystem: Engineered > WWTP > Aerobic digester > Activated sludge | place... | reverse complement strand
CGAGGAGCCCACCTCGCCGGCCTTGGTCTTCTGCTTGAAGTAGCCCAGGCTGATGTAGCCCCAGACGTCGCGGCTGAAGTCGATCAGGATGGTGTCGACGCGGGTCACCGCATCGAACAGCTCGGCCATGTAGTCGTGCGGCTCGATCTGGATCGTGTAGGGGTTGAAGGTCAGCCCCAGCTGGTTCTCGATCACCGCGCGGCTGAAGGCCTCCCAGTCATGCTCCGGCCAGGCCGACAGGTGGGCGTTGTAGTTGCCCACCGCGCCGTTCATCTTGGCCAGCAGCTTGACCTCGGCGATGCGCGCGCGCCCGGCCTGCAGGCGCGCCACCACGTTGGCGATCTCCTTGCCCACGGTGGTGGGGCTGGCAGTCTGGCCGTGGGTGCGGCTGAGCATCGGCACCGCGGCGAAGGCGCGCGCCAGCTCGGCGAGCTTGGCGATGATCTGGTCCAGCGTGGGCAGCAGCACCTGCTCGCGCGCGGCCTTGAGCATCAGCGCGTGGCTGGTGTTGTTGATGTCCTCGCTGGTGCATGCGAAGTGCACGAACTCGCCGGCCGCCTTCAGCTCCGCCTGGTCGGCAAAACAGCTCTTGATCCAGTACTCCACCGCCTTGACGTCGTGGTTGGTGGTCTTCTCGATGTCCTTGATGGCCTGAGCATCAGCCTGCGAGAAGCGCTGCACCAGCCCGCGAAGCAAAGCGCGCGAGGCCTCGGACAGGGGCTTGAACTCGTCGAACCCGGCGTCCGACAGGGCAATGAACCACTCCACCTCCACCTGCACGCGCCGGTGCATCAGCCCGAATTCGGACATCAGGGGGCGCATCGCGGCGACCTTGGCGGCATAGCGGCCGTCCAGGGGGGACAGGGCGGTGAGGGCGGAGAGGGTCATGGCGGGTTCAATCTGACGAAGCCCACGCGGGCCGCGCTGGGCAAAACGGTGAATTTTAGGCGTCAGGGTGCACGAACCGGCGGGGAGGGAACGGCCGCCGCCCGGAACCGCGCGATGCGCTCCTCATCCGGCGGGTGGCTGGCGATGGCGATGCCCCAGCCCTTGGCGCTCTCCTGTGCCTGCCGGTGCTCCGGCAGCGTGGCCAGGCGCTCGAACAGGGTCAGCATCACCAGCGGCGACAGGCCATTGGCCTGCAGCAGGGTGATGGCGGCATCGTCCGCCTCGCGCTCGAATTCGCGCGAGTAGTCGCTCTGGGCCAGCAGCAGCGGGGCGCCGGTGATCAGGCTGGTGTAGTCGCCCACCACCGTGCCCACCGCCAGCGCGAGCAGGCCGGTCTGGGTGAGCAGGCGCATGCCGTGGCGGTGCTGCACATGGCCGAGTTCATGGCCGATGACGCCCAGCAGCGCGTCGTCCGCCCCCTCGAGCAGCTGCACCAGCTCGTCGGTGACCACCACCGTGCCGCCCGGCAGGGCGAAGGCGTTGGGGCCCGGTGTCTTGCCGTCGCGGCTGCGGCGCCATTCCAGGCGATGGTTCACCGGCGCGGGCGTGCGCTGCACCGCCGCGTTTACCCTGGCCTCCAGGGCTTGGCGACGCGCATCGGGCAGGTTGCTGGGCGCCAGGGATTCGGCATCCATGCCCTCCAGCGTGGCGCGGCCGATGCGCTGCTCCAGCTCCGGCGGCACCCACTGCAGCAGCACGCCGGCCAGCCCGGGCAGGCCGTGGCGGTAGCCGGCCCAGCCGACCGCCGCCAGCAGGGCCAGCGCGACCAGCGTCAGCAGCCCGGCCAGGCGCAGCTCGCGCCAGCCGGCGCCCGGGCCGACGCGGCGCTGCCAGGGGTCCCAGGCCACGGGGTCGGTGGCCGTGAGACTGGCCCCTCCCGGCAGGGCCAGCCGCCGCTGTGCGCCCTGGCGCCGCGGCCACTGCAGGCCTTGGAGCGGCAGGCTGAGGTCCAGCCCGTCGCCCTGGACCAGCAATTGGCCGTTCAGGCTCAGCACCCGCACCGGCTGGGCTGGATCCGAATCGCTGCGGCGGTAGTCGGCCCGCACGCTGGCGGGGGGTGGGGTCAAGGGCATGGTGGGGGGAGGGGAGGCCGGTCGCGTCTGCATGGGCCGTCAGCGTAACGCCTGGCGCATTCACCGCGGCGCGACCCCTGCATTGGCCCGCCGACCGTTGTGCGCCTGCCCGATACTGGTCGGACTCTCTGCTGCACCCTGCCGATGTCCAGACGCCTGCGCCGCACCGACCCCGCCCTGCGGGAGGAGCCGGTCACCTCCACCGCCCCACCCTTCCTGCACCGCAGCCCCAACGGGCTGGCGCTGCATTTCAGCATCCACGAGGTGCAGAGCTACATGCGCGCGGACGACCCGGACGCCCTGGCGCTGTCGTACACCCGGCTGATGATGGGCTTTCTGCTGTGGGAACCACAGCCGCAGCGCATCGGGCTGATCGGGCTGGGCGGGGGCTCGCTGGTCAAGTTCTGCCACCGGCACCTGAATACGAGCCGGCTGGAGGTGGTGGAGATCCACCCCGAAGTGATCGCCCTGCGCGACGACTTCGAGCTGCCGCCGGACGACGATCGGCTCACGATCCGGCAGGCCGATGGCGTGGCCTGGGTGCGCAAGCAGCGCGAGGCCTTCGACGTGCTGCTGGTGGACGGCTACGACGAGAGCGGGCTGCCCAGCGCGCTGGCCACCCGACGCTTCTACAACGACTGCCGTGCCGCGCTGCGCCCGGGCGGCTGGCTGGTGGCCAACCTGTTCGGTGATCACCCCCAGCACGCGCAGCACCTGGAACGCCTGCGCCTGGCCTTCGACCAGGCGGTGCTGGCGGTGCCGGACCTGGAAAGCGGCGTCAACCGCGCCATCTTCGCGGGCGGTGGTGACGCCCTGGACCAACCCCTGGCGGAGAACACGCCGCCACCGCCGGGCATGGCGCCCGAGGCCTGGGACAGCCTGGCAGCCGAGCTGGCGGCGCTGCGCAGCGCTCATGCTCAGCGGCTGCAGTCCACCGCATCACGCCGAGCAGGGGCCACGACAGCGCCCGGCTGAAACCCCGCCGCGGCAATGCTTATGATGCCCGGCACCCGACCTTCGGCCCCTTGAACCGGGCCGGGACCTCAGCACAAGGAGCCGCCATGGGCCTGATGGATTTCATCAAGAAACAGTTCATCGACGTCATCGAGTGGACCGAGTCCGGCGACGGTGTGATCGCCTGGCGCTACCCGATGGCCGACAACGAGATCCAGCACGGTGCCTCGCTCACCGTGCGGGAATCGCAGCTGGCGGTGTTCGTCAACGAAGGCCAGGTGGCCGACGTGTTCGGCCCCGGCCGCCACACGCTGACCACGCAGACGCTGCCGCTGCTGACCAACCTGAAGAACTGGGACAAGCTGTTTGCCTCGCCCTTCAAGAGCGACGTCTACTTCTTCAGTACCCGTGGCCAGATCGACCAGCGCTGGGGCACGCAGCAGCCGGTGACCATTCGCGACAAGGACTTCGGCGCGGTGCGGTTGCGCGCCTTCGGCAACTACAGCTGGCATCTGGTGGACCCGCGCAAGTTCATCGCCGCCATCTCCGGCACGCGCGACGTCTACACCGCCACGGAGCTGGAGGGGCAATTGCGCGGCTTCATGCTGCAGCACATCTCGGACGCAGTGGCGCAGTCCGGCATCCCCTTCCTGGACCTGGCGGCCAACCAGATCGAGTTCGCGGTGCAGCTCAAGCAGGCGGTGGCGCCGGAGTTCGCGGCCATCGGCCTGGCGCTGGACAGTGTGACGCTGCAGAACGTCTCGCTGCCCGACGAACTGCAGAAGGTGCTCGACCAGAAGATCGGCATGGGCATGGTCGGCGGCGACATGGGCAAGTTCATGCAGTACCAGACGGCGCAGGCCATCCCGAAGTTCGCCGAGGGTGCCGCGGCCGGTGGGAGCGGCATCGCCGGCGACGCGATGGGGCTGGGCGCCGGCGTGGCACTCGGCCAGGTGCTGGCGCAAAACCTCCAGCAGGGGCTGCAGGGAGCTGCCGCCGGTGCCGCAGCCGCAGCGGCTCCGGTGGCCGCGGCCGTCGGCCTCAAGCCGGAGGAAATCATGGCCACGCTGGAAAAACTCGCCGACCTGAAGGCCAAGGGCATCCTGACCGAGGATGAGTTCAGCGCCAAGAAGGCCGAGCTGCTGAAGAAGCTGGTCTGAACGGTTCGGGTCGAGTTCGAACTTGGCTGAAGCCCCTTCCCCGCCGGCCCAACGCGCCTGGCGCGCCGCCTGCCCCAACTGCGGCGCGCCGGTGGATTTCCGCTCCGCGGCGTCGGCCAGTGCCGTCTGTTCGTACTGTCGCAGCACGCTGCTGCGCGAGGGTGAGGCGCTGCGGCGCATCGGCGAGTCGGCCGAGCTGTTCGACGATCACTCGCCGCTGCAGCTGGGCGCCAGCGGCAGGTACGCGGGCGAAGCCTTCACGCTGATCGGTCGGCTCAGCCTGGGCTACGCGCAGGGCCGCTGGAACGAGTGGCATGCGCTGTTTGACAACGGCCGCAGCGGCTGGCTGTCGGAGGACAACGGCGCGTACGTGCTGGCCTTCGACGCAGCGGCTCCCGGGGCGCTGCCGGCTGCCGAGTCGCTGCGTGCGGGGGGCAGCGTTCGCGTGGGCGAGCAGGCCTGGAGCGTGGCGTCTGTGCAGGCCGCCAGCGTGCAGGCCGCGGAGGGTGAGCTACCGCGACCGCCCCGGCCCGGCAAGGCCTTTGTGGTGGCGGACCTGCGCAATGCCCGCGACGAGGTGGCCACGCTGGACTACAGCGACCCGGCCGCACCCGCCTGGTCGGTGGGCCGCGCGGTGCGCCTGGCCGAGTTGCAGATGCAGGGCCTGCGCGAGGGCGAGGCCGTCAAGGCGGTAGCGGGGCGCAGCCTGCCCTGCCCCAGCTGCGGCGCGGCGCTGGAGCCTAAGCTGGAGAGCACGCGCTCAATCGTCTGCGGCCAGTGCAAGGCAGTGGTCGATCTGTCCGGTGGCGCTTTCGACGGTGCCGGCGCCGACCTGGCCCACTTTGCTCAGGAGACGGGCGCCACCGCCGGCATGGAGCCGCTGCTGCCCCTGGGGCGTACGGGGAAACTCGCCTTCGGCCGTGCCGATCCCCTGCCCTGGCAGGTGGTGGGCTACCTGGAACGCTGCGACTTGCCCGCAGCGGGGAGCGATGACGAGCAGACGTTCTGGCGCGAGTACCTGCTCTACCACCGCACGGAGGGGTTTGCCTTCCTGGTCGACGCGGAAGACGGCTGGAGCTGGGTGCGCCCACTCACCGGGGCACCGCAGGTCAGCGGTCAGACGGCCACCTGGGTCGGTGAGCGCTTCCGCCAGCGCTGGAGCTACGACGCCCGCAGCACCTACGTGCTGGGGGAGTTCTACTGGCAGGTGCGGCGCGACGAGCGCGCCCGGGTCACCGACTACGACGGGCTGGGCACCGCCAGCCGCAAGCGCCTGAGCCGCGAGCAGACGGTGGCCGTGGGCGGCGGTGAGGTCACCTGGTCACTGGGCGAAACGCTGGAGGCGGCCACCGTGGCCGACGCCTTCGGCATCCCGCCTGGTCAACGCGCGGCGCTGCAACGGGATGCGGCGCCGCTGGCGAGCTCCGCGCTGGGTGGCTCCAGCGGGTTGAACCGGGTGCTGATCGGCATCGTGCTGATCCTCATCCTGGTGGCGCTGATCGGCTTTTGCAGCGAGGACGACTGCCGGGACGTTGGCCAGGCCTTCGGCACCGCCAGCCCGGAGTACCAGCAGTGCCTGCGCAACCGCTCCAGCGGCAGCAGCGGTTCTCGCAGCAGCAGCGGCGGCAGCTGGGGCGGCTGGAGCAGCGGGGGCGGGGGTCACAAGTGATCCCGGTGATCCCGCTTGACGCAGGTGCTGCCTCGCGCCCAGCGCGGGACGCCACGCTTCAGGGCTGTGTGCGGTAGGGCTCCTCGAAGGGGATGAAGTCCTGCTCGGCCAGGGCATCGGCCACCCAGGCGGCCACGCCCGGCGCAGCCCACAGCGCATCGGCCCAGGCCTGCGCCTGCGCCGGAAGCGGCAGGCCGTAGCTGCGGATGCGCGCCACCACCGGCGCGAAGTAGGCATCGGCGATACAGAAGTCACCGAAAAGGAAGGGGCCGGCGCTGTTTTCCAGCGCTTCGGTCCACACCTCGACCAGGCGGTCCAGGTCCGACCGCACCCCGGCCTGCTCGGCCAGCACCCGCGCGCCGACCTCGGGCAACCGCGCCTCGATGTTCATCGGGCAGTGGTTGCGCAGTGCGCCGAAGCCGGAGTGCATCTCTGCACACAGGCTGCGCGCACGGGCGCGTTGGCGCGCATCGGCCGGCCAGAGTCCCCGGTGCGGGTATTTGTCGGCCAGGTACTCCGCAATCGCCAGCGTGTCCCAGACCACAAAGCCATCGTCCTCCACCAGCACCGGTACCTTGCCGTTGCGGGCGATGCCGGCCAGACGGGTCTTGAACTGGGAGTCGGCACTGAAGGAGTCGAAGCGCAGCTTGACCTCCTCGAAGGGCAGCCCGAACTGGCGCAACAGCACCCAGGGCCGCATGGACCAGGAGGAGTAGTTTTTGTTGCCGATATAAAGTTTCATTTCTGGGCCTCCGACAGCGGGAGTGGTGGTTTGGCTGATGCTAGAGGCATGAGCGGTTCCTCAGGTTGAGGATGCTGCATCTCGGCGATGCGCATGACGCATGAGTCCCTCCTCAGCGGAGAAAAAAGAACAGGCGACCTCCCGAAGGATGGCCGCCTGTGAACTTGCTCCCGGTCACCTGGGGCAAGGAGACTGGAACTGAAGATATCGGGCCAACTTCTGTCGCGATAGGGAGTTCTTCCTGTCTCAGGGAATGTCCGTGGTCCGATGGATCGAGAACCAGGGAGACAGGAGCTCTTGGGCCAGGCTCGCAAAAGGCGCCCCAGCCTGGCGCCCCAGCCTGGTGCCTTGCGTGTAGGCTCAACGCATGGACGCTTCTCTCGACCCGCTGGCCCTGAGCCGCAGCCTGGGCCAGACCTTGAGCCTTCGCCAGACGCTGACCCACGCGCAGGTGGGCATCGAGATCACCGCCATCGCGGCCTTCGCGCTTTCCGGTGCCATCGAGGGCGCACGCAAGCAGCTGGACGCGGTGGGCGTGGCGGTGGTGGCCTGCCTGACCGCTTTCGGCGGCGGCACGCTGCGCGATGTGCTGCTGGACCGGCGACCCTTTTTCTGGGTGGAGCACGCCTGGTACCTCTGGGTGGTGTTCGGGCTGTGCGCGTTGGCGATGCTGACGATGCGCGCCCGCCACTTCCACCCCACCGAGCGGGCCATGCAGTGGCCGGATGCATTGGGTCTGGGGCTGTTTGCCGCCAGTGGTACGCAGATTGCGCTGACCGCCGGCATGCCGGCCCTGGTGGCGGTGGTGATGGGGGTGATCACCTCGGTGTTCGGCGGCGTGCTGCGCGACATCGTCTGCAACCAGATCCCCACCGCGTTCAGCGATCACCGCCCCTATGCACTCTGCGCCTTTGCCGGTGGCTGGGTGGTGGTGGGGGTGCAGCGCGCCGAATGGGGCGCCAGCGCCGCGCTGGCCGCCGGTGCCCTGGTCACGGTGCTGCTGCGGGCACTGAGCCTGTGGCGCAACTGGCAGCTGCCGGCCTGGGATGCGGAGCGGCGGCATTGAGGGCCGGCGTGCGGCACTCGGCGCTCAGGCAAAGTCCCAGCTGAAGGTCAGCTGCCGCGCCCGGCCGTGAAAGATCACCCGGGACCGGTCGGCCCGGCAGTGTCGGGCCAGGGCCTGGCAAGCCGCATGGTCTGTCGGGTGGCTCAAAAGGTCGGACCGCTCATGCCAGGGCGGAGCCACCAGGTCCACCGCTCGGCCCTGCACCTCGGCGCAGAAAAAGGTGTGGCTGGTCAGGAGCGGCTGCTGCGGTGCGGCCTGCGCCAGGCCGGAAGGGGCGGTTTGGGTGCCTCCAGCAAGGCCTCGAGCAACTCATGCTCCTCCCGGGTGTCCACCAGCGCCAGGGTCGCGATCTCGTGCTGGCTTTCCACTCCGCGCCGGGCGAGTTGGCTGCTGGGACTGGCCGCCTCGACCCAACGCAGCAGCGTCTCTTCGGTCAAGACTCCATCAGATCCAGCGCCGTCAAGGGCCGGGTCGGTCAACTGGGTGCCCGCATGCTGTCCAGGTAGGCCAGCGTGCGCACCAGCCCTTCGGCCGTGCGGACAAGTTCAGCCGGGATGGCGTTGAGGGCTCTGTTGTGACTGTTCATCCAGAGCAGGCGCTGCCGGTCGTTGCCACCGACCAAGGCATCCAGCGATGCGGAACACGCGCACCAGCAGCAGCGCGAGTTCTCCGGGTTTGGTACTGGGGTCGATGCCGCGTTCGCCGGTGAGCACCCGGGAGACAGTGGGTTCGCTGTATCCCACCACCTGCGCCAACTGCTTGCCTCTCAATCCGAGGGCCTCGGCTGCGCGGGCGGTGGCCTTGCCCAGCACCTGCTCGGGCCGGGTTGAAGCAACGGGACTGGTTTGCATGGCGCACTCCTGGGCCAGATCCGCGGTTCAGGCAGCTGAAGCTCAGAATTTCTGGTGGAAGAACTATGCGCCCGAATGCCAATTCTCAGGAGGGTCAATGGCCCTCGAAGTCCACCAGCGTGAACAGCGGCAGGCCGCTGTCGCGCAGTCGCTGCGAACCGCCGAGCTCCGGCAGGTCGACGATGGCGGCGCCTTCGATCACCTGGGCGCCCAGGCGCTCCAGCAGGCGGCGACCGGCCATCATGGTGCCGCCGGTGGCGATCAGGTCGTCGATCAGCAGGACCCGGTCGCCCGGCTTCACCGCGTCGGTGTGAATCTCCACCGTGGCACTGCCGTACTCCAGCTCGTAGGTTTCCTCGACCGTGGTGAAGGGCAGTTTGCCCTTCTTGCGGATCGGCACGAAGCTGACGCCCAGCTCGTAGGCCAGCACGCTGCCGATGATGAAGCCGCGCGCATCCAGCCCCGCCACCACGTCCGGGCGGGGGCTGAAGTAACGGTGCACAAACTGGTCGATCAGCACGCGGAACACCCGCGGGTTGGCCAGCAGCGGCGTGATGTCGCGAAACATCACACCGGGCTCCGGCCAGTCGGGCACGGTGCGGATGTGGGCGCGGATGTACGCGGCGGGGTCGGTGATCAGCTCTTCGCGGGGGTCGGTGGCCATGCGGGAATGATAGATCGGGCGCACAAAAAGAAACCGGCCGGCCACCTGAGGTGAGCCGGCCGGCTGGGCCTGACGCCTGGGTCCGCTGCCGCTGCCGCCGAGAGGCGGCGCGGTGACGATCAGTCGTCCTGGGCGTTGACGGCGCTGGCCTTGCCGTCGGCCTCGACCGAGGCATCGACCGCCGCCAGAGCGTCCTGGGCTTCCTGCATGGCGATCAGGCGACGTTCCTTGTCGTCCATGTCGTCCTTCGCCTTGCGGGCCTGGTGGTAGGCCAGCCCGGTGCCGGCGGGGATCAGGCGTCCGACGATGACGTTTTCCTTCAGGCCACGCAGCTCGTCGCGCTTGCCCATGATGGCCGCCTCGGTCAGCACGCGGGTGGTCTCCTGGAAGGAGGCCGCGGAGATGAACGAGTCGGTGGACAGCGAGGCCTTGGTGATGCCCAGCAGCACGTCGGCATAGGTGGCCGGAAGCTTCCCTTCGGCGCGCATGCGGTCGTTGGTGTCGAACAGCTCCGAGCGCTCCACCTGCTCACCGGCGATGTACGAGGTGTCACCCGCATTGGTGATCTGCACACGACGCAGCATCTGGCGGACGATCACCTCGATGTGTTTGTCGTTGATCTTCACACCCTGCAGACGGTAGACGTCCTGCACCTCGTCGACGATGTAGCGCGCCAGCTCCTCCACACCCAGCAGACGCAGGATGTCCTGCGGATCGGCCGGACCGTCGACGATGGACTCGCCCTTGTTGACCACCTGGCCTTCGTGCACCACGATGTTCTTTTCCTTGGGCACGAGTTCCTCGAACACGCGGCCTTCCGGATCGGTGATCTGCAGACGCACCTTGCCCTTGGTCTCCTTGCCGAAGGACACCGTGCCGGTCATCTCAGCCAGGATGCCCTTGTCCTTGGGCGAACGGGCTTCGAACAGCTCGGCCACCCGCGGCAGACCGCCGGTGATGTCGCGGGTCTTCTGGCCTTCGACCGGGATGCGGGCCAGCACCTCGCCGGGCATCACGTCCTGGCCGTCGCGCACCTGGATCAGCGCACCGATCGGGAAGCCGATGGTCACCGAGTGATCGGTGCCGGGGATCTTCACTTCCTGGCCATGGGCGTCCAGCAGCTTGACCTGCGGGCGCACCACCTTGGCGGCGCCGCGGCGCTTCGGGTCGATCACCACCAGGGTCGACAGGCCGGTCACCTCGTCCACCTGCTTGGCCACGGTCACGCCTTCTTCGACGTTCTCGAAGCGCATCTTGCCGGCGAACTCGGTGATGATCGGGCGGGTCAGCGGATCCCAGTTGCCGAGCACGGTGCCCGCCTTGATGTGCTGGTCGACCTTGATGTTCAGGATCGCGCCATAGGGCACCTTGTGGCGCTCGCGTTCGCGGCCGTGCTGGTCGGAGATGATGATTTCGCCGGAACGGGAGATCACCACCAGCTCGCCCTTGGCGTTGGTGACGTAGCGCATCGTGCTGTTGAAGCCGATGAAGCCCTCGGACTTGGCGTCCACGCTGGAGGCCACCGCCGCACGCGACGCCGCACCACCGATGTGGAAGGTCCGCATGGTCAGCTGCGTGCCCGGTTCACCGATCGACTGCGCGGCGATCACACCCACGGCCTCACCGGTGTTGACCAGGCCGCCACGGCCCAGGTCGCGGCCATAACACTTGGCACAGATGCCGAAACGGGTGTCGCAGGTCAGCGGGGTGCGGACCTTGACTTCGTCCACACCTGCAGCTTCCAGGATGTCCATCGCCTCTTCGTCGAGCATCTGCCCGCCGTAGATCAAGGTTTCCTGGCTCTCCGGGTGGGTCACGTCCACCGCGGTGACACGGCCGAGGATGCGGTCGCGCAGCGACTCGATCACTTCGCCGCCTTCCACCAGTGCACGCATCGCGATGCCGTTTTCGGTGCCGCAGTCGTCCTGGTTGACCACCAGATCCTGCGTCACGTCCACCAGGCGGCGGGTCAGGTAACCGGAGTTCGCGGTCTTCAGCGCCGTGTCCGCCAGGCCCTTGCGGGCGCCGTGGGTGGAGATGAAGTACTGCAGAACGTTCAGGCCTTCGCGGAAGTTCGCGGTGATGGGCGTCTCGATGATCGAGCCGTCCGGCTTGGCCATCAGGCCGCGCATGCCGGCCAGCTGGCGGATCTGCGCCGCGCTGCCGCGGGCGCCGGAGTCGGCCATCATGTAGATGGAGTTGAAGGACTCCTGGTCCACTTCCTTGCCGTTGCGGTCCAGCACCTTCTGCTTGGACAGCTGCTGCATCATGACCTTGCCGACCTCGTCGCCGGTCTTGCCCCAGATGTCCACCACCTTGTTGTAGCGCTCACCGGCGGTCACCAGACCCGAGACGTACTGCTGCTCGATCTCCTTGACCTCGTTCTCGGCGCGCTCGATCAGGCCGTGCTTCTCCTTGGGCACCAGCATGTCGTCGATGGCAATCGAGATGCCGGCCCGCGTGGCAAGACGGAAACCGCTCTGCAGCAGCTTGTCCGCGAACACCACGGTCTCCTTGAGGCCGCACTTGCGGAAGGAGGTGTTGATCAGGCGCGAGATTTCCTTCTTCTTCAGCGCCTTGTTCATGTTGGTGAACGGCAGGCCCTTGGGGAGGATCTCGGACAGCAGCGCCCGGCCGACGGTGGTTTCCGTCAGCTTGGTCGAGGCCATCCAGTCACCGCGCTCGTTGCGGCTGTACTCGGTCAGGCGGACGTTGATCTTGGCAGTCAGCTCGATGACGCCGTTGTCCAGCGCGCGCTGCACCTCACCGACGTCGGAGAAGATCATGCCTTCACCCTTGCCGTTGATACGCTCGCGGGTGGCGTAGTACAGGCCCAGCACCACGTCCTGCGACGGCACGATCGACGGCTCGCCCGAGGCCGGGAAGAGCACGTTGTTGGAGGCCAGCATCAGCGCGCGGGCTTCCATCTGCGCCTCGATGGACAGCGGCACGTGCACGGCCATCTGGTCACCGTCGAAGTCGGCGTTGAAGGCCGAGCACACCAGCGGGTGCAGCTGGATGGCCTTGCCTTCGATCAGCACCGGCTCGAAGGCCTGGATGCCCAGGCGGTGCAGGGTCGGTGCGCGGTTGAGCATCACCGGGTG
>Ga0154020_10008079_pt1 | contig 12233 bp, 13 predicted proteins | sample Klosneuvirus_201_FD_109709 | JGI IMG/M metagenome (GOLD analysis project Ga0154020, IMG submission 109709) | Active sludge microbial communities from wastewater, Klosterneuburg, Austria - Klosneuvirus_20160825_MG | ecosystem: Engineered > WWTP > Aerobic digester > Activated sludge | place... | reverse complement strand
TGACGCCGAAGGAGCCGGTCGACCCGAAAGACCCGATCGGCTCGCTCGACGTCTCCGTGCTCCAGGACCGGCTTCTCGCTCCCGTCCTCGGCATCGGCGACCCGCGCACCGACAAGCGGATCGACTTCGTGGGCGGCATCCGCGGCACGGGCGAGCTCGTGAAGCGCGTCGACTCCGGCGCGTTCGCCGTCGCGTTCTCCATGCACCCGACGACGCTCGGCGAGCTGATGGCCATCGCCGACGCCGGAGCCACCATGCCGCCGAAGTCGACCTGGTTCGAGCCGAAGCTCCGCTCGGGCCTCTTCGTCCACCGCTTCTAGAAGCGGGAAACCCGTCTGGCGGGTTTCCCACGCCCGACGCCGTCGGCTCGCTCGCCGACGGTTCCCCGTGGCCGAGCTGCGCTCGCCCGCGGGCGTCAGGCTCCCTTCCCCTCGGCCGCTGGTTCGCGGCCTTGCGGTTCTACAATCAGGCCATGAAGGTTCTCGTCGCCGACAAGTTCGAAGACGCCGGATTGAGCGGGCTGAAGGCTCTCGGATGCGAGGTCTTCTACGAGCCGCTCCTCGAGGGCGAGGCTCTGGGCCAGCGTCTCTCGGAGACGTCCGCCGACGTGCTGATCGTCCGGGGAACGAAGGTGTCGGCCGCGGAGATGGAGAAGGGGACGGCGCTGTCGCTCATCGTCCGCGCCGGCGCCGGCGTCAACACCATCGACCTCGTCGCCGCATCCCACCGCGCGATCGCGGTGTCGAACTGTCCCGGGAAGAACTCGATCGCCGTCGCCGAGCTGACGTGGGGCCTCGTCCTCGCGCTCGACCGCCGCATCCCCGAGCAGGCGAGAGACCTCGCGGCCGGCATCTGGAACAAGGCCGAGTACGGCAAGGCCGCGGGCCTCGCGGGGCGATCGCTCGGCGTCCTCGGCACCGGCTCCATCGGCCGCGAGGTGATCGCCCGCGCGCACGCCTTCGCCATGCCCGTCCTCGCCTGGAGCCGCTCCCTCGACGACCGGACGGCTGCCGAGCTCGGCGTGACGCGCGTCGACACCATCCACGAGCTCGCCCTCGCGGCGGACATCGTCACCGTGCACGTGGCGCTGACGAAGGAGACGAAGGGCTTCCTCGACGCCTCGTTCTTCGGCGCCATGAAGAAGGGCGCCTTCTTCGTCAACACGAGCCGCGGCGAGGTGGTGGACGCCGCCGCGCTGAAGGCCGCGATCGCCGAGAAGGGGATCCGCGCCGGGCTCGACGTCTTCGAGAAGGAGCCCGCGGGGGGCGCCGCCGCCTTCCTGGACGACATCGTCAAGCTCGACGGCGTCGTCGGCACGCATCACGTCGGCGCCTCCACGGAGCAGGCTCAGAACGCCATCGCCGCCGAGACCGTCCGGATCGTGAAGACCTACAAGCTGACGGGAAGCGTGCCGAACGCCGTCAACCTGAGCGACCGCACCCCCGCCACGCATCTCCTCTCCATCCGCCACCGCGATCGCGTTGGCGTCCTCGCCCACATCTTCGGCGAGCTCTCCGCCGCGGGGATCAACGTGGAGCAGACCGAGAACGTCGTCTTCGCCGGCGCGAAGGCCGCGTGCGCGCGGATCCACGTCGACCCCGCGCCGGCCGTCGAGGTCCTGGAGCGGATCCAGAAGGGGTGCGCCGACATCCTGTCGATCTCGATCACGACCGTGTAGGCGGATGGGTACGGCCGTCCGCGCCGTCGTCGCCCACGCTGAAAGGATCGAGCTCTGCGAGATCCCGGGAGGGACGCTCCTCCTCGGGAGCGAGTCGGGTCGGGACGACGAGAAGCCCGTCCGTGAGATCCCGATCGCCGCGTTCCGGCTGGGCCGGACCCAGGTGACCAACACTCAGTACGACGCATTCGTCGCGGCGACGGGGCACGAGCCCGCCCCCTTCCGGGCGCAGCCCGAGCTCGCCGCACCGGCACAGCCCGTCGTCGGCGTCAGCTGGTTCGACGCCTTCCTCTACTGCGACTGGCTTTCCGAGCTTTCCGGTCGCGACTTTCGCCTTCCAAGCGAAGCCGAGTGGGAATGGGCGGCGCGCGGCGGTCTCGCCGCCGCCCGCTACCCGTGGGGCGAGCTGGCCCCGTCCGATCGCTACCCGGACCTGGCCTCGCTGTGGCGCACCGGGCCCGAGCCGGTGGGTCGCCACCTCTCGAACGGCTACGGGCTTTACGAGATGTGCGAGAACGTCCACGAGTGGTGCTCGGACTGGTACGACCCCGACACCTGCCTGCGGAAGGCGTCGCGCGGGGGCTCGTGGCGACATCAGGAACCCGTCTCGACGTGCTCCGCGAGGAGCAGCATCCCACCGGCGTTCCGCTACGCCGACTACGGCTTCCGCGTGGCCGAGACGCTCACCCCGGAACCCGGCGGCGCAGCCTGAGCCACCACCTCATGCAGCCGTGCACCGGGTCGACCGACCCGCAATACATGAGCGGACACCCCCCGACGATCGGCTCGATTCCGCGCGCCTGACACTCCTTCACGGCCTCCTCCGAAACGCTTCCCGTGCCGAAGGACCGGTGGAACCAGATGCGCGGGATGCCGCGCGCCGCGGCCTCCTTAACGAGCGCCGTGGCGAATCGGGGGTGAGTGGCGATGACGAGCCCGTCGAGCGGACCCGGGACGGACGTGAGGTCGGGGTAGCACCTCTCGCCCTCCACCTCGGCCGCGTTCGGGTTGACGGGGAACACCTCGTGGCCGGTCTGGCGGAGCCTCTGGAAGATCGCGTTCGCGGCCTGGCCCTTCGACCGCGAGACGCCCGCCACGGCAATCCTCTTCCCGCGGAGAAAGCCGGCCACGGGTTCTGGAATTGATTTCATCGACGGAATCTTACGCGCTCACGGTCTTGAGGCGTACCAGCGTGGCCACGACCGGAATGTCCGCGGGATCGCTCACCGGAAAACGAATCCCTCGTCCTTCGGCGTACGGCTTCGCCTCCGAGAGGAGCTTCTTGATCGCGGCGGGAATCTCGCTCGCCATCGCGAGTTCGTACGAACGCCCGCCCAGAACGATCGCAACCCGGACCTTGTCGGCGTCAGGCGTCAGGTAGAGCAGCGTTCTCTTCTTGTGCTGGAGCAGACACATCCGGCCAAACTCCGACTTGGAGGGCTTCCACAGCCTGTCGAGCGGCGCGAACATCTCCTCGACGGCGTCGACGATCCCCGTCCACACGACCTGCGCAGATCCCAGAACGGCCTCGAGCTCTTTCGCAGCGGGCGGCGCAACGCTCGTCGGCATGAGCTATCACACGCCCTGGATCGGCAGGCCTGGCATGGCGCCGGCGAGCTCGATGAGGGCCTGGTCCGCGGTCAGGAGGGTCAGGCGCTCCGCCTTTGCGACGGCGACGAGGAGGCGGTCGAAGGGATCCGGATGCGCGGCCTGGAACGCCGCGCTGCCCAGGACGTGGACATCGGTGATGGAGAGGATGAGGGCCCCGGCCTCGCGCATGCCGTCCCGGAACGGCTCCGGAGCAACGGCCAGCTTTCCGAGCCGGTGCTTCAGCGTCACCTCCCAGATGCTGGCGACCGAGAGGGCACAGAAGGCGCGTCCGACGAGGTCGCGGGCCGATCTCGGGAGTCGAGGGCTGGCCGTCAGCCACCAGAGCGCGATCTGGGTGTCGAGCAGAAGCCTCAACGACGCCCCTCGAGGGCGCGCCTCGTCGCGGCGTCGGCCTCCGGCGTGAAAGCCGCATCCACGCCGCGCGCATGCTTCCGGAGGCTTCCCCAGCCGGTGAGGCCGGCCTCCCTCGCGACCGGCACGAGGCGGACCATCGGCTCGCCGTCCCTCGCGATGACGACCTCCTCTCCCTGAAGCGCCGCCTCGACGAGCCGGGAGAGCTGAGTCTTCGCCTCGAGCATGTTGACCTTCACGGAAGCCTCTCTGTCGATTCTCTCACGGTTGACCAGCTTGGCCAGGTACAGGATCCGCTCCGAGCGGTGCTGACCCTTCGCTGGACTAAACTTCGTGTCAGACCATGTCTGACGACTCATCCCGGGACGATGCTCGTCTTGCGGAGCTCGAGCGCCGTCATCGCGATGACGACGAGAGCTTGTCTGCCCAGCAGGCGGCTCTGCGACGGCGGGAGCGGACGCTCGCCGTCCTCCGGGAGACGGCCGAGGCGTTGCTGAGCCGGTGCGTGCCGACGGGCCTCCTCGAGATGACCTCCCCGGCGTTCGCCGGCCGGCCAGTAGAAGTGCTGGCCTCCGCGGCGGCGACACGGGGCCCGGCCTGATGGCGCCAGGCGGCATCTCCGGCTGGAAGGCGTGGGTCTTCACGCCCGTGCAGGTCGCGATGACCTTAGTCCTCTTCGCCGAGGCGTCGGTCCTCCTCGGCGTTGCCGCGTTTCCCGCCGTGGAGGCCTGGCTCTGGCTGGCCGGCTGGCTGCCGCTCGTGGGCGCGCCGCGGGTGCTGGCGCTCACCGTCGCGGCGGCGGGGGGCTACTTCGTCTTCGGGCTGACGCTCCTCGTGGTGCTCCCGATCGCCCGGTGGGTCACGTTCGCGGTGGGGACGCCGGTCGGGCGGTTCGACTACTTTTCCTTCGCCGCCTGGCGCTGGGCCAGCTACAACGCGCTCACGCTCATCCTCCGGTTCTCCTTCATCAACTGGGTCCGGGTCACGCCGCTCCTCCCCCTCTACCACCGGGCTATGGGGATGAGGGTCGGCGCTCGGGTCCAGATCAACACCGCGGTCGTGGCGGACCAGAACCTGATCTCGATCGGCGACGACACCGTGATCGGCGGCGACGTGACGCTGGTGGGACATTCGGCCGAGCGGGGGAAGCTCGTGACCGGAAGGGTCCGGATCGGGCGGCGGGTGACGGTGGGGATCATGGCCGTCATCCTGCCCGGCTGCGACATCGGCGACGGCGCGGTCATCGCCGCGGGTGCGGTCCTGTCGAAGGGGGCGCGCGTGGGTCCGGGCGAGATCTGGGCCGGGGTGCCGGCACGCCGGGTGGGGCGTCGGCGCCCGACGTTCTCGGTGAGGAACCCAACGGAATGATCCGTCTGCACCATTGAGTCTTCCCCCCCGTGCGACCAATCTTGGCCGCGTTAGGAGGGCCCCCCATGGCCATGACGATTCTAGACACCTGCATCAATTGCGGATCCTGCGAACCCGAGTGCCCGAACACGGCGATCACCCAGGGCGACAGCTACTACGTCATCGCGGCGGACCGCTGCACCGAGTGCGTCGGCGCGCACGAGTCCCCGCGCTGCGTCGAGGTCTGCCCCGTTCCGGACTGCATCATCACCGACCCGAACATGCAGGAGACTCCGGACCAGCTGAAGACCAAGTACGAGGCGCTGCACGTCAACTGACGGCAGGGCTTGATCGATCGGATCCGAGAAGCCCGCGGGGCGCGGGGCGAGGGGAGCATGCCGAAGAGAGACATCACCATAGCCATGGTCGGCTCCGGTGGCGACGGGATCGTCACCATGGGAGACGTCCTATCCCAGGCCGGGGCGCGGGACGGCTTGAACGTCCTGAAGACCGAGGCTTACGGTCCGCAGATCCGGGGCGGTGAATCCTCCTGCGTGGTCCGGCTCAGCGCCGACGAGATCCGCGAGCAACCGGACAGGGTGGACGTCCTCATCGTCTTCAGCTGGGCCGACTTCGCCCGGTTCAAGAGCGAGGTGGTCCCCGCCGCCGACGCCGTCGTGCTGTTCGACGTCGCGGATCCGGCGCCCAGGAAGCCCGAAGACCTCGGCCTCGGCTCGTCCGCCACCTGGCTGGCCGTGCCGTTCGCGAAGATGACGGCCGAGGCGGGCGCGAAGGGCTCGAAGAACCTGGTGGGCCTCGGGGTCCTCACGGCCCTCTTCGGCCTTCCGGCGGTCACCATCCGCCGCGCCATCACGAAGCGATTCGGAAAGAAGAAGGCCGCCGTGGGAGAGGCCGCCGTCCTCGCGTTCGACGCGGGCCAGACCTACGGCGCCGCGCTCCCCCAGATGCCCGAGCGGCACCTGGCCTACGAGATCGGCCCTTCGAAGCTCCTCATGTCGGGCAACGAGGCGACCGCGCTCGGCGCCGTCCACGCCGGCTGCCGATTCTACGCCGGCTACCCGATCACGCCCTCCACCGAGGTGCTCCAGCTCCTCGAGGAGTGGCTGCCGAAGATGGGCGGCTCCACCGTCCAGACCGAAGACGAGCTCGCGGCCATCGGCGCCGTCATCGGGGCCTCGTTCGCGGGGCAGAAGGCGATGACGGCCACCTCGGGTCCGGGCCTCGCCCTGATGACCGAGATGATGGGCCTCGCCTCGATGGCCGAGGTCCCCTGCGTCATCGTCGACGTCCAGCGGGGCGGCCCCTCCACGGGCCTCCCCACGAAGAGCGAGCAGTCCGACCTGTGGCAGGCGCTCTACGGCACGCACGGCGACGCTCCCCGCGTGGTGCTCGCCTGCTCCGACGTCGAAGATTCCTTCCACACCACGGTCGACGCCTTCAACATCGCCGAGAAGTACCAGATCCCGGTGATCGTCCTGTCCGACCAGTCGGTCGCGCAGCGCCGCGAGACTCTGGACGCCGCGACGCTCGTCCACGACGTCACCGAGCGGCAGGCCCCCACCGAGGCCGAGCTCGTGAACTACCAGCGCTACAAGGAAACGCCGACCGGCGTCTCGCCCATGAGCCGTCCCGGCACGAAGGGTGGCATCTACCAGACGAACGGGCTCGAGCACGACGAGGCGGGACGGCCCAGCTCGATGTTCCTCCTGCACGAGAAGATGAACGCGAAGCGGTACCGGAAGCTCTGGCCCATCCGCGAGGAGTTCGGCTTCCACCGCCGCTACGGCCCCGCCGACGCCGAGATCGGCATCCTCTGCTGGGGCTCGTCGAAGGGCCCGGTGAAGGAAGCCGTGATGCGGGCCAGCGCCCGCGGCGAGAAGGTGGCGGCGTTCGTCCCCCAGGTCCTCTACCCGTTCCCGAAGAAGCAGTTCCAGGAGTTCCTGTCCGGCCTGAAGAAGATCCTGGTGATCGAGCTCTCGTATTCCGCCCAGTTCTACAAGTACCTCCGTACGTTCCTCGACCTCCCCGCCGGGAAAACGCACGTGTACAAGAGATCGGGCGGTAGAGACCTGTCGGCCACCGAGATCGAGGAACAGCTCCGAAAGCTCTTCACCACCGTGAAACCCGTCGAGGTAATGGAATGAGCGTCGACACCGTCAACCCCCCGCCGGCCCCGGCCTCCCCCGCGTTCGTGCCGAACGACTACAAGACCGACCTCAAGCCGGTCTGGTGCGCCGGCTGCGGCGACTTCGGGGTGCTGACGGGCCTCTACCGCGCCATGGCGCAGCTGCAGCTCGTGCCCGAGGACACGGTCGTCGTCTCCGGCATCGGCTGCTCCTCGCGCCTCCCGGGCTACGTCGAGACGTACGGCTTCAACGGCGTCCACGGGCGCGCCCTCACGCTGGCCACGGGGGTCAAGGTGTCGCGCCCCGACCTCAACGTCGTGGCGGTGGGCGGCGACGGCGACGGGCTCGCCATCGGCGGCAACCACTTCATGCACACGGCCCGCCGGAACCTCGACATCGCCTACATCATCATGGACAACGAGATCTACGGGCTGACGAAGGGCCAGGCGGCCCCCACCACGCCGACGGGCGACGTGACGAAGTCGACGCACTACGGAAACCCGGAGCCGTCGGTCGACCCGTGCGAGCTCGCCATCTCCTTCGGCGCCACCTGGGTCGGCCGGGCTTTCTCCGGCGACCTGAAGGGGACCGTCGACCTGATCGTGAAGGCGCTCTCGCACCACGGCTTCTCGTTCCTGAACGTCATCTCCCCCTGCGTCACCTGGCGAGGCGACGACCAGTTCAAGAACCTGAAGCTCCGCCAGAAGCAGCTTCCGGAGAACCACGACCGGACGTCCCGCGCCGAGGCGATCAAGTACACCCGCGAGCACGAGATCGTCACCACCGGCGTCCTGTACGAGCTGACCGACCAGCCCTCGCTCCTCGACCGGATCGCCGAGGTGAAGCGCAAGTCGCGGGGAGACAAGCCGATGATGACCACACAAGACATCATCAGCTCGTTCCTGCCGTCGTTCTGAGAGACTCCACGGGGCCGCTGAACGTCAGACCGTCGGCGGCCCCGGGAGACTCGTGAGCCTTCTCGTTCACCTCACAGCGACGACGAACATCCCCCGGATCCTCCGCGCCGGGATCCGGATGAGCCGCGGTTCGGCGCACCGTTCGGCCGGCGTTTTCGCGATGCCCGTCACGCGGAGCTTCTACGTCTCTCACCAGTGGCTCCGGGAGCTGAAGCGCTCCGGGGCCCGGAGTATCTCGGCCGTCACGTTTCGCGTACCCGACGACGAGCCCGTCCTCTTCGGCCACTACGCGCGCCCGCACGTCGCGACCGCCGCGAGCGAGGCGGCGGGGGCGGTGTCGAGAGCGCCAGATCCGGAAGGGTTCGAGATCCTCGTCCCCCGCCGCATCGAGGCCTCGGAGATCCACCGCGTGAGGGACCTTCCACAGGTCCTCGGCTGGCGGTACCAGCCGGGCGCCCACGGCATGAAGCCCTGCGGATGCCCGGCCTGCCTGCCGAAGGGGACGATCAAGTCGAGAGCGATTCGAAAACGCTACGAGGGTTCCTGAGCGCGCTGCCGGTGCGACTCCCGCGACGTGAACGATCGAGCCGTCATCTCCGCCCGCCCGCCGTGAAGGCCTCCGGATGGTGGAGCGTGCCGCGCTCGGCCTCGGGCTTCTCCTCCTCGACCGGGATCCGGTTCGCGTTCGCGAACGCGTCGTGCCGGATGCCGGTGACCTGCCACGAGACCTCGAGGCCCGGCGCCCCTCCCGCGATCCGGAACCGGTTTCCCGAGACCTTTGCGGAAACGTGGAGGTTCGGGGCGGGTGCGCCGACCGCGGTCAGCTGATAGCGAAAATCGCGGTTCAGCGCCTCGAACCAATCCGGAAGGACGACAGTCGCGGCGCCCTTCGCGTCGAGCGTCGCGAGCCCGTTGTAGACGTTCATCATGTCGGGGGACTCGACGAACGAGTGGTAGAGGAACCTGTTGCGCGGGTCGAGCGGGTGGTCGATCTTGAAGGAGCCCGCGCCCTTGGAGAGCGTCCCCGAGACGTTCAGGTTCCCGGGGCCGCTCGCACCTGAATTGACCTGCACGGCGCCGGCGAAGACCGCAGCGCGGCTGCTCGCGGTACCGGAGTCGAAGGCGACGATCCCCGCCCCCGTCCCGAAGCCATGCGATTGGATTCCGGCGCCGTTCGGCGCACCGCCGAAGAAAGCGCCGCCCGGGCCTCCCAGAGTCGCTCCCGTGGGGTCGTTCCCTCCTGTGGCCACGATTCCGAAGCCGGCCCCGGCACACGCGCCCCCCCCCGAGGGTTGACAGTTTCCGCCTGTCGATTGGATCCCGTTTCCTCCGGATGCGCTCGCGGTGCTGTAGCCGAAGCCGCCCTGGAAGAAGCCGCCGGCCCCGCCACCGCTGGGCGAGGATGGAGGCGCCCCGGGAGCGCCGCCCGACCCGCCGATTGCCGCGACGCCGTATCCTCCGATCAGGCCGGCGCCTCCCTGTAGGGACGCGCCCTGCCCGGCGCGGAAACTCGTGGATGCGGTAGCCCCGCCGGACGAGCGGAGACCGGGGCCGCCGAAGCCGGTGCCGCTCGAGCCCCCCGTCAAGTCCGCACCGATGCCGCCGTTGTCTGCGCCGACGCCGCTTCCGGCAGCCGCGCTCATTCCCGCCCCTCCACGTCCGCCTCCCGCGCCGCTGCTCGGGCCGCCGACCGCGCCGATCGCCGCCGGGGGAAGGTTCGAGGTGGTAACCGTCGTGCTCGTCACCTTGAACGTCGGGGTCGCCACCGACGGACCGCTGCCCGCGAAGGGGAGCGTGACGAATCCTGCCGGGCCCTGAGGCCCGTCAGGACCGGCAGCTCCAGTTGGTCCGGTCGGACCGGCGGGTCCCATCGCGCCCGCGGGTCCCATGGCACCAGCGGGCCCCGTAGCTCCGGCAGGTCCGGCGGCGCCGGCGGCCCCGGCAGGACCCGTGGCTCCTGTCAGCCCGATGGGACCCATCGGACCGACGGCTCCGGCTGCCCCGGTGGGGCCGACGGGACCGGCGGGACCGACTGCACCGGCGACTCCGGGAGACCCCGCCGGCCCGGCGGGACCCGCGGGCCCGGTGGCTCCAGCGCTCCCGGCCGGCCCAACAGGCCCCGCGGGCCCAACCGGACCAGCGGGCCCCACGGCTCCGCCGGGCCCGATCGCACCAGCAGGCCCCGCTGGTCCCGCGACTCCGGCCGGTCCGGCGGGTCCGGTCGGTCCGATCGTGCCCGAGGCTCCCGTGGCTCCAGCGGGCCCCATGAGCCCCGGGACACCTTGCGGGCCTTGCGGGCCCTGCGCACCGGTTGGTCCTGCAGGTCCGGCCGCTCCAGCCTGACCGGCCGGGCCGGCGGGACCCGGCGGGCCCGCAACCGACGAGGTCGAGAGGGTCAGCGTGTTCCCCACGGGCGTGATCGTCACGTTGGCGCCGGCCTGGAGAGTCAGGTCACCGTTGAGCCCGTTGAGCGACGTGACGAACGGGAGAGGCCCGGGCTGTCCCGTGCAGCCGGCCACCGCGAGCGTGCTGTCGAAGCCGCCGAGCGCGGAGTTGAAGTCCTTCACGAAGCTCACGCTCTGACCCGAGCAGAGGACCGTGAACGTGATCTTGTACTTCAGCGTCGTCAACCCTGCGTAGAAGATGTGGTAGCGGCCGTCGGGAAACTCGAGGACCTTCGCGAAGACCTCGGAGTTCGTGCTGTCGAAAAAGTAAAAGTAGCCGAAGTCGTCCGAATGCGGCAGCGACGTCGCCGTTCCCACCGGGGGCGGCGTGACGTAGTCGTTCTGCCAGTCCACCCGGATCGAGACGCGCTGCTTCGAGAGGAGGAGGGCGGGAGCGGGCGCCACCGCCGAAGGGAGCGCGAAGGCCTTCGCGAGGACGCTCTTCACCTCGTCGCGAGAAAGCGCCACCTCACCGCTCCCCTCGGGCGGTGTCGCGAGGAGCGAAGCGAGCGGTGCCTGGTCGGGCAGCGCCGCCCCGGCGGCGCGCATGGCGAGGGCTGCCGAGACGAGCACGGCAGCCGGAAGACCCTTCAAACCCCTCATTCCCCCTCCTGATCGATCACGAGGGTGGAAGGTAGGCCGGGCGGAGGCTCCTTTGCAGAGCATGATCATGCGTTTCTGCGCCCGAAGAGGTCGAGCCGGATCGGTGGCGCAGGACGCGCCGCCGCGACACAGACACGGCTGCGCGGCGGCGGCGATTCGTGCGGGAGACTAGCGCCGGCGCGCCGGCGGCGGCGCTCCCGTCGCCGCGCTGACGTTCTTGCTCAGCTCGGAGGCGATCGCCTGCAGGTCGGCCTTGATCGTCGCGAGATCGGAAGAGCTGATATTGCTCGCCTTCAGGAGCGCCTGGGCGTCGGCGACGACGGCGTCGATCTGGCTCTGCGAGATCCCGGCGCTGTTCAGGACGCTCTTCAGGTCGTTCGCGAGCTGGGCGATCTCGACCTGGGAAAGCTTCTTATCGGCGATCGCCTTCGAGAGGTCCGAGGCGAGCTTCTGCACGGACTCCGACGAGGGCTTCGTCGCGCCCTGCGCCATGGACATGAGGTCGTCCTTGAGCTGCGTGACCATGTCGGGCGTCACGGTCGACGCCGAGGAGATCGCCTGCAGGTCCGCCTTCAGCTTCTCGATGTTCGACTGCTGCGTGGAGCTCGCCGTCGGGACGGCGGCGGGCGCCGTGGTCGCGCTCGACGAGGCTGGCCGCTTGCGAGCGGCTTGGGCGTCGGCGCCGGCGGTGGCGACGAGGAGCGCGAGGGCGGTCGTGATCGTGAGCGTTCGAATGCGCATGTGGTCTCCTTCTTCGGACTCTACGTCCGAACGCCAAAGACGGGGAGAGGCGGCGATCGGTTACGCCGCTCAGCGCCTCTCGAGCCCTCGGACCCTGAGAGCCCCCGGCGTCACGACACTGAAACGGCCAAGAAGATCGGCGCCATGACGGCTGAGCGCCTCGGCGACGAGAATGGCCTTCGTCGAAGGGACGAGGCCTCCGAGGCGAAGGAGCAGGACGCCCGATGCCGCCCGCCGCTGCCGGAACACCAGCTCGCCGAAATCGAGATCATGAGTAAGGAGGAGCGCCCCCGATTTCGAGGCTGCTGCGAGGACCGAGTCATCGTCGAGCCCCGGCGCGAGCTCCGCGACGTAGAGGACGACGTACTCGCGCGCACGAAGAAGCTCGACGATC
>Ga0154020_10008078_pt1 | contig 12235 bp, 12 predicted proteins | sample Klosneuvirus_201_FD_109709 | JGI IMG/M metagenome (GOLD analysis project Ga0154020, IMG submission 109709) | Active sludge microbial communities from wastewater, Klosterneuburg, Austria - Klosneuvirus_20160825_MG | ecosystem: Engineered > WWTP > Aerobic digester > Activated sludge | place... | reverse complement strand
TTATCGTGTTGCGAATGCAGCACACCGAAACCACCGCCATCATCCCCTTCTTCACGCTCTTCAAAATAAAGCCCAACAGCACGACGTTGACGAAGAGGTTCATCTTCGGCGCGTGCGCGGCCTTGCTGAAGATGTCGAGCACGTCGCCGACGCGATAGCCCTTGGGGTCGACGAAATGATAGCACCTGCCCTTGATCTCAGCCTTGGCGTGGCTGATGTGGTCGATGCAGGCGACGACGAAATCCACCGGCACGATGTTGATGCGCCCGCCCTCGATGCCCACGCTGGGCATCCACGGCGGCAGGATCTGGCGCAGCCGCTGGATGAGCTTGAAGAAGTAGTAGGGGCCGTCGATCTTGTCCATCTCGCCGGTCTGGCTGTCGCCGACGACGAGCGCGGGGCGGTACACCGTCCACGGCACCTTGCATTCCTTGCGCACGATCTTCTCGCTCTCGTGCTTGGTCATGAAGTAGGGGTGGTCCAGCCCTTCCGCCTCCTCGAACATGTCCTCGCGGAACACACCTTCGTACAGGCCCGCGGCGGCGATGCTGCTCACGTGATGCACGTGGCCCGCGTCGACCGCCTTCGCGAACTCGACCATGTTGCGCGTGCCTTCGATGTTCACCTGCACCTGGCTGTCGGCGTCGGCGCTCAGGTCGTAGACGGCAGCCAGGTGGTAGACGGCGTCGACCTGGCCCTTCAGCGCCTTCAGCGTCTCGGCGGCCACGCCCAGCTTCCTGGCCGTGAGGTCGCCCGTCACCGCCACGGCACGGGCCTTGCCGGCGCCGGCCAGGCCCCAGAAGTCGTACAGCGCTTCGAGCTTGCCTTCGCTGCCCGGGCGCACCAGGAACTGCACCTTCGTGCCCTTGCGCGCCAGCAGGGCCTTCACGAGACGTTTGCCGATGAAGCCGGTGGCGCCGGTGACGAAATACTGCATGCTGAGCTCCTGTCGTTCGGTGGGGCAGTGGGCGCACAGCATAGAGCCGTCTCACTAGAACTTTAGGCTGCGGCCCCCAGGGGGGAACCCTATATTTCGCAGCACGATGCGGGCCCGGTCCGGGTCGGCCATCCGCCTGCAGCCCGCGTCGGGCGCCCAGCGCCGCGCGTCGCCAACAACAAGGAGCATTCCATGGTCAAGAAGATCCAGTCCACCACCGCCCGTGCGAGCAAGACCGACAAGAGCAGCCAGCTCGCCGGCGCCGTGAAGGACTCGGCGCAGCAGATCTGGCTGGCCGGCATGGGCGCCTTCAGCAAGGCGCAGGAAGAAGGCAACAAGGTCTTCGAGGCCCTGGTCAAGGAAGGCATGAACCTGCAGAAGAAGACGCAGGGCATCGCCGAAGAGAAGATCAGCGAAGTCACCGGGAAGATGAGCGCGATGGCCGACACCGTGACGTCGAAGGCCGGCCAGAACTGGGACAAGCTCGAGACCATCTTCGAGGCCCGCACCGCCAAGGCGCTGAACAAGCTGGGCGTGCCCACGGCCAAGGATGTCGACGCCCTGGTGCAGCGCGTCGACGCGCTGGCCGCGGCCGTGGCCAGGTTGTCCAAGGGCGACGCCGCCAAGGCGCCGGCGAAGACCGCCGCCAAGGCCGTGCGCAAGGCCGCCAGGCCCGCGGCGAAGGCCCCGGTGAAGCGCGCCCGCAAGACCGCTGCGGCCTGATCGGCCGAACCCGGCGTCGTGAGGGGCGCTGCGGCGCCCTTTCGGCCACCTGCCCATGACTGCAGCCCGATCCCCCGCCCGCCGCGGTGCCGCCGGCCCCGCCGTGCGGCCGCGCGTCGGCCTGGCGCTGGCCGGCGGCGGGCCGCTGGGCGCGGTCTACGAAGTGGGGGCCCTGTGCGCGCTGGCCGAGGCGCTGCCCGGGCTGGACCTGACCGAACTGGACGGCTACGTCGGCGTCTCGGCCGGTGGTTTCATCGCCGCGGGCCTGGCCAACGGCATGACGCCGCGCCAGCTCTGCACCTCGTTCATCGAGAACGACGGACCACACGCCGACCTCATCCGCCCCAACCTCTTCTTCCGCCCCGCGCTGGGTGAATACGCGCAGCGCCTGGCCGCGCTGCCCGGGCTGCTGCTGCAGGCCGTCTACGGGCTGGCGGCGGGGCGGCCGCTGCTGGCGGCCACCGAACGCCTGGGCCGCGCGCTGCCGACGGGCCTGTTCAGCAACGCGGCGCTGCAGGTGCAGCTGGCACGCGTGTTCTCGACACCGGGCCGCAGCAACGACTTCCGCCGCCTGAAGCGCCGCCTGGTGCTGGTGGCCACCGACCTGGACAGCGGCAGCGCCGCGCCCTTCGGCATGCCGGGCTGGGACCACGTGCCCATCTCGCAGGCCGTGGCCGCCAGCGCGGCGCTGCCGGGCCTGTTCCCGCCCGAGTGCATCAACGGCCACTGGTACGTCGACGGCGCGCTGAAGAAGACGCTGCACGCCCGCGTGCTGCTCGACCTGGGGCTGGACCTGATGATCTGCCTGAACCCGCTGGTGCCCTTCGACGCCAGCGCGGGCCGCTCGACGCACCGCCTGCTGGGCGGCGCCAGCGAACGCATTCCGCACCTGGTCGACGGCGGCCTGCCGGTGGTGCTGAGCCAGACCTTCCGCTCGCTGATCCACTCGCGGCTGGAACTGGGACTGAAGGGTTACGAGGCCAGCCACCCCGACACCGACATCCTGCTCTTCGAGCCCGACCACCGCGACCCCGAGATGTTCCTGGCCAACACCTTCGGCTACTCGCAGCGCCGGGTGCTGGCCGAACACGCCTACCAGCACACCCGCGCCGACCTGCGTTCACGCCGCAGCGTGCTGCGCGCCACGCTGGCGCGCCACGGCCTGGTGCTCGACGAGGCCGTGCTCGACGACCCCCACCGCACGCTGCTGCGCCGCCGGCGCCGCGGCGCGCACCTGGCCGGTTCGCGCGCCGGGCGCACGCTGCAGCGGCTGGACGAGGTCTTGAGCGACCTGCAGCGCGCGCTGGACGCCCGCTGACGGCCGGGGCGCGCCGCCGGCCCACGAGGGGGCCCGGTGTGTCGACTACGCACACCCCGCGAACGGGTGGCCGGTGCAAGATGGGCTGCTCAAGTCGGCACCCCGCCGGTCGATATCCCGATCAGCCCCTGCCCGCAGCACCATGCCCACTCCACGAGCCCCTGCGCCCGCCCCTGTGCCCGCCGCCGCGCCGGCCGGCGGCGACCGTCTGCGCGGCCGCCTGATGGCGCAGGCGCTGGGCAGGCTGCTCGACCGCGTGCGCGGCGCACGCGACGTGCTGCCGCACCTGGCGGCGCTGGAGCGGGGGCTGACCGACGGCGGCACCACGGTCATCGACCGTGTGCCCCGCCCCGGGCTGGCCAAGCTGTGTTCGCAGCTGGGCAGCCTGCCGCTGCCCGACGACGACCCGGCCCTGCACGACCTGCTGACGCGCCTGATGGACGCGCTGGAAGGCCGCAAGCCCGTGCCGGCCCGGCCGCTGCCGCGGCCGGTGCTGGCCGACCGCGACGACCTGCCCTTCGACATGGAGCGCACCGTGGTCATCCAGGAAGTGAGCCACAGCGACTTCATGAAGGTGGCCGGCGGCGAAACGACCGTGCAGCGCCGCGAAACCTGAAGGCGCCGCCGGGCGCGGCCGTTCAGCCGAGGTAACGCCCTTCCAGGTGCGCCCTGAAGTGCGCCGGGTTCAGCACCTCGCCGCTGGCGCGCTGCGCCAGTTCGTCGGTGGTCCAGCGGCTGGCCTGCGTCCAGATGTTCTCCTGCAGCCAGCCGAAGACCGGCGCCAGGTCGCCCGCGGCGATGCGCGTGTCCAGGTCGGGCATGGCGCGACGCATGGCGGCGAACCACTGCGCGGCGTACATCGCACCCAGCGAATAACACGGGAAGTAGCCGAACATCGCCGCCGGCCAGTGCACGTCCTGCATCGGGCCGTCCCTGAAGTTGCCGCGCGTGTCCACGCCCAGCAGTTCCTTCATCTTCGCGTCCCACAGCGCGGGCACGTCGTCGAGTTCGATCTCGCCTTCGATCAGCGGCCGCTCGATCTCGTAGCGCAGGATGACGTGCGCCGGGTAGGTCACCTCGTCGGCGTCGACGCGGATGAAACCGGGCTTCACGCGCGTGATCAGCCGGTGCAGGTTCGCGGGCTTGAAGGCCGGCTGCTCGCCGAAGGCCTGCACCACCAGCGGTGCGAGGCGTGCGACGAAGCCCGGATGGCCGCCGAGCTGCATCTCGAAGCTCAGGCTCTGGCTCTCGTGCAGCGCCATGCTGCGCGCCTGGGCCACCGGCTGGCCGAGCAGCGCGCGCGGCAGGTTCTGCTCGTAGCGGCCGTGGCCGGTCTCGTGGATGGTGCCCATCAGGCTGGTCAGGAACTCGTCGTCGCGGAAGCGCGTGGTGATGCGCACGTCCTCCGGCACGCCGCCGCAGAAGGGGTGGGTGCTGACGTCCAGCCGGCCGGCCTGGAAGTCGAAGCCCAGCAGGCCGATGACCTGCTCGCACAGCGCACGCTGCCTGTCCTGCGGGAAGGGCCCGGCCGGGGTGATCAGGGCTTCCTTGGCCTGCTTCTCGATGACCCGGCGGATCAGGCCGGGCAGCCACTGACGCACCTCGCCGAAGATGCCGTCCAGCCGTTCGCTCGTCATGCCGGGCTCGAAGCGGTCCATCAGCGCGTCGTAGGGGCGCAGCCCGGTCTGTGCCGACAGCAGCGCGGCCTCTTCGCGTGCCAGCGCCAGCACCTCCTGCAGCTTGCCGACGAAGCCGGCCCAGTCGTTGGCCGGCCGCTGCTCGCGCCAGGCGTGTTCGCAGCGCGACGCGGCGATCGACTGGCGCTGCACCAGCGATTCCGGCAGCACGTTGCTCAGTCGCCACTGGCGCTGCATCTCGCGCAGGTTGGCGCGCTGCATGTCGTCGAGCGCTTCCTGCTCGGCACGCGCCAGGTGGTCGGTCAGCGCGGGGTCGGTGCGCATGCGGTGCAGCAGCGCCGCCATCTCGGCCAGCGCGGCGGCGCGCGCCTCGTTGCCCTTCGGTGGCATGTTCGCGGCGTGGTCCCAGCCGGCGATGGACTGCAGGTGCTGCAGGTGGTGCAGGCGCGTCCAGGTCGACGCGAGGGCCTCGTAGGCCGGTGTGGTGGTGCTCATGCGTGGGTGCGGCGAGTGCGACGAGGCCCGCATTCTGCGGCCGCCGGCCTCACGGCGACAGCGTCATCGGCCCGGGGAAGATCCACATCAGCGCCGCCGTCATGATCACGTAGCGCAGGAACTTGCCGATGGCCATGTACATCACGCAGGGCCAGAACGGCAGCTTCAGCCAGCCCGCCATCGCGCACAGCGGGTCGCCCACGATGGGCAGCCACGACAGCAGGCAGGCCTTGGGGCCGAAGCCTTCCAGCCAGGACAGCGCGCGCAGCTGCAGGCGCTTGTGCTGGATGCGTTCGTACAGCGTCTCGGCGCCGTAGCCCATCCACCAGCTGATGGCCCCGCCCAGCGTATTGCCCACGGTGGCCACCACCACCGCGGGCCAGAACATCGCGGCGTTCAGCTTGACCAGCCCGATGACGGCAAACTCGCTGCCCGCCGGCAGCAGCGTGGCCGAGATCGTGGAGACGACGAAGACCGTGACCAGGCCGTACTGCGGCAGGGCCAGAAGGTCGAGCAGTTGCTGCAGCCAGGCTTCCATGGGTGGCGGCGATTATGGGCATCACCACCGGGCCCGGGCGGCGCGGGGCTGCCGCCTCGGCACGCGGCACGTTTCACGCGTGCCGGGGAGGGCGGCCACGCTGGCTATACTCGCGCCTCATTTTTCAGCAGCCGGCCTCCGTCCCTTCCCTCCATGCGCATCGGCGCCATCGAACTGCCGAACAACCTGTTCGTGGCCCCCATGGCGGGTGTCACCGACCGGCCCTTCCGCATGCTCTGCCGCAGCCTGGGTGCGGGTTATGCCGTGAGCGAGATGGTGACCAGCCAGCGTGCGCTGTGGACGAGCCTGAAGACCTCGCGCCGCGCCGACCACGAAGGCGAGCCGGCGCCCATCGCGGTGCAGATCGCCGGCGTCGACCCGGCCGAGATGGCCGACGCCGCGCGCTACAACATCGACCGCGGCGCGCAGGTCATCGACATCAACATGGGCTGCCCGGCGAAGAAGGTGTGCAGCAAGTGGGCCGGCTCGGCGCTGATGCAGGACGAGCCGCTGGCGCTGGCCATCGTCGAGGCCGTGGTGGCGGCCTGCGCGCCGCTGAACGTGCCGGTGACGCTGAAGATGCGCACCGGCTGGTGCGCTGCCGAGCGCAACGCCGTGCGCCTGGCGCGCGCCGCCGAAGGCGCAGGCATCACGATGCTGACGGTGCACGGCCGCACGCGCGAACAGGGTTACACCGGCGAAGCCGAATACGACACCGTGGCCGCGGTGAAGGCCGCGCTGCGCATCCCGGTGGTGGCCAATGGCGACATCGACAGCCCCGGGAAGGCGCGCGACGTGCTGCGTGCCACCGGCGTCGACGCGCTGATGATCGGCCGCGCCGCGATGGGCCGGCCCTGGATCTTCCGCGAGATCGCGCATTTCCTCGCCACCGGCGAGCACCTGCCGCCGCCGGCCACGCACGACGTGCGGCGCTGGCTCACGGCCCACCTGCACGACCACTACAGCCTCTACGGCGAACACATCGGCGTGCGCAGCGCGCGCAAGCACATCGGCTGGGCCGTGCGTGCGCTGCCTGGCGGCGCGGCCTTCCGTGACGAGATGAACCTCATCGCGGACACGGCGCTGCAACTGCGCGCCGTCGATCGCTATTTCGAAACCCTGGCCGACCGCCACGAACGCCTGCCCTTGCCCGCGGCGGGCGCCTGCGCGGCGGCCAACGACGACAGCACGGCCCTGGCGGCATGAGCAAACGCGAGATCGACGACTGCATCCGCAAGAGCGTGGAGCAGTACCTGAAGGACCTGCGCGGCGCCGAGCCCGACGACCTGCACGAGATGTTCCTCGGCGCGGCCGAGAAGCCGCTGCTCGAGGTGGTGCTGCGGCATGCCGACGGCAACCAGAGCAAGGCCGCCGACTGGCTGGGCATCAACCGCAACACGCTGCGGCGCAAGCTCCTGGATCACAAGATCTTGAAATGAACGCCGGCCCGATGTCGGGCCGCAGAGGAACAGCAACCGTGGCCACGTCATCCATCACCGCACTCATCTCCGTGTCCGACAAGACCGGGGTCGTCGACTTCGCGCAGGCGCTCGCCGCTGCCGGTGTGCGCCTGCTGTCCACCGGCGGCACGGCGCGCCTGCTGGCCGACGCCGGGCTGCAGGTCACCGAGGTCGCCGAAGTGACCGGCAGCCCCGAGATGCTGGACGGCCGCGTGAAGACGCTGCACCCGCGCATCCACGGCGGCCTGCTGGCGCGGCGTGACCTGCCCGAGCACATGGCGGCGCTGGCCGCGCACGGCATCGGCACCATCGACCTGCTGGTCGTCAACCTCTACCCCTTCGCACAGGCCACCGCACGCGCCGACTGCACGCTGGAAGACGCCATCGAGAACATCGACATCGGCGGCCCGGCCATGCTGCGGGCGGCGGCCAAGAACTGGGCCGACGTGACGGTGGTCATCGACCCGGCCGACTACGCCCGCGTGCTGGCCGAGCTGCGTGCCGGCGGCGTGCAGCGCGACACCCGCTTCATGCTCGCGCGCAAGGTCTTCGCGCACACCGCGGCCTACGACGGCATGATCAGCAACTACCTCGGCGCGTTGCCCGCCGGTGCCGAGGACAACGTGGCCGCCGTGCCCGTGCGCGAAGCCTTCCCGGCCACCTACACGGTGCAGTTCAGCAAGACGCAGGACATGCGCTACGGCGAGAACCCGCACCAGGCCGCCGCCTTCTACCGCGACGCCAAGGTCGCACCCGGCCTGCTCGCCGGGTGGACGCAGCTGCAGGGCAAGGAGCTCAGCTACAACAACATCGCCGACGCCGACGCGGCCTGGGAATGCGTGAAGACCTTCGATGCACCGGCCTGTGTCATCGTCAAGCACGCCAACCCCTGCGGCGTGGCGGTCGCGTCGTCGCTGGTCGAGGCCTATGCCCAGGCCTGGAAGACCGACCCGACCTCGGCCTTCGGCGGCATCCTGGCCTTCAACCGGCCGCTGGACGAAGCCACGGCGCGCCAGATCGCCGACAACAAGCAGTTCGTCGAGGTGCTCATCGCACCGGCCGTCAGCCCCGGGGCGCGCGCGCTCTTCGCGGCCAAGCAGAACGTGCGCCTGCTGGAAGTGCCGCTGGGCACGGCGGCCAATGCGCTGGACTTCAAGCGCGTGGGCGGCGGCATGCTGCTGCAGACGCCCGACACGAAGAACGTCGCGCCCGGCGAACTGCGTGTGGTCACCAAGCTGGCGCCGACCGCGGCGCAGATGGACGACCTGCTGTTCGCGTGGAAGGTGGCCAAGTTCGTGAAGAGCAATGCCATCGTCTTCTGCGGCGGCGGCGCCACCCTGGGCGTGGGCGCGGGTCAGATGAGCCGGCTCGACAGCGCGCGCATCGCGCGTGTCAAGGCCAACGCCGCCGGGCTGAGCCTGGCCGGCTCGGCGGTGGCCAGCGACGCCTTCTTTCCCTTCCGCGACGGGCTCGATGTCGTCATCGACGAGGGGGCGGCCTGCGTCATCCAGCCCGGCGGCAGCATGCGCGACGACGAGGTGATCTCGGCCGCCGACGAACGCGGCATCGCGATGGTCTTCACCGGCACCCGCCACTTCCGGCACTGAGGCCGTTCAGCCGGGCGCGCGCTCCGGCGCCCAGGTGCACTGCACGAAGCCGAAGGGCCAGTGCCGCACGCTGCGCAGGGCCAGCCCCAGGTCGTGCGGCAAGGGCCCGAACAGCGGCCGCCCGCGGCCCAGCAGCACCGGCACGGTGGTGACGGTGAGCTCGTCCAGCAGCCCCTCGCGCAGGAAGGACTGCAAGGTCAGCCCGCCGTCCACGTAGACGGCCTTCACACCGTCTGCGCCCAGCCGCTGCAGCAGGGCCCGCGGGCTTTCGCCGCTGACCTGCACCCGGCCCTGCAGCGCCGCGGGCACGGCCACGCCGCGGCGGCTGAGCACCACCACGGGCAGCTCGCCATACGGCCATTCGGCAAAACCCAGCACCTGCTCGAAACTGCGGCGCCCCATGACGAGCGCATCGACGCGGGCGATGAACGTGGCGTAGCCGCCATCCTCGCCCGGTGGCATGCGCGCGTGCAGCGTCAGCAGCCAGTCGATGCTGCCGTCCTCGCGGGCGATGAAGCCGTCAACGCTGGTGGCGATGAAACCCAGCGCCCGCGCCCGTGGTCGTGCCGGCGTGGCGGCTGGCGTCACCGCGTCTGCGGTCGTGGGGATGCCGTCCATGGCGCCATCATGCCCGGGCGGCGCGGCCCGTTCAGGGCGGCCGGAGCCCCGCCGGCGCGTCGCGCCGCGGGGCCGTGCCCGAACGCCCACCGCCACCGGGCTGACGCTGCTGCCCGGTGCCTCAGGGGGTGCGCCCGGCGGGGTCCCACATCAGCGCCAGCGCCAGTGCCGCGTGGGTCACCGCGTCGTGCAGCGGCTGGCCCGCGGGCGGGCGCCACAGCAAGGGCCGGGCACTGTCGGTCAGGTCGATGGCCCCGACGACGACGCCCTGGTGCGTGAAGGTGTAGCCCGCGGGCGCGGCCAGCGGCAGCGGGCTGCCCCGCAGCGTGTGCACCGAGCTCAGCTGCAGCTGCACACCCGCGTCGTCGTAGCGGCCCTGGCGGCCGTCCTGCGTGCGTGCGGCGCGTGGGTCGGCCTCCAGCGTCAGGCGGGCGCCGTGGCGCCACTGGCAGGCCGCCGCGTAGGGGCGCAGCGGCAGCGCGAGCACGCCCGCCTGGCCGCCCGTCTGACGCTGCCGGCACTGCGCCTCGACCTCGGCCGCGCCGGCGGCCTGCAGCGTGTAGCGTGCACCGCCGCGGTCGAATTCCAGCATGCCGAAGACCGAGAGCTGGTCGGCGTTGCGGTCGAAGCGGCCGCGCGCCGCGCCGACGGCGAGGTCGCCGCGACGCTTGCCGCCCAGGCCTTGCACGTGCAGGCTCTCGGTGCGCGTGTCCAGGCCCGCGGGCAGCGCCATGCGGGCGGGTTGCACCGCGGCGCAGGCGCCCAGCAGCAGCGCCGTGGCGAGTGCGGTGGTGGGCATCAGGGCAGGGTGGGGGCTTGGGGTCGTGGGCCGGGTCATGGGGCGTCGTGGAAAGCGGGGGGCCGGAACGCCGTCGCGGTGCGCGCACGACGAAGGCAGCGGCACTGTGCCTGCGCCGCCCGTCCGCTGCCATCGCGGGGCGACGGATGGCCGTCCGCGCGGGCCGGACGCCGCCGCGGCGGCGACGAAACGCGGTCCCGGCTGCCGCCCGGCCCCGCGGCCGGCCCTGGCGGGATATCCCGGCTAGCATCCCCGTCCATGACGCGTGCCGATCTCATGGGCGGGGTGCTGGCCTTCATCGCGCGCCTGATCACCGGCGCGCAGGGCCACTGGAAGGGCTGTGCGCCCAAGGCCGAGCAGCGCATCTACTTCGCCAACCACCAGAGCCACCTCGACTGGGTGCTGATCTGGGCCGCGCTGCCGCACGACCTGCGCGCCGTCACGCGGCCCATCGCGGCCAGGGACTACTGGACCTCGTCACCCTTCAAGCAGTGGCTGACGAGCGAGGTCTTCCATGCCGTCTACGTGAACCGTGCGCGGACCGATGACCAGGATCCGCTGGAACCGCTGGTGCAGGCGCTGGCCAACGGCGATTCGCTGGTGATCTTTCCCGAGGGCACGCGCAGCAGCAAGGGCGAGCCGCAGCCCTTCAAGAGCGGCCTGTTCCACCTGGCCGAGCAGTTTCCCGGGGTGCAGCTGATCCCGGCCTGGATAGACAACGTGCAGCGCGTGATGCCCAAGGGCGAGGTGGTGCCGGTGCCGGTGCTGTGCACGGTGACCTTCGGCGCGCCGGTGCAGCTGCAGCCGGGCGAGGACAAGCGCGGCTTCCTCGAACGCGCGCGCGACACCGTGCTGGCGCTGCGGCCGGGCCCGGCTTGAACGGCCGGCGCCTGAAGATGAGGGCCGTGACATGAGGGCGCTGCGCGAGCTGACGGTCGACCAGCAGGTCGGCCTGCTCTTCGTCACCGTCTTCCTGCTGCTGGCGCTGGGCACCATCGCCGTGCTGGTGATGCTGCGCGGCGAAGGCGAGGCCAGTGACCGCCGGCTGCGCGTGCTGCGCGACGTGCGGGCGGCCTGGGTGGGTGCGCTCGTGTTCTGGCTGGCGTGGATCTCCGCGCCGGTGGGGGCCACGCTGCTCTTCGGCCTGTTCTCGTTCTTCGCGCTGCGCGAGTACATCACGCTGATGCACACGCGGCGCGCCGACCACCGCAGCCTGCTGCTGGCCTTCTTCGCCGTGCTGCCGCTGCAATACGTCATCGCGGGCGGCCGCCACTTCGACCTCTTCACGGTCTTCATCCCGGTCTACGTCTTCCTGGCCATCCCGGTGGCCAGCGCACTGGCCGGCGACCCGCAGCGCTTCCTGGAACGCAACGCCAAGATCCAGTGGGGCATCATGGTCTGCGTCTACGGCCTGAGCCATGCGCCGGCCCTGCTGCTGCTGAACTTTCCGCAGCACGAAGGGCGCGGTGCCTTCCTGCTGTTCTTCCTGGTCGTGGTGGCGGTGGCGGCGCAGCTGGCGCAGGGTGGCTTCAGCCGCTGGCTGCGGCGACGCCCGGTGGCGCGCCACATCGACCGCGACTTCTCCTATCGCGCCTGGCTGGCAGGGGCGCTGGCCGCAGGCGTCGTCGGCGCCTTGCTGTACTGGATCACGCCCTTCAAGGCCGGCCAGGCCCTGGCCATGGCCGTGATCGCCGGCGGTGCCGGCACCCTGGGCGAACTGGTGATGAAGGCACTGAAGCGGGACGCCGGCGTGCACCACTGGGGCAACCAGGCCAGCGTCACCGGCGCCGTGGGGCTGCTCGACCGCGTGGCGCCGCTGTGCTTCGCGGCGCCGGTCTTCTTCCACTCCGTGCGCTGGTACTTCAAGCTCTAGGATGAAGACGCCCGGGCTCCATCGTTCAGCGCATGGCTGCAGCAGGTCGACAGCTTGCGGCACGTTGCAGACGTCGCTGTGCGTCGGCTTTCGGCGGGCGAGCTGTTGTGGCGATCGCGTCAGGCGATGCCCGGTGGCGTCGCCGACTGTGGCGGCCTTCGCTTCGCTCAGGCTGCCCTGCGCTGCTCGCCTTGAGGGGGCGCCGCATAACTCGCTGCGCTCACTGCGTT
>Ga0154020_10008077_pt1 | contig 12237 bp, 11 predicted proteins | sample Klosneuvirus_201_FD_109709 | JGI IMG/M metagenome (GOLD analysis project Ga0154020, IMG submission 109709) | Active sludge microbial communities from wastewater, Klosterneuburg, Austria - Klosneuvirus_20160825_MG | ecosystem: Engineered > WWTP > Aerobic digester > Activated sludge | place... | reverse complement strand
CGCAGGGGAATCACTTTGCGGTAGGCCTCTTGCCGCGCGCGCACCAGCTCCATGCGCGAGTCGAGTTTGCCCACCGCATAGGCCAGCGGCAGCGCGCGCGGGCCGGTGACTGGCGTGGCCTGCTCGGAGTAAGGCAGCAGGCCCTCGGCGTCTTCCTCTTTGCGCGTAAAGGCCTGTTTGAACTCAAGGGCGCTGAGCCGCCCATCTTTCTCGCCTTGTTCAATCGCCTGCGCAATCAGCCGGATGTAGGTCTTGGCCAAGTCCAGCAGCGCCGCCTCGCGCGCGGCTTCATCGGTGGCGGGATCGGTGATCACGGCTTTGCGGTCTTCGGTGGCCTTGACCAATGCCGCGTGCAGGGCCAGCGCCCAGTCTTTGTCCTCGGGGAGCATGCGGCTTTCATCGCGGATCAAGGCGGCCGTGGCATCGACGAACTGCGATTTGAGCCCGCGCATCTGGCGCTCGAACACGCCCAGGCTGGTCAGGTAGTGGTCGAGAATGATGCGGCAGCCCATGCGCGAAAGCAGTTCTTCGTCCGTGGAGCCCGGCGGCTTGGCCAGCTCGGCTTCAAGGATGGCGCGCAGGGCAGTGTGAGCCTCACGCGCAATGGCCGCAAGCTCGTTGAGATCGTAGGTGCGCAGCGCGCGCTTGTAGGCTTCTTTGGCAACGTCATAAAGCTGCTGGCCGGGCGTGCTGCCCCAGAAACGCACTTCATCGAAACTCTCCCACGAGAGTTTGTCCGTGCTGGCGGCAATGCGGCGGGCCTTGAGCAGGCGGCGCAAGTCGAGCGGCGGCTGGCTGATCGGGCCCGCGTCGCTGGCCAGGCCCGTGGGCGTAAAACGGAACTCCGCGTTCTGCGCCAGCTTTTCCAGGCTTGCGCGCGTCTCAAAACCCAGCAGTGAACCCAGCACCTGCTGCAGCGGGTGCAGCACGTAGCGCACCTTGAAATACTGCGACTCTGCGGTGGCGATGTATTCGCCCAGGTTGGAAATGCTGGTCTCGCGCTCAAGGTCCACGCCGGTCAGTTCGGCGATCGGCAGGTCACTCACGCGGTTCTTGGGCGTGATCACGGCCTTCACGCTCACGCGCCAGGAAACACCCTCGACATCTTTTTCGCCGGCGGCGTTCTTGTGGGCTTTGAGCACTTTCTCCGTACCCTCAAAGGCCTCGGCCATGCGGCGCCGGAACTCGGGGTAGAACCAGGCCTGCTTGGCCTCTTCTTCAATGGTCTCGCGTGCGCGCTTGGCTGCGTCGGTGTTTCCGCCCGCCTTGCGTTCCAGGTAGAAATCGCGCGCGGTGGTGGGTTTGTCGCCGTCGCGCAGGTATTTCAAGTCGAGCGATGAAAGCTCCCGACCCGTTTTCAGGCGTTCCAGCATTGCGTCGGCGTCCAGCCCGTCGGCCTGCGCGCGGCTTGAGGCGCGGCCCAGCTCGAGTTCCCAGGCGGCGCGGTATTCGGGTTCGGCGTTGATGCGCTTGACATACTCCTGCCACTGCAGCATGTCGCGCACCGAGCCGCGCGGGTGAAACTGCTCGGCGTCAAAGCGCACCAGCACGTGCGAAGAGCTGCCACGAATCTGCTCGCGGAAATCCTTCTGGAAGCCGGTCATGATCGAGTTGACCACGATCAGCACCCACACGCCTGTTGCTATGCCGCCCACCGAAAGCAGCGAAATCACGCGCTGGCGCAAATAGCGCAGGGAGATGAAGGCCGAAGCCGCGCTGCCGAAATAGCGCCAGATCGCGCTGATTAGGAAATAGTCCACCACAAGGAAGAACTGAACTTTGACGCAAGCCAGGCCCAGGGAAAGGCCGGTTTGTCCACCGCCAAAGCCAATAAAGCCCGTGCCCGCCGCGACCACGCCGTTGAGCCCGATCAGCGCGCCCACAGAAAGCGTGCTGGCCCAGATGCGTTTGTGGTTGCCGCCGCGCGCCATGATGGCGCTGAGTGAGCCGGCCACCAGCGCCGTCAGAGGCAGCACGACGGCGCCGGCCACGGCGTAGGCGACGTTGCGCGAGGTATCGCTCTGTTCGCGCAGCGCGCGGAAGGCCAGGAACTCGGCGAACAGCAGCGCAGGCCCGCCAAAGAGAATGAACAGCACGGCGCGGAAATTATCGGTCTGGGCGATATCCAACGCGACGTGGTTGACCTGCCACGCCACCATGCCCAGCGCAAGCAGGAGGAAAAGCAGGAACGTGAAAGCACGCGCAATGAGCATCAGGAGTATTTATCGGTTGCGCGGGGGTGAGAGTTGGAGGAAATCACGCTGCGCGTTTGCGCGGCGCAGGTTTGGCTTTGCCGGACTTGCGCGGGCCGATGCGGGCGCGCAGTTCCGCAAGATAGGCTTCGCGACGATTTTCAATGGCCTTGCGCATCTCAGGCGTAACGGGCTTGCCCTTGCGGTTGCGATAAATGGGCGTTACCTGCTCATCGACTTCTACGGTGCCGTCTTCATGATGGTACACGACGGTGACCCGGCCCATTTCCTGCGTCTTATTTTCATTATTCGCCATGGCTAACCTTTGGTTACGCGAATAACCGCGACATCCAGGATTGTATCACCGTTGTAGAATCGCGCCTCATATTGGCCTGCGGCCCTGATGCCCCAGTCAGCAGGTTCCCAAACCACTTCCGCGCATGGATCACCCGGCGCGGGTTGCAGAATGGCGGCTTGCGACCACAGCTCTTCGTCGTCCATATCCGGATTGGCGATGACCATGTTCAGCATCGTCCGGTCGCCCGGCTTCACGTCCGTAAACAGCAGATACACGCAGGACTGAAACCCGTTTCGCGCCAGTCTCGATAGCTTGATTTGGCGAAATGTGCCCGCAACGACCCAACCGTCGGATGCCTGGGTTGCGTAGCGCCCTACGAGGATTGCCGAAAGCTTGATCATTTCTTGCCCTGCGCGACTTTGAATTCGGCGACGAGGCCCTCCAGCCGTCCGATAATTGGCGCGACTTCTTTGCCCAGTTTGCGCAGCTCGGGCGAGGAGATTTCTTCGATCAGCGTTTCCACGGCCAGTTCTGCGCGCTGCGTGGCGCCGCCTGCTCCGTGAGAGTGATCGCGCTTCATGTGCGGGAAGAGCAGCACGTCGCGGATACTGTGCGTGTTCGTGAGAAGCATGATCAGGCGGTCGATGCCCAGGCCGAGGCCGCCGGCGGGTGGCATGCCGGCTTCGAGGGCTTCGACGTAATCGTAATCGATTTCCTTGGGCGCCTCGACGTCGGCGGATTTCGCGCCCATTTCAACCTGCTCTTTGAAGCGTGCGAGCTGCTCCGTGGGCTCGTTGAGCTCGGAGAACGCGTTGGCGAACTCGACCCCGTTGATAAAAAGCTCGAAGCGTTCGCACAGTTTCGGGTCATCCTCGCGCGCTTTGGTGAGCGGGCATATCGCCGTGGGATAATCGATCATGAACGTGGGCTGGATCAGGTGCGACATAGCCGTCGCCTCCAGCACCTGGTCGGCGAGCTTGTAATGATCGTCGTGAACCTCGAGGCCGAGCGCTTTTGCCTTGGCGGCCACGGCGGCGACGTCGTGCAGCTCTACGCCCGCATACTCGCGCAGCAGGTCGGAATATTTGCGGCGCGCAAAAGGCTTGCCGAGATCAACTTCAACTTCGCCCCACTTGAACACGAGATTGCCATCGGGCCGGATCGTGTTGGCCGCGTGGCGAATCAATCCCTCCGTAATCTCCATCATCGAGTTGTAGTCGCCATAGGCCTCGTACAGCTCCATCATGGTGAATTCGGGGTTGTGCGTGGCGTCGATGCCCTCGTTGCGGAAGTTGCGGTTGATCTCGAACACGCGCTCAAAGCCGCCCACGAGCAGCCTCTTGAGATAGAGCTCCGGTGCGATGCGCAGATACATGTTCATGTGCAGCGTATTGTGATGCGTAATGAACGGCCTTGCGCGCGCGCCACCCGCGATGGCGTGCAGCATGGGTGTTTCGACTTCGAGGTAATTTTTCTTGCCCAGATAATCGCGCATCGCCGCCAGCACCTGTGAGCGCTGCTCAAAGCGCGAGCGCACGTCGGCATGCACCATCAAGTCGAGATAGCGCTTGCGGTAACGCAGCTCCGTGTCCGTGAATGCGTCGTGGGTGACTTCCCTGCCGCTTTCATCTTTGTAGGTGCGAGGCAGGGGCGGCACGGCCAGCGCCTTGGTGAGAAATTTCAACTCCGTCGCAAAGAGCGTGACTTCGCCCGTGCGCGTGCGCTGGACGTCGCCCTTGACGTAAATGAAGTCACCTAAATCGATCTGGTCATAGACGGCCATAGCCGCGTCGCCGACAGACTTGGCGTTCAGGTAAACCTGCACTTTGCCAGTCTCGTCGAATACATCGATGAACACGGCCTTGCCCATCTTGCGATTGGCCAAAACGCGACCGGCGACGGCTTTGCCGGCGATTTTGGGCCCGTCGTGTTTGCCCTCGGCGGGTTTGGGCGAAGCGGCTTCCAGCTTCTCAAACTCCGCCTTGATGGGAGCAATGCTCTCGCGCACGGGTGTGCGCACGGCATAGGGATTGACGCCGAGTTTCGTGAGCGCGTCGCGTTTGGCGATGCGCTGTGCACGGTACTGATCGATGGTTTCTTCGGGCATGTCAGCTCCAGTTGCACATAATGGCGACCTGGTTGTCGCCCCCACAAGGCGCGGCATCGTATCCATGAGGGCCGCATTCGCCAGAAGGCGCGAGGCTTGGCGGCGTCTGCTTGGGGCTCATCCCTGCAAAACGCGTCAGCGCGATTTTGCGCCGGGATCCGATCCCAGCATTTTCACGTAGAAGCTCTCGAGCGAAGCCAGGGGCGCGCCGCTGCGTTCAACTTTCAGGCCCCTGGCCTGTGCAAGCTCTTCAAGCGCCTTGACGGCTTCAGGATGCGCAGGCGAGACGCGCAACTCGTAGCTGCCCTGTTCGCGCAGCAGTTCTTCCAGCGTGCCGAGCTTCAGCAGTTTGCCCGAATTGAGAAAGGCCACGCGGTGGCATACGTTTTCAATTTCGCCCAGCAGGTGGCTGGAGATCACGATGGTCTTGCCTTTCCTGGCCAGTTCGACAATCAGCTCTTTCATGTCGCGTGCGCCCAGCGGATCCAGGCCGCTTGTGGGCTCGTCGAGAATGAACACCTCCGGGTCGCCCATCAGCACGCTGGCCACGCCAAGCCTGCGCTGCATGCCCTTTGAGAATCCCTTCACGCGGCGGTTGGCAGCGTCTTTCAAGCTGACGCGCTCGAGAAGCTCGTCGGCACGCCTGCCAGAGGCTTGACGTGTCAAGCCTGCGAGGGCGCCCATCAGACGCAGCGTCTCGCGCGCCGTCAGGAACGGCAGGAGCGTGCTTTCCTCGGGCAGGTAGCCTGTGGCTTTTCGCGCAGCCAGCGACCCCGGCGCAAAATCCAGCACGCGCGCAGAACCCGAATCGGGGCGCAGCAGGCCTACGCAAATCTTGAATGCGGTGCTCTTGCCCGAGCCATTGGGGCCCAGCACGCCAAAGACCTCGCCCTTTTCGATGGACATGGAAAGGCCGTCAAGCGCTTGCACGCGCCGACGGCCAAAGAAATCCCTAAACGTTTTGGATAGGTTGTCGAGCTCAAGCGCTGGCATGTCGCACGGGCCTCCCGGCCCGTGAAGGGCGCGCTTCCAATGAAACCGGCAAGGGCCAGGCGGCCTTTGCTATCCACCGACCTTGTTCATCATGGTTGCCTGCATCTTGCGCTTCTGACTCTGGCGAATCTTGCGCGCCCGGATCACGCTCGGCTTCTCGTAGAACGCCACGCGCTTGAGTTCACGCGTCAGGCCTTCTTTTTCGCAGGATTTCTTGAAACGCTTGAGCAGTTGATCGAGCGACTCGGAGCCGCGTGCCTTGACCTTGACCATGAATCCCGCATCCTTGTCAGAAGTAATGAATTCCCCAAAGGGGCAAAGAATCTAGCCGTGTACCCTTGAACTATCAAGGGGCGGGCATGGCCGTTGTGGCCGCGAGGAATATTTCCTATTCTCGCGGCGTTCGGTTTACGAGGCCGCAAGACGGCCTGAAAAAGGAGACAACCATGGCAGCTTCGGCCGATGTCCAGCACGTTACCAATGACAACTTCGAAACCTTCAAGCAGGGCAAAGTTGGCCTGCTTGACTTCAGCGCCACTTGGTGCGGCCCCTGCCAGGTGCTTGGCCCGATCGTGGACAAGCTGGCCACGGAGTTCAAAGGCAAAGTCAACGTGGGCAAAGTGGATATTGATGAAGATCCTGATCTCGCCGGGCAGTTTGGCGTGATGGCAGTGCCGACGCTGGTGTTCTTCAAAGACGGAAAAGTCGTTGATCAGCACGCCGGTCTGCTGCCGGAAGGCACGCTGCGCCAGCGCCTGACCAAGCTTGTCGGGTAAGCGGCAGGCTCCGCCCCGGCCCGCATCTTGAAATTCATGCCGCCTCCCTCAAGCACGCTTGAGGGAGGCGGTTTCTTATGCGCCTGCTTCAGAGCCCGTGGATGAAACCCGGCCGGCTCCTCCAGCCTCGTGGCGTCGTTATTCGACCCGCGCTGCTTCGCGGCGCATCTTCCAGCGCACGATTGCATAAACGCCCGTCAGGGCCACGCTGCAAGCCGTGTTGATCCACAACAGCGTTTCCACGGCCGCGCCTGCCAGTGCTGCGAGTGCCAGTGCCGGCACCATCACCAGCAAGAGCACACCGCCGTCAATCAGCACGGGCAAACGCAAATGCATGCGCGAAAACATGGTCTGCGAGATCACCACGTTCAGTGGCGTAAGCACAAACGATGCTGCGGTGATCACCAGAAAGCGTTCACTCCAGTGCACCAGTTCGGACTCGGGGTTGAACCACGCCGCCAGGTCGCGCGCGAACACCAGCAAGACCGCCGTCGCCGCCGCACCGCACGCCAGCGCAAACACGATGCAGGCGCGCTCCTCGGCGCGGCCTCGCAACGGCTTGCCCGCGCCGATTGAGGTTGCCACCAGCGTTTGCGCGGCCGTGCCCCAGCCAAAGGCAATCAGTGTCAGCAACAACTCAATCTTCATGCCCACAAACACGCCCGAGACCACGGCCTCGTCGCCGCCGCCGGAACTCTGCAATGCGCGAATCAGTGCGCCGCCCGCAATGCCCCGAACCGCCACCTGCCCGTTCTTCCAAAAACCAATGCCGCAAAGATCCCGGAGCGCACGCCCGCGCGGCCAAAGCCAGGAAAGCGGCCCGCGCAAGTAGCCGCGCGCCAGCGTTACGGCCAGGGCCACGCTGACCACGCGCGCGGCCACAGCGCCCCACGCGCTGCCGACGACGCCAAGGCGTGGCAGGTGCAGCGCCTCGGTAACGCCGGTCCACCACGCGGGCACGAAGTCGGGGTAGGGCCCCGGCCCGTAAATGAACATCACGCAGAACACCAGGTTGAGCACGTTGCTCGTCAGGAACAGCGCCATGAATGCCTTGACGCTGCCCACAGCGCGCTGGAGCGTGGCAAGATAAAGAAACATGCCGCCGGTGAAACCGCCGCCCAGCAGCACGCGCAGGTATTGCGTGCAATGCTCAAGCTGCTGCGCGTCATCGCGCGCGCCCATCATCAGGGCCAGTTCACGCGCGAAAATCACGCCCGGCACGCCCAGCGCCAGGCTGAGCAGCAGCACGAATCCCGTGGCCTGCAGCGCCATCTTGCGCATGCCTTCTTCATCGCGCGCGCCAAAACGCAGGGCGATCAGCACGCCCGCACCGGCGATGGGCCCGTTGAGCAGGATCGTCTGAAACGTTGTGATCGGGTCGCACAATCCGGTCACGGCAATGCCCGCAGCGCCCTCCGCGCCGGGAAGCTGACCTACGAGAAACGTGTCCACGATGTTGAAAATGGCGTGCGCGGCCAGGCCGAGGATCAGCGGCAGGCCGAACAGGAACACGCGGCGCGTAAGTTCGCGCGCGGGATTGATAGCACTGAGCAATGACACGGTGGGTGATTGTGCCTTGCGGGCACTCACTTGACGACAACCCCCGTCATCCGTATCACTGTCACATGGAAGCAAGAAGCCTCACCGATTGCAGCCTCGCCATCTCGGCGGGGCTGTGTGCGTTTTTAGCCCGAGCCTGAACATGGATCCCAACGGAACGACCGCCGCCAAGCTTTTCGAGAACGCCTCGCACGGCCTGACCTACAACGACATCATCATCATGCCGGACACGATTGATTTCGCGCCAGCCGACGTGGACTTGACCACGAGACTCACGCGCGAGATCACGCTCAAGCGACCGCTCGTTTCCAGCCCCATGGACACAGTCACGGAACACCGCATGGCCATTGCGCTGGCACTGTGCGGTGGCCTGGGCATCATCCACTACAACTGCTCGATCGCCGAACAGGTGGACGAAGTGCGCAAGGTGCGCCGCTTTGAAAACGGCTTCATCCTCGATCCGGTGGTGCTCTCACCCGAAAACACGATCGCCGATGTCGATCGCATCAAGCGCGAGCAGGGTTTTTCCGGCATCCCGATAACGCAGGATGGCAAGCAGCGCGGCAAGCTTGTCGGCATAGTGACCAACCGCGACATCGACTTTGAGGCCGATCGCTCGCGCAAACTCAAAGAAGTGATGAGCAAGGATCTCGTGACGGCCACCAAGGGCGTTTCGCTTAACGAGGCCAACGAGATCTTGCGCAAGACGAAAAAGGGCAAGCTGCCCGTCGTGGACAAAAACGGCAATCTCGTGGCCCTTACTTCGCGCCGCGACCTCTTGAAAAACCGTGATTTCCCCGACGCCACGAAGGATGCCGGCAAGCAGCTCATCGTCGGCGCGGCGATTTCAACGCGCCTCGAAGACCGCGAGCGCATGGAAGCGCTCGTTGAAGCCGGTGCGGGCGTGTTCGTAATCGACAGCGCACAGGGCGATTCCACGTTCCAGCACGAGACCATTAAACACATCAAGAAGAAGCACCCGGAAATTCAGGTCATCGGCGGAAACGTGGTGACCCCAAAACAGGCCGAGAATCTGATCAAGGCCGGCGCTGACGGCTTGCGCGTGGGCATGGGCCCGGGCTCGATCTGCACGACGCAAGAGGTCACGGCCGTTGGCCGCGCTCAGGGTACGGCAGTTTATTTCACGGCCTTGGCCGCAAAAAAGCACGGTGTTCCCGTGGTCGCCGATGGCGGCATTTCCGTGACCGGCCAGATTGTGAAAGCACTTGCACTCGGTGCCAGCGCCGTCATGTGCGGCTCGCTGTTTGCGGGCACTGAAGAAAGCCCCGGCGAATATTTCTACCGCGATGGCGTGCGGCTCAAGGCCTATCGCGGCATGGCCTCGCTCGAAGCCATGAAAGCAGGCGGCGGCAAGCGCTATTTCACGGAGAACTCTGATCAAGTGAAAGTCGCTCAAGGTGTGAGCGGTTACGTGGTCGATCGCGGCACGATTTTCAGCCTAGCGGCCTACCTCGCGCAGGGCGTGCGTCTTGGGCTGCAGGATCTGGGAACGCGCTCAATAAAGCAGTTACACGATCGACTGTACTCGGGCGAGATGCGCTTTGAACTGCGCAGCCCCTCCGCCCAGCGCGAAGGCGGCGTACACGACCTGCACAGCTTCACCGAGCCTGATGTAGCCAGCCCAAGGAAGTAGACAGTTATCAGCGAAAGGCGCGGCTTGCGGTTGACCGCAGTTGCCAACTGATAACTGAAAACTGATAACTGTCCCCATGGACTTGAACACCGTCATCACGGCAATGGGCGTCATGGGCGGCCTGGGCGGTTTTTCGTTCGGCCTGTACCAGTATTACCGCACCCAGCGTCTGCGTTCGGCCGAGTTTGCCGCCAACGAAGTTTCACGCTGGCTCGACACACGCGAAACGCGACAAGTGATCTCCATGCTTGAGTGGCTTGAGCGCGACGTGGCGCTGGAGACGGCCGAGGGCAGCAACAGGTTCGAAAACGTGATGGTGAAGAACGAAGAGTTGCCGCAGGCCCTCGCGCCGCACACGGAAAGAAACCTCTCGCCCAAGGAAACCGCGATTCGCGGCGTGTTCGATCGCTTCCTGTTCGGCCTGCAACGCATCGAGCACTTCATTGAATCAGGCGTGGTGAAGCAGCGCGATGTCGAGCCCTTCTTGCGCTATTACCTTGAATTGATCGGCAAGAAACCCAGCGTGCGCATGCCAGAGGCCTCGCAGACAGCGCTCTGGAAATACATCGAATTCTACGACCTGCGCGACGTGAAAAAGCTTTTCGCGCGTTTTGGGTACGGGAACGAGCCGCGAACGTAAGTGAGCGGTCCGAACGCTTCTCGCACGAGGAGCAGAGGGGGTCAGGCACCGTCTCCAAAATGCGGAAACGGCGCCAGACCCCACAACGTTAGGAGCCGCTAACTTAGCGGCTTCCAGGGCATTTGACGGTCGCGCGCCTGCTTTTCGCGACACTATCGGAAGCTAAGATGCCGCGTTCCAAAATGCGCAAGCTTCTGCCCATCCTGTTGATGTTCCTGCTCGCGGCCTGTGGTGGCACGCGCCGCGATGGCGATTTCGGCGGCGGCGGCAAGATTACGAAGGTGCAGGTGCTCGCGCGCGCGCTCGACGCACAGCGAGAAATCAACGACGGCGCGATTGCCTTTGATCTGCGCGATTACGGGGACTGGGCGCAGGGACACTTGCCCGGCGCGCGCAGCGCCACGCTTGAAGACCTCAAACTCGGGCGCGGCTTGCCCGACGACAAAGACGCGCCCGTGATGTTCTACGGCGAGGGTGCGCTCGATCAGAGCGCCGAAGACGCGGCCGAAATCGCAGTCGCCGCGGGCTACCGCAAGGTGCTCTATTTCCCCGGCGGCTGGCGCGCCTGGAGCGGGCAACCCGCCGTCGACTAGGCTTTGAGGAAATGGGGTCAGGCTCCGGGCTGCTCCGGTGCCTGACCCCATTTCCGTGCGCCGCAAATTCAGAATGAAAAATTCGAAAGGCCGCAGCGGCGGCTGTCGCATTCAATTTTGAATTTGTAATTTTGAATTTTGAATTGCCCCTGCGCCCTCCCCTCGGGTCGCCATGAAACGCCTTCTAGCCGTGATTCTTGCGTTGTCCGTTGCCGCGTGCGGCAGTCAGCAGCGCCCTGACGACGAACCTGATTTCTCGCCCGAGCCGTACTCGCCAAACGAAACGCCAGAGCCGCGCCTGGGCGAGATTGAATCGCTGATCTCGCAAGCCAGGCTCGAAATCAAACGCCGCGATTACGACGAAGCGCGCGTGAAACTGCATCAAGTGTTCCGCCGCGACCGCTGGCATCCCGAAGCCAACACGCTCTATCAGGATCTGCAAATCTCGCGCGGCAAAGGCGACGCGCTCTACCAGGAATATCTCGACCTCTACGAAGCCAACAAGCAACGCGGCGACGCGCTCTGGTTCCACCTGCGCCCGCTACTGATCAAACGCGGCATCAAGGCCTGCGAGGTGGAAAGGGTTCAGGAGCCATCGGAGGCTGTGCAGGATCGAGTGCGAGAAATCAAGGTTGCTCTAAACGTCGGCCCTGGCAGGTCCACCGTTCCGCCAAAGGAACTCTCGGAGAGCGAGAGACTCGCATTGGTTGAAGAGTGGTTGAAGCTTGATCCTTGGGAAGGCACCGCCGTTCGAGAGCTGGCAAATCTCCGACCGAAGGAAACGCTAGAGCGATATAGAGAGGCAGCGGAGGAATCCGCCGCGAGCGGAAATGCGCAGTGGATTTACGCAAAGGCAGTTCAGTTCACCAGCGGTGAAGACGGCGATTTCAAGGCCCTCGACATTCTTCGTCGCGCTTGGATTCTTGAACTTCCCGGCACGATGATCACGACCGGTATTGCCAGTCTAAGTCTCGTGAATGCCTATAGGTGGCTACCCGTCTCCAAAGAGCGTTTGCCCACTGCAACAGAGCTTTATGGTTTTTTGGAGCTCGCTCTCCATTTCTACCGCATATCGGATTTGACGGAGCCGGATCGCGGCTATGGAGAGATGATTGCCGGGCGTGTTCTTCAGGAAGCAAAAGACAACTCCATCGTGCTGGAGGATCTCTCAAATCGAAAATAACGCGGTGTTTTGTCAAATCACCAGAGCCCATCGCGTCAGCGATGGGCTCTGGTGGTTCTTGATTGGTTGGGTGCTTAGAAAAAATCGGGCGTCCAGGGTGCGGGACCGGCGAAGATTGCGTTGAGCGTCGTTTTGTCGGCTTCGCTGGCTTCGAGGTAGCCGATTTGCTCGGCGTCTTGCGCGCTCAGGGCGCTGGTGTACATGGCGGCGAGCCCACGGATATCGAGTTTCACTTTGCCTT
>Ga0154020_10008075_pt1 | contig 12239 bp, 7 predicted proteins | sample Klosneuvirus_201_FD_109709 | JGI IMG/M metagenome (GOLD analysis project Ga0154020, IMG submission 109709) | Active sludge microbial communities from wastewater, Klosterneuburg, Austria - Klosneuvirus_20160825_MG | ecosystem: Engineered > WWTP > Aerobic digester > Activated sludge | place... | reverse complement strand
GGAACCACCGCGCGTCCCTGGCGCTCCCCCCGAGCCATGCCTCGCACCCGATCGCCGGGGGAGACGACGCCAGCGACGCGCGGTGGTTCCCGCTCGACGAGCTGCCCGCGCCGCTGGCGTTCGATCACGTCCGGATCGTGGCCGACGGGCTGGCGCGGCTCGGCGGGGTGGCTTCCCCGGAGGACGTGATCCGAGCATGAGACTTGCTGGTTGTCGTCTCCGAGCACCATGGAGGTCGTGATGTCGCGTCTCTTCGTTCGTTCTTCCGTCTTTCTCGTTGTTTTCTTCATGATCCGGGATGCCCAGTCGGCGAGGCCGCCAGCGCTGGCGCCCAAGGTCGTCGCGGGTGAGACGCGCGACCGAGCCTGGCTCCTCCAGCCGGACGTTTTCGCGCGCCTCTCGAGCGGCGGAAAGCGCCTGGCGCTTTTCCTGAATGGCCAGCGCGAGCCGCACAGCGTGCGTTCGCCGCTGCCCGTCACGGCCGTGAACGCGGCACCCGCCGCTGCCGCGGCCAGGTCTCGAGGGCCGCTCGCCGCTCCCGCGCCGCGTCAGAACATCCGGGTGAACGACCCGTCGGTCGACCTGTCGGGGCACACGAACAGCGAGACGTCGATAGCCGTGCAGGGTTCGCGAATCGTCGTCGGGTTCAACGACGCCGGTGGGGATCTCGTCTCGGGCTATGGCTTCTCGACGGACGGAGGCGCCTCGTTCGTCCATCGCCGGGTGCCGGCGCCCCGCAGCGGCTTCACCCTCGGCGACCCCGTCGTCGCCTTCGGACCCGCGGGCGACGTCTACTACTCGATGCTCACGGTGAGCGATTCGCTCGTCTCGACCGTCGGCGTCGCGAGGTCGACGGACGGCGGCGCCACCTTCAGCGCTCCGACGGACGTCGCGGTCGCCATCCAGAACTACCAGGACGCGCAGGACAAGCCGTGGCTCGCGGTCGACGCGGGCGCGACCTCGCCGAAGAAGGGAAACGTCTACGCGAGCTGGACGGTCTTCGTCCGGGGCGGCTACACGGCCATCGCCTTCGTCCGCTCGACCGATGGAGGGAAGACGTTCAGCGACCCGGGAGCGCTCTCCGCGGTCGACACGGCCGGCGTCCAGGGCTCCGTCATCGCGGTGGCGCCCAACGGGGACGTCTACGTGGCATTCGAGGATGGTCATCTCTCGCCGGACGGCATCTCCCTGCTGAAGTCGACCGACGGCGGCTTCACGTTCGGGGGGCGGAGGACCGTGGCGACGTTCCAGCCGCTCGGCACGCTGACCGGCGGCGGGGGCGTCCGCGCGAACAGCTTCCCGGCGATGGCCGTGGACGGGAAAGGGGTGATCCACGTCGCGTGGGCGGCCGCGTCGTCCGGTGCCCTCGTCGACCGGTCCGACATCTTCTACGCGCGCTCGACGGACGCCGGCGCGACCTTCAGCGCTCCGCGAAAGCTGAACGACGACGGCACGCCGACCACGCAGGCGTTCCCGTCGGTGGCGGCGCTGGCCGACGGGAGCGTGGCCGTGAGGTGGGCCGATCGGCGGAACGACGCGCTGAACGACGGCCTCACAGACGTGTACATGGCGATCTCGCGGGACAGCGGCGCCACCTTCGGAAGGAGCGTCCGGGTCAGCGACCACAGCTGGGTCTACGGGCCGATCGACGGTCCCGAGAGCGCGGGCTACCACGGCGACTACGACGGCCTCGCGGCCGACGGGACGAGCTTCTACCTCTCGTGGAGTGACGAGCGAGGCGCCGACCCGGACGTCTACTTCTCGGTGGTGCCTGCCGCCTTCGACGCCTCGACTCCCGATTTCAACGTCTCCGCGGAGAGAGCCCATCTGGCGGTGAAGGCGGGACAGTCGGTCTCGGTGGACCTCGTGACCTCCGGGACGAACGGCTGGACGGGCGGGCTGGCGCTCTCCGCGACCGGGCCGGCCGCCACGGGCCTGTCGTACGCCATCGCGAGCCCCGACCTTGCGGCGGGCTCGACGACGAGGTTGACCCTCTCCGCCAGCTCCGCGGCGACGCCCGGCGACCATCTCGTCACCGTGTCCGGCACGGGCGGCGGCCTCTCACGCGCGACCAGCGTCTGGGTGACGGTCTACGGTGCCGGGAGCCCGGCGGATCCGCCCTCGAACGTCACGTCGTCGCCTGGCTTCACGGCGGGGGCCGGCGTGAAGGCGGACCCCGCTGGCAACCTCCACCTCCTCTACGAGGACGACTCCGCCGCCGTGCTGGGCGAGGACGTCTTCTATCGACGCTCCACCGACGGAGGCCCCGGCTTCTCGGCGCCGCTCAAGCTGAACGAGTCGGGCTCTTTCGGTATCGACACCGCTCTCGCCGTCGACGCGAGCCGCGTCGTGGCGGTCTGGGCCGGACGGCGGAGCAGCGACGCGTTCGACCGCGTCTTCGTCGCCCGCTCCCTCAACGGCGGGGCCAGCTTCGGGGCGCCCGTCGCGGTCAGCCCGAGCTCGCAGCTCGCGCAGTACCCTGCGGTTGCGATCGACCGCGCGGGCAACGTCGTCGTCGCGTACTACGACGCGTCGTCGGCGACGCCGTCGGTCCAGACGGCCCGTTCGACGGACGGGGGAGCCACGTTCGGCTCGCCCGCCGCGCTGGCGGAGGGGGCCGCCACCGCGCTCGGCCGGCCCGGCCTGACGTTCGACTCGAAGGGAGCGGCCTATCTCGTCTACACGAGGCAGGTCCTGTCCTCGGCCGGGTTCACGTCCTCGGCACGCCTGGCCATCGCCCGCGCCGGAACCACGTTCTCGGCGCCGATCGACGTCTCCAGCGCGTCCGTCGCGAACGCGTATGGCCCCGATGTGGCCGTGGGGCCGGACGACAGCGTCGCGATCGCGTTCTACAACCGGCTCGGGACCAACGACAGCCCGAACCGCGAGGTCGTCGTGGTCCGGTCGACGGACGGCGGGGCGACGTTCTCGACGCAGGCTGCCGTTTCGAGCAACGCCGGCCAGTCGTTCTTTCCCGCCGTCGCGGTCGAGGCGGGCGGAGAGATCGACGTGGCCTGGGAGGACTCCACGGGCAACGGCCAGACGGACGTCTTCCTGAGCCGTTCGACCGACGGCGGGCGGACGTTCCTCGCCCCCGTGAACCTCTCGGCCAACCGCGGGCTCTCCGGCAGTCAGGCGAACCCGCTCGAGAGCGTCGGCGGCTCGGGTCGGACCGCGTTGAGCCTCGGCGCGGGCGGGACGGTGCTCGTCTCGTGGACCGACGACAGCGGAGGAAACCCGGACGTCTACCTGTCGGTCGTCAAGACCGCCGCGCTGACGAACAGCCCTCCCACGGCTGCCATCACGGTTTCCCCGGGCCTCTCGGTGGAGGCCGGCGTCCCCGTGGCGTTCGTCGGCTCGGGAAGCGACGCGGAGGGAGACGCTCTGACCTTCTCCTGGAGCTTCGGGGACGGCACCGCCGCGGGCGGCCCGACGCCGGGCGGGCATCCATTCCCGTCGCCCGGCTCCTACACCGTCACGCTCACGGTGCGTGACGCGCGAGGCGCCACGGGCAACGCCGCCGTCACGGTGACGGTCACCGCGCCGACGATCGCGGGTACCAGCCTGCTCTTGCCGGTCGTCCTGGAAACGGCGGGTCTCGGCGGCAGCCGGTACTCCACCCTGGTGACCCTGGTCTCCCGCGCGCCGACTCGGATCGAGGTGCTCCTCTCCTACACCGCTTCGTCAGGGGGCGGATCCGGCGTGGCCCGGGTCTTCCTCTTTCCTGGCCAGCTCCTGCTCTTGCCGGGCATTTCGTACCTGCGCGGCCGGAACCTCCCGATCGCCTTCGACGACGTGCCGAAGATCGGCACCCTTCTCGTCACGTTCGATGGCGTCACGGCGCCGTCGTCGTTCTTTGCGGGCGCCCGCACCTACACGACCGATCCCTCGGGCGGTCCGGGCGCGTTCGGCCTCTTCTACACGGCGGCGGCCGTCACGACGACGAGCGCCACGCTCTTCGGCCTCCAGCAGACGGACGCGCAACGGTCCAACATCGCGGTGGTGAACGCCGGCGCGGACCCGATCACCCTGCGCGTGACGCTCCGAGGCCCGAACGGCGAGGATCTCGGCGCCCTTCCTGACCAGCCGCTCGGCGGCTATGGCTGGGCGCAGTTCGGACAGCCGCTCCAGGGAAAGGCCCCGTCGGGCCGGGCGGAGGTGACGCGGGTGGCGGGCTCGTCGCCGTTCACGGCGTACGCGGTCCTGAACGACGCCGTCACGTCGGACGGCTCCTTCCTCCCTCCCGTCCTGGGCGGCGACGCGTCGGGCGCGGACCGGCTCGTTCCGATCGTCCTCGACGTGCAGGGGCTCGGGGCCCGATTCCGGACCGAGCTGACGCTCGCGAACCTCGGGAGCGCGCCGCTCGCGCTCACCCTTTCCTATCGCGCGGCGAACGGCTTCGGCGGCGGCTCGGGCAACGTTCCCTTGACGCTCGCCGCGGTGAGCAGCGGCTCGTCCCCGACGCGATCGCGCTCCTTCGCGCCACGCTGCCGATCGAGTCCGACGGGAGGAACGTGGGCGGCTCGCTGCTGGTCCGCGCGCCCGCCGGCACGCCGGCCTCACGCCTGGCGGTCGGCGCCCGGACGTTCGTCCCGGCGGCTCCCGCGGGGACGTTCGGGCTCTTCTACCCCGGCCTCACGCTCGACGAATCGGCCGCGTCCGAGGCCTACGTCTACGGTCTCCTGGAAGGGAAAGGGACCAACCAACGCTCGAACCTCGCCGTGGTGAACCGCGGCGATGCCGGGGACGCCATCGTGCTCCGGATCACCCTCTTCTCGGGGGGCGGCGTGGCGCTCGGAACGCCGGTGGAGAAGAGCCTGGCGCCGGGGGAGTGGCTCCAGCTCGGCCAGCCTCTCGCCGCTTTCGACAAAGGCTCCGGTTATGCCAGGGTGGAGCGGATCTCCGGCGCCTCGCGCTTCGTGGCCTACGGCGTCCTGAACGACAACGTCACGTCCGACGGGAGCTACATTCCGATGAGCCGATGAGGGCCGCTACTCCTCGCCGATGAAGCGGTAGACCAGTCCGCCCAGCACCTGCGCCAGGCCCAATCCTCATCCGTTTCCGCGAGGATATTCGACGGGGCGATCGTGTTGCGAGGGCGCCCTTTCCACCTCAAACTAGCTCATGCCGATTCGCATCCTCGTGACGGGCGGGACCTTCGACAAGGAGTACGACGAGCGGACCGGGACGCTCTTCTTCAAGGACACGCATATCCAGGAGATGCTGCGCCTCGGCCGTTGCCAGCTCGACCTCGCGGTCCGGACTTTGATGATGGTGGACAGCCTCGAGATGACGGACGCCGACCGGGAGCTGATCGTGGACCACTGCCAGCGTGCGAAGGAGAAGCGGATCGTCATCACCCACGGCACCGACACCCTGGTCGAGACTGCCGTCCGGCTCGGGCCCCTCATCTCGGACAAGACCGTCGTCCTCACGGGCGCGATGATTCCCTACGCGTTCGGCAGCTCGGACGGGCTCTTCAACCTCGGCAGCGCCCTCTCGTTCGTCCAGGCGCTTCCCGTGGGCGTCTACGTCGCCATGAACGGCCGGTTCTTCGCGTGGGACAATGTCCGCAAGAACCGCCAGCTCGGGGTCTTCGAGCCCCTTCGCTAGCGGTCCCCTCCCGATGAAACCCCGCCTCCGATCCGCATCCCTTTCCCTGCTGGGCCTCGTCGCCCTGGCCGTTGCCGCCGAACCCCCGGAAAAGGCGCGGTCCCGGTTCCCGGACCGGCCCCGCGAGAGAGCCGAGTGGAACGCGGCGTTCCGCCTCGACGGGGCGGGCCAGGTCTCCTCCGAGAACCGGCTGAAGGCGTTACGCCACACGTGCGAGATGCCCGTCGACCCGTCGATGGCCGCGGCGCCCGCCGGGACCTTCACGCGATCCGACGCCGGCCCCTCGGCGCTCGCGGGAACCTTCGGCGGCGTCGCCTGGGAATCGCTGGGGCCCAAGCCGATGGTCTCGGGCTATGGCGGGCTCGGCGCCGTCTCGGGGCGGACCACCGCGATCGCGATCCACCCGACGAACCCGCAGGTCGTCCTCGTCGGGGCCGCGACCGGCGGCATCTGGAAGTCGACGGACGGCGGGACGTCGTTCCGGCCCGTCTCCGACAGCGCTCCCGCCATCGCCACCAGCCACATCACCTTCGCGCCGTCGAATCCCGCCATCGTCTTCGCGGCGACGGGCGAGCTCGACAGCGCCTACCTCGAGTGCCGGCCCGCCCGTTCCTTCGGGACGTACCTCGGCGCCGGCCTCCTCCGATCCGTCGACGGCGGCGAGAGCTGGACGCGCGTGGACGTGAACTTGCCGGGCAACTCCGTCGTCTCCCGCGTGCTGGTCCACCCGACGAACCCGCAGCTGGTCCTCGCCGGCGTCTACCTCACGCAGTCGCCCGTGGAGAACAGGTCGTCCGTGGGCGGGCTCTACCGTTCGACGGACGGCGGGGTCCACTTCGAGAAGACGTTCTCGCATTCGGTCAGCGACCTCGTCCGCGATCCCGACGGCGGCGACGGCGTGTGGGCCGGCTTCGGCATCACGGTCGACCCGAACGGCAACTGCCGCCGGGCCGAGGTGGACGGCGGCGTCTACCGCTCCACCGATTTCGGCCAGACCTGGAAGCCGTCGCTGGTGGAGAGCGACGAAGCGGACGCCCGCCTGCCGAAGCCGATCGGACAGGTGAAGGTCACGGTGTCGAAGGGGTCGGTCTACGCGTCGATCCTCGACCGGAGCGACTCGCATTCCGGAGCCGGCGTCTTCCGGACGACGGACGGCGGCGAGAGCTGGGACCGGATGGCGGCGCACCCCGACATGTGCGGGGAGCAGTGCGACTACAACCACTTCATCCTCGCGGACCCGGATTCCGAGAACGTCGTCTACTTCGGCGGCGTGGACCTCTTCAAGTCGACGGACGGAGCCCGGTCGTGGCGGCACCTGACGGACTTCTACCTCTCGGATACCAACGTCCACCCGGACCAGCACGCGGCAGCCATCGTCCCCGGCGCCGGGACCCTCTACGTGGCGAACGACGGGGGGCTCTACCGGTCGACGGACAAAGGCCAGACGTTCACGGGGCTCAACGACACGCTCGTCACGGCGCAGTTCAACGGGATCGCGCTCCACCCGACCGATCCCGCCTTCGCCATGGGGGGAACGCAGGACAACGGAAACCTCAGGTTCAAGGGGTCCGCCGTCTGGAGCGATCGGACGACGGGGGACGGCGGCTTCAACCTGATCAAGAGAGACGACCCGCGGCGGATCCTGGCGGCGAACTACTACGCCTCGCTGAATCTCTCGACCGATGGAGGAGAGAGCTTCCTCGACGCCACGAACTGCGACAGTTTGATGAACTGCATCAGCGGCAACTTCCGGGAGACGATGGCGTTCTACCCGCCGGCCGCGGCGGCGCCCGGCAAACCCGAGCTCGTCTTCCTCGGCACGCAGCGCCTCTGGGTCCACCCCGCGTTCGGCGCGAACCGGAGCCTCTGGGAGGCGCGCTCCGGCAAGATCACCTCGAGCGTCCTCACGGCCGTCGCGCCGGTGGGCGACGGCGCCGTCGTCTGGGCGGGGTCGCGAACCGGTGAGGTCTTCTTCTCCACGGACGGCGGCGTCACGATGACGCCCCGCTCCGCAGGTATTCCCGCCACCGCGGTCTCCGCCATCAAGGCGGTCTCCGCCGACGGGCGCGCCGCCTATCTCACGGTGGGGGGCTACAACGGAACGCCCCCGAAGCACGTCTTCCTCACGAACGACGCCGGGGTGACGTGGACCAACATCTCGGGAAACCTGCCGGACGTCCCCGTGTCGTCGCTCGCGATCGACCCGGGCGACCCGACAGACCTCTTCGCCGGCACGGACGTCGGGGTCTTCCGGTCGACGGACGGCGGGGGATCGTGGAAGACGTTCAACCAGGGGCTGCCGAACGCCACCGTGAACGCGCTGGCGTTTCATCCCGTGTCGGGCGATCTCTGGGCGGCGACGTATGGCCGGGGCGTCTTCCGGATCGCGGCGAGCGCGGCGACGGTCGCGCCGACCGCCGACTTCTCCTTCTCACCGGACGACCCGGCCCCCGACCAAGGCGTTTTCTTCACGGACCGCTCCACCGGCTCTCCTACGGCCTTCGCCTGGGACTTCGGCGACGGGTCCCCGCCCTCGGACGAGAAGAGCCCCAACCACGCGTACGCGCAGGCCGGACGCTACGCCGTGCGGCTGACGGTCTCGAGCCCGGCCGGCTCCTCCTCGAAGAGCGCCTTCGTGAACGTCACCGCTGGCATTCCGGACGCCGTGGAGCTCCAGGTGCCCGTGGTGCTCGACGTCTTCGGCGTTCCGCCGACGCACTACACCTCGGACCTGGTCGCCGTGAACCGCGGGGCCCGGACGCGACTCTCGCTCCATTACACGCCGGCCACCGGGACACCCGGCGCGGGCGGCCCGGTGCTGGCGGAGGCCCTCGAGAAGGGGCGTGAGCTCCGGATCCCCGACGTCATCGCGTACCTCCGCGCGCGCGGCACCTCCATCCCGGCGGGCGGCTCGGCGGCCGTCGGCACGCTGCGGCTCAGGTTCGAGGATCAGTCCGACGCCTCGCTCGTCTTCGCCGGCTCGCGGACCGCGACGCCGAACCCGAACACGGCGGTGGGCGGCTCGTTCGGGCTCTTCGCGAGCGCGGTCGCCGTCGACGCGGCGCCGGCGACCTCGGTTTCGCTCTTCGGGCTGCGCGAGGACGCGGCCGCGCGGACGAATCTCGCGGTGGTCGACGTTCCGGGTGCGGGCGGACCCGCGAAGCTCTCGATCCAGGTGTACGACGGCGATCTGGGGCTCCCCGCGGGAGCTCCGATCGACGTGGCTCTCCGCGCGGGCGACTGGTATCAGATCGGCTCGATCCTGGGGAGCGTCGCTACCCGGAGCGGCTACGCCGAGATCACGAACACCGGCGGGGGCCGCTTCCTGGCGTACGGCGTGGTGAACGACGGGCCGTCGTCGGGTGGCGGCACCTCCGACGGGAGCTTCCTCCAGGCCGACGCGGCGGCGACGAGCGCGCCGGGTGGGCTCCTCCCCATCGTCCTTCGAGCCACGTCGGGCTCGACGGTCTTCACCAGCGAGCTCACCCTCGCGAACCCGACGACGTCGGTCGTCAATGTCACCATTTCGTATACCCCGTCACCCCAGCTGGGTAGTACCGGGGGGATGTCCTCCGCCACGATATCGGTCGGGCCCCGGCGGCAGCTCCGTATCCCCGACGTCGTCGCCTACCTTCGCGATACGCTCGGTCTCCCCCTGCTCCCGGGCAACGTCAACCAGGGAGGCACCTTGCAGGTGACGGGCGCCGTGGCCCAGGTGAGGACGTCGAACCCGAACCCGGATGGCGCGGTGGGGGGGGCCTTCGGGCTTGCCTATCCCGCGGTCCCTTCCGCGGCCCGGGCGAAGAGCGAGGCCTGGGTCTACGGGCTCCTCCAGAATGCCGACACCCGCTCGAACCTGGCCATCGCCGACGCGCGGGTCGGAGACGCGGCCTCCGTGACGTACGTCGTGGAAGTCTACGACTCGCTCTCGGGTGACGGGACGGCCCCGAAGGCTACCCAGACCGTGACCCTCACGGGCGGGCAGTGGTACCAGGTCTCGCGCGTTCTCGACGCGGCGGGCGTCTCGAACGGCTATGTGAGGGTTCGACCCCAGAGCGGCACCTCGGATTTCGTCGCCTATGGCATCCTGAACGACGGCGCGAACCCCGGCGACCGGACATCGGACGGGAGTTACATCGGTATGAGCGGCGTCAGATAGCCCGGCATCAAAACTGCGATACCTTTCGATGGGGAGGATTGACACATGAATCGTCTCGAATCAAAGACGGGCGTCCTGCTGGGCCTGCTTCTTTCGGCCTCGGTCGCCTTCGCGGGGGCCCAGGCCCGGATCATCGGCCAGGTCGTCGACGGCAACAACGTGCCTCTGGAAGGGGTGAAGATCACCATCACCACCCCGGCGATCTCGAGCTTCAAGATCGAGCAGAAGACCGACAAGAACGGGAAATGGACCCTGATCCTCAACGACGCCACGGTCAAGTACAACTACAAGTTCGAGAAAGACGGCTACATGCCGAAGGAGGAGCTGAAGAAGATCGGGATCGGTTCGACCGAGGACTACAAGGTCCAGCTGCTCGACACGGCGCAGGCGGTGGCGAAGGGCGTGGTGAAGGAGGTCGTCGACCCGTACGTGCTCGCCTACAACGGCACGATCGAGAAGCTCCAGGCGGGCGACCTGGACGGCGCGTTCCTTTCGGCCCAGGAAGCCATCAAGCTCGGTCCGGACAAGTCGGGCGCGTGGGATCTCGCCGCACGGGTCGCCCACAAGAAGAAGGACTGGGACAAGGCCATCGAATGGGGCGAGAAGTCGCTCCAGGTCGACGACGACAACGATTCGCTGATCCCCGTCCTGATCGACGCCCATCGCGCCAAGGGAAACAAGGACAAGGTGGCGCTCTACGAGAAGAAGTTCGCGGCGGCCAACCCGACCAACCCGGACATCCTCTACAACCAGGCGGTCCCGCTCTTCAACGCCGGCAAGTTCAAGGAGGCCCAGCCGCTCCTCGAGAAGGCCGTCGAGGCGAAGCCCGACTACGCGAACGCCCACTTCCTGCTCGGCATGTCGTACGTCAATCTGAACAACATCCCCGAGATGAAGACGCACCTGAAGGAATACCTGCGGCTGGAGCCGAAGGGCAAGGAAGCCGCGGCCGCGAAGGAGATGCTCGAGGCCTTCAAGTGATCGGGCGGGTCACGAGACCGGCATGCCTGCGGTGACGCCGTTCATCATCGGCGTGGCCGGTGGCACGGGGTCGGGCAAGACCACCGTGACGCGGGCCATCGCCGAGAAGGTCGGCCCCGACAGGCTCGCGCTCCTCTCTCACGACGCTTACTACCGCGACTGGGTGGACTTGCCGCCTGACGTCCTCGAGCACAAGAACTTCGACCACCCGGATTCGCTCGAGACCGAGCTCCTGGTCCGTCACCTCCGCGCCCTCCGCCAGGGCGCGGCGGTCGAAGCGCCCATCTACGATTTCAAGGTCCACTCGCGCGCCGTCGAGACGCGGCGCGTGGAGCCGCGGAAGATCGTCCTCGTCGACGGCATCCTCCTCTACGCCGAGCCCGAGCTGCGGAAGCTCTTCGACGTGAAGATCTACGTCGACACCGACGCCGACATCCGCCTGATCCGCCGCATCCGGCGCGACATCGCCGAGCGCGGCCGGACGTTCGAGAGCGTCGTGGCGCAGTACGAGTCCACCGTCCGCCCGATGCACATGGAGTTCGTGGAGCCTTCCAAGCGGTATGCGGACCTGATCATCCCCGAGGGGGGCGAGAACACCGTCGCTCTCCAGTTTCTGCTCGCCCGGCTGGAGCAGATCCTCGGCTGACGGGCGGTTTGCTCAGGAGGATCGCGCGGGGCGGGGCGTGCGGAAAGCGGTGGTCGCGAGAATGGCCTCCGAGGCCTCCCGCGGGCGCGTCTGAAGCAGGAGATGCGGCGCGTCCAGAGAGACGCTCTCCACGTCGAGGCGCGCGCGCCGGATCGCCCGGAGGCTGGATCGCCCGACGAGCCGGTCCCGCGTCCCGCGGAGGTAGAGGATCGGCGCGGCGCATTCCCGGAGGGCGTCCGTCGCGTCGACGTCGAGAATCGCCCGGACGCGCTCCGCCAGCACGGCACCGGGGACCTTCGCGCGCGCCTTGCGGAGGAGCCGGGCGAGCTCCGGCGAGGCGTCGAGGCCGGCGAGGAGGGTGAGCTCGAGGCGGTACGGCGCGAGGTCGAAGAGCGGGGCGACGAGGAACGGCCGGACGAAGCGCGGGATAGGGCTCGTCACGAACGTCGCGACGAGGACGACGCCCACGAGGCCCGCGGGACGGGCCGCGGCGGCGCGGAGCGCCAGCGGTCCGGAGAACGACTCGCCCACGAGCACGAACGGATCGCGCGGCAGGGCGTCGAGGACGATGGGCAGGAGGTCGTCGTAGCCGAGCGGGAGATCCGGCGGGTACGACACGACGATCGGGCGGATGGTCTCCGGCAGGGCGCGAAGGAGCGGCTCGAAGAGGATGCCCGTGCCGTCCATTCCCGGGAGGAGGACGACCGACGGGAGAGGCAAGCGCTACGCGGTCACGCGGTGAGGTGCGGGTTCAGGGTGACGGCCTTGTTCAGCGCCTCGACCGCGGACTCGAATTTCTTGAGTCCCTCGAAGGTCGTCTTCATGGCGTACCAGCCCTCG
>Ga0154020_10008074_pt1 | contig 12240 bp, 9 predicted proteins | sample Klosneuvirus_201_FD_109709 | JGI IMG/M metagenome (GOLD analysis project Ga0154020, IMG submission 109709) | Active sludge microbial communities from wastewater, Klosterneuburg, Austria - Klosneuvirus_20160825_MG | ecosystem: Engineered > WWTP > Aerobic digester > Activated sludge | place... | reverse complement strand
TCCACCGCCCCGGAGCATCTCGTCTACACAGCGCAGCACGCAGGGTGTGTAAGCGATTACCTACAGCGACGGAAACCTGTTAGATCATTACATTCTTATGTAACGCTGACCACTTGTCATAGATGATGCGGGTGTCGTCGCCGCGCGAGCGGGTTACATCCATCGCGACGACAATCGGCGTGTCGTTCATGCACTCGCGGGCCTTGCCGCGGACATCGAGCGCTTGGTGAACACCCCGTCGCGCGGTTGCTTCAGACGCCGAGCCATAACCGCGATAGGTAAAGACATCGCGGTTCGACGAGCGAGCTTCTAGCGCAATGTCTTCATCGTAGTTGCCACCACCCATGGGGGTTCCTCCCTTGCCTTTGCCCGAGCCGCCGGACGCGCCGTGGCTCGATGGATTGTTGTTACATCTCGAGCGGCACAAAGCGCGGCGGACCGAACACCTCGACGCGAAGCTGCACAAGCTGCTCCGCCACTTCCCAGGCGTCTTGCGCGCGCTGCCGCGGACTTTCGCGAATCATAAACTGGAGAAAGCGGGCAAAGCGCTCATCGACCCGCGGCGGCAGCGTGCCTTGCCGAACGTCACCGCCGAGCAGATAGATCATGGTCTTGCCGAGCGAGTAGAGGTCCGACGCGGGCAGCGGCGGCTTGCGCGCCATCACCTCGGGCGGACTGAAGTCGGGGTTGTGCGCCCGAAAGCCCTGCCCTGTCTTTTCCGGCGCCACCACCGCATAGGTCCAGTCGATCAAGAACACGTTGTGATCTGCGGGCCGCACCAGAATGTGGGCGGGCTCGATGTTGCCGTGGATGATGCCCTGCTGATGCGCGAAGCCGAGCCCCGACAGCGACCGCGCCAGGACCCAGGCAACGTGCTCGGCATCGAGCCCATCCGGATAGCGCTCGCGGACTTCGTCGAGATCATGTCCGTCTAGGTAACTGAAGATGGTGCCAGCCTGACCGGACGGCGACTGAAACTGATCGAGCACCTCGGGCAGGTGCTTGCGCTGCGCTCCCTCGGTCGCCTGTAGAATCTGCAAGATGCGCGCTTCCTCTAACAGCAGGTCCTTGTCTTCGCGCTGCATCACCACCTTGACCGTCACGTCCTGGCCGCTGCGCCCCCCGCTGACACAGGAGCCACGATACAGCATCGCGAGATCCCCCTGCGCCAAGATCCGCTGCACCCGATAGGCCCCAGCTTGCGTGGTGACCGTGAAGTCGACCTCCGAGTTGGGCGGAGGATTCGGCACGCTGCGCAGACGTGGCGACGGTGAACGCACTTGCTCGATCGGACCATCCGACGTGGAGGGTGCCACGGACGCCGTTTCTCCGATCGGTCGCTGCTGCTCAAGCTCCTGCACGGCGCGCTGGTGCCAGTCGTAGAGCTTGCTGAGCAGATGACGTGCGCTGTTCTGGGCCAGGCTGTTGCCGGCAAAGCGCTCGGGCCGCAACCTGCGCACCAGCACCACATACTCCTCTTCCAGCATCACCAAGCGCTCGTCGACGCTGACCTCGCGGAGCGCCATCGCCGGAAAGATATCCTGCGTCGAGCGAGCCCCGGCCACGAGCGACTGAACCTCGGCCAGATCTTCGTGCAGCACAGCCATCCCCCTCGGGTAGCCAGTGCGTTCAAAGACTTGGCCACCCCCTACGAGGATAGAAGCGCGACCCCATCAGAGAAAGCAGCATCCATAAGCCCACGAAGGTGCAAGCGTTTTCCAGCCACTGGAGAAGCCCCCCGCAGCGCCACATCGTGGCCGGACATGTTCAACATGTCCCTCACCTATTTTTTGAGTGCTCTGGACATGTTCAACATGTCCCTCACCTATTTTTTGAGTGCTCTGGACATGTTCAACATGTCCCTCACCTATTTTTTGAGCGCCCCGGACAAGTTCAACATGTCCCGCGCCCATTTTCTGAGCGCTTTGGACAAACCCAACTTGTTCCGCCCCCGATTTTCCGGGCGCTCCGCCCAAACTCAACTTGCTTCCCTGCGATCTGCCATGCCAACCGGCTGAATCTCGGGCAAAATTCGCCTGCTTGGTTCTTGGAAACCAAGACCGGCTACCGTAGTGAAATGCACATCGTGCGGATTCAGCGGGGCAGCGCCCCCCAAGTGTCGCTGCTGCAAGAGCAGCGCTACGAGAAAGAGAAGGATCTGGAGCGAGACTTGGCGGCGGCGCCGCTATTGCTCCAGCAGGTCATGGGGACGCCGATTCAGCTGCTCGCGACCTCGTTTCGGCTGCCGGGGGATGAGCGGGTCGCGGGACTGTATATCGATAGCGAAGGCAGGCTGCTCATCAGTGAGGTGCGACTGGCGCGCAACCTCGGGTCAACCAGAGAAGTGCTCGGTCAGCTCCTCGATCACGTCTCCGCGCTCTCGCAGTACCGAATCGAGGATCTGTCGACCGCGCTGTCCGGCAAGCTCGAAGAAGCGCTGCGTAACGTGAGTCGCGGCGAAGTAGAGCGCTACGCCGCGCTGTGGCAACAGGTCGCCGAAAACCTACGCGCCGGACGGGTCGGGATGGTGCTGGTTCTCGATCGCGCCCCGGCTCACTTGCAGCGCATCTGCCGCTACCTGTGTCAGAACGTGAAGATTCAGTTTGTGCTACTCACCCTCAAGCGATTCCGCGCCGGGGACGACAGCGAGATCGTGGTGCCGACGCTGGTGGCACAGGCCCAGCAGCAGCAGGCCCAGGCCAATCTGCTGGAGCTGGCCGTTCAGTTCGCACAGCAGGGACCGGCGGCAGTGCCGATCGACAACCTCAAGCACAGGCCGAACGAGCTGGCGATTTACCCACGGGGCTGGCCAGGAACCGTTCACTATGAGTTCCTGATTCATCCCGACAGCGACTGCCGGATCGGCGTCGAGCTGCACCTGGAAGATCGCGATCTGCCGCAGCTACGCGATCTGATCCGCTTTCTGTCTTCGCCAGATATGCAGGATGCGCTCAAGGTTCACTTTGATAGCGCGAGGATTCTGTGGGACCCGACGTATCACGGGTGCGGAAGACTGGCGGTGATGTTTGATGCGGCAAGTGATCCGGACTCACTGTCCGCCGCGATGTCCGTGCTGATGGAGCTGACCTACGCGCGCATCTCCGAACGCCTGCGCCAGCTCCCCAGGCCCCCAGAGACCCCCCGCGAGCGCTTCGTGCTGCCCCAAAAAGAGTCTCCGTAAAACAGAAGCTACTTCGGCTTCTGGAGCGAGCAGCCCGCGCGAGTCAGATCGATGTTGTTGCTGGCGTCAAGGCAAGCGTTGATCTGGTAGAGCTGCTGACCGTAGGCGGCCCCCTTCTGCGCCGTGATGTGACCCGAGGCATCGACTTCGCACGGATTGTTGAGCGTGCAAGAAGCGCCACTCTCATTGCCGGTGTTGTTGATTCCGATCACGGCGCGGGTCTCGTAGTCGATGATCGGCGAGCCGGAGGTCCCCCCGATGGTCTCGCAGCCCGGCTGTTTGAAACGAATCGAATCGCGGAAGGTCCAGGTTCCTTCGCGTAGCTCGGGAACGAAGCGATCAATGGAGCAAGAGTAGATCCTGCGCCAGTAACCGGACGCGATGCGAATCTCGGTTCCTTCCACAGGACGACGGGAAGTAATCACCAGCGGTGCGACCCGGAAGCGCGAGGCCAGCTGCGCATAGGTCTGGGTCAGCCGATAGATCGCAAAGTCGGAGCCGGTCATCGTTGCATAGAGCATGCGCTGCGCTCGCAGCGTTCCGAGCGCACGCGCGCTTGCATCCAGCAGCGTGAAGGTCCGGCTCGACGCCTGATCCACGATGGCATCCCCAGCCGTGACAAAGCCACTCAAGCAGTGTCCGTTGGTCAGCACCAGTGCGTAGTCATCTGTCTTGGAGGTCGCAAAGCGGACCAGAGAACCCGAACAATTCGACAGCGCCACGATCGAGGTAAAGTCGACTCCAGCGGCATCCAGCTCTTCCCAAGTAGGAGTCCGGGCCGCCGCTTCCTGCGCTTCTTCGGGATTTCCCACCGGCAGTGCCAGGGCAGTCTGAGTCGTTGCTGTCACCACAAGAAGCGACGCCGCCAGCAGCGACCACAGAGAGCCGAGCTTGCTGCCAACAGAGCGATGTACTTGGTCGGACTTTGTACCAAACAGACTGCGCATGAGGGGTCCTCCTTTTTGCTGCACGTAAGCCATGTGTTTGCAAAGGAACACTACGCTAGGAGGCGTAGCTCCCCGCAAGATGGGAGTTTTGTTCCCGCCTCGGCACGCAAGCTGGGGACTGTTCCCCCAGCGCACTCTCCTACAGCGGTCGTTACAGCTCTCCCCGTACGCCCAGCGAAGGAATGATCGGGAGCCCGGTAATCGCGGCCTTCTGCGTGTAGTCGTAGGAATAGACAAGCTGTTCCTGCGCCGGATTGTTGTAGACGTTCGAGATGTCGAGATACACCTTGAACACCATCCGCTTGGTGACAAACGTGCGGTCAATCCGCAGATCAAGCTGATGAAACGGAGCCAGGCGCTCACTGTTGCGCACGCTCGATGGCACCGGCTGATAGAGGTCGGTATCACTGTCATAAAATCCGCCGCGCACCGGAGTCTGCGGAATGCCACTGATGTAACGGAAGCGGAGTCCGATCTCGAACTTGTAGGGCAGATAAGCATGCGCCGCCAAGATCAAGATGTGGGTCTGATCAAAGTCAAAGAGTCGGTATTCGCACCCCGCACAGTCGGCTCGCTCACTTCGCAGGAGGGAATAGCTCAACCAGCCAAAGAAGTGCTTCGACAGACTCTGTCGCAGCAGCAGCGTCCCTCCGTAAATCCGACCCCGGACTTGCGAAGCGGTGCGTTCCGCTTGCGAATCAGAAGGTGTTAGTCCACTGCCAAACCGACGGCTAAAGGTCGAGGTACCGGCAAAGTCCCAGAGGTCTTTGTACAGCCCGGTCAGCTCCAGAATCAGCCCCTTCCAGATGGCTTGCTCAACCGCCAAGGAGAGCTGGGTTGCACGCTCTAGCCGCAGCTCACGATTCCCAAACGAAGAGAAGTAGTCCTGCACCGCCGGATCTTGGGAATACACCCCGACTCCCAGCTTGATCGTCGTCAGCGGCGACGCCGTGATCTTGGCGGTCAGGCGAGGATCGAGTGCATAGCGGCGGAGGAATCCGAAGCAATCGAAGCGGAGTCCTGGCACCACGCTCAACCGCTCATGAAGTCTCGCCGTCAGCTCCGCATAGAGCGCCGGGTTGGCGAAGAACGCTTGGTCCTGGGCAACGATTTGGGAAAGCGTACCGGGAGGTCTCTGAAACTCGCCTTCCCGCACCGGCGAAGGCACCGCTGCATCGAGCCAGACGTAGGAAGTCTGGATATCGGTCCCAAGCAGAATCCGATAGCGCGGCGACAGCTCGCGGGAGGACTCGATCCGGAGGTCGGTCCCCAGCGTCTTGACCGCCATCGAGACCGTACGTCCCAGCGCGAGATCGGTCTCTGTGAAGCCGCTCGTGCTCTGGAACAGCCAGTCCCAACCCGCGAGGCGCTGCTGATAGCGCAGCTGCAAGCGGTGGAACATGATGTGGGTGGAGAAGGTCCCATTGACGGTCGGATCGACATCCTGCGGACGGGCGAACTTGAGCGCGATCTGATCGTCGGCTCCCAGCACCATCACCCGCAAGGTGCCGCTGCCGAGCTTGTATTTGAGAACGGCTTGATAGTCCCAATAGACCGGGGCGTTTACAAAGCGCAGGCCCGGCGGATCGCCCAGCACCGCCCCAGCCAGTGCCAGTCCGGCGTCCACGTAGCTGCGGCGCAGCCCGAGCAAGATCGAGCCGCTCGGCTCTTGGGACTGCTGGTGCTTCGGTGGCAGCGGCCCTTCGACTTCAATCCCAATGTGAACCGGATTTACGTCGAGCGCGCCGTGCCAGCGATCCTTTCGACCCGCCCGCAGCTCGACATCGATCGTGCCCGCCGTGGCGCGTCCGTAGCGAACCCCGAAGTTGTGCGGCAGGTACGTCACGCTGGCGAGAAAGTCCGCCGGTACCACCGAGGTAAAGCCGCCGTAGTGGTAGAGCTGCGGAACCTCGGCGCTGGCCAGGTAGACCCGCGAGTCGGAAGGCCGCGCGCCCTCGATGATGAACAGACCCGTGTTGAGCGGTGGCCGCGCCGCGCCAGGCAGGTTCTCGATCGCCCGCAGCGGATCGCCGAGCGTCCCTGGCAGCTTGCGCAGCTCCTCGGTGTGAAGGGTCTGCTTGCTGATCTCCTCGCGCAGCGCCGGATCGTCCGCCGATACCACGGTCTCGAAGCGGCGGTCGGCGGGCGCGCCTGCCGGTGAGACGGTGAGCCAAAACCCGAGCCCGAGCGCAAGCGATTGGGCGCTGGGAACATAGCGACACATCCACGGGCTATCGTATCACTGCGTCACCAGCGTCGGTAGATTCCCTTTCACGGGAGGCAGCGGACGAGGACCCGGTGGAGTTGCGGGATACCCAAGCAGCCACAGGGGGCGATGCAGATGGCGAGTCATGCCTACATCCAACGCGCGACCCGCCGTGAAGTTTTGCCACACTTTGCCTTGCTTTTTGTTTGGCATGTTACATGCATAGATCAAAGGGTATTGCGCGACGGTAAGGCTGAGCCCATAAACTTGTGTCCGCCCAAGTTGTGATCTGCCGAGAACCTGGGGCTGCGCTGGTGAAGACAAGTCATCGATGACGAACGATGCAACCATGAGTACGATGCAGCCACATCCAGACCGGGCCGAGCAGCGGAAGCGGCGGTCGCAGCCCAGATTGGGCAAGCGAATGTCACAAAGTATTTTTTGTGCTTTGCATTGCAAATCGCGCAAGTATCCTAAAGATCGGTTAAAAACAAACCTGCTCCCCTGCCTAGACACCATGCGGGGAGCCTGTCAGGGGGACTCGGTCGGATCGCGCCACGCTCGCGATCCCCGTCTTGCCTGCTCACAGCACACAGGGAGGATTCGATGAGCCGTCCACTTCTCACGCGTACGTTGACCGGGGCACTGCTTTCCCTGACGGTCGGCGCGTGCACAGCTCCACAGGTAGGAAGCCCGTGCCCGATACCAGAAAAGGCAGATGCCGCGACACGGCTGGCCGCCGTGCAGAAGTGCTTCGGTCTGATCGCAGGCACGTCCAATGACTTCCGAGTGAAGAAGGACGTGGACATCCTGTTCATGATCGACAACTCACCGTCGATGTCGCCCAAGCAAAAAGCGCTGGCGGTCAACATTCCCAAGTTCATTCAGAAGATCGATGCACTTGGCGTGAACTATCACGTCGGCATCGTGACCTCCGACGTCGGCTCGACGGTCTCGGATGGCGCGACCTGGGGTTCAGGCTCAGAGCCGTCATGCGATACCTTCAGCGGTGACGATGGGCGCCTTCAGGACATGACCTGCGACAAGCGCAACACCGTCTCTCCCGATGCTGCGAATGCCTGCACCACGCTCTGCCCAGACAACCGCTTCAAGCCGACCGATGGCAACAAGTACATCTCGAAGGTCGATGGCAAGACCAACGTCCCGCAGGATCTTCGCCTCGACCCGATGACCGGCAAGATGGTCGACTATGGACCGTTCAATGCCTTTCAGTGCATGGCGCTGGTCGGCGATGCCGGCTGCGGCGTGGAAGGCCAGCTGGAGGCGGTCAAACGCGCGCTTAGCAACAGTGCCAACAGCGGCTTCCTGCGCAATGGTTCGATCTTGGCCGTCATCTACATCACCGACGAGGATGACTGCTCGGTCAAGGCTGCGCGCCGCTCGGAGATGAATCCCGGCTACCGCAACTGCAACCCGGCCCAGCCCGACTCGTATGACTGCTACAAGGTCGACTACCGCTGCATGGCCCGCTCGCTCCAGTGCAACGAGGGCATGATGACGCCAGGCGGCAAGACCGGCTGCGTCGAGCGCCAAGACAACTTCCTAGAGCCAGTCAAGAGCTATTACGACGCGCTGCTCAATGTCCGACCGGCGAACAAGCTGGTTGTAAGTGGCATCTGGACGCAGCCAAACATCGACGTCGCCAAGGGTGGCACGGTCGCGATCATTGGTGGCCCCCAGACCTCGGACCTGCGCCGCGATCCAGCGTGCCGGAATGCCACCGACACCACGGTCGTCGGCGCCCCGCAGTACCGGCTGTCGCAGCTTACCAACATGTTTGGAGTCGACAAGGACGGCAAGCCCAACGCGCCGCAGCTGAACGTCTGCAATACCGCCGACTATCCAACCGCTCTCGATACGATCGCCAACAAGATCATAGACAAGCTCGCTCCATGCCTGCCGATCACCCTCAAGACGGTCAACGGCCAGCCCATCTGCCTGGTCGGCGACGTCGATGAGACCACGCCGGACGCGGTGCCCGAGAAGTACTTCCCGTCCTGCTCGACGACGTGCTGCGACGCCTGGGCCAGCACCGCCACGCCACAGCTGACGGACAAGGGCATTCAGGCCGCTTGCACAAACGAGACCACCGATGCCTGCTACTGCGCGGTCAAGAGCAAGGACCCGACCGTGTGTACCGAGGGCGTGAACGGCGGCGTGGTGACGGGCGTGTGGCGCAAGAACAACGCCAACCCGCCGGTCGGCAAGGTCGTCAACTTCCGCTGCGTCGGTTACTAGCCTCACGCCTGCCCACTGGGCGCCCCCGGTCAACCCGCTCCGCGCCCACTGCGCCCTTCGTCTACTTCCGACCGACTCCATAAAAAACCTAAGAAAACCGCGCTCGGGCCGTAAGGTCTGGGGCTTCCGCGCGCCTAACCATGCAAGTAGGTCGATGGCTGTGACTGTGGCTTGCTCTCGCCCCTGCGGTGAGATACGGTGCGCCCTACGCTGACGACCTTACATGGTTCTACGCTGCCGAAATTCGTACGGAGGCTTGTGATGCGACGTTCTCAACTTTCTCTCGCGCTCGCTGGGCTTGGCACTGTGCTGCTGGCCGCGGCTTGTACCTCGCCCCAGGTTGGCGCAACCTGCGCGGTGCCCTCGACGGGCGATGCCAAGTCTAAGCAGAAGGAGTTTGGCAAGTGCTTCAGCCAGATCGGCGAGAGCACGGTCGACGCCCGGCTTCGCAAAGACGTCGACATTCTGTTCCTGGTCGACAACTCGCCGTCGATGACGCCGAAGCAGAAGGCGCTCGCGAACAACATTCCCAAGTTCATCCAGAAGATTGACGCCACCGGCGCCAACTACCACGTCGGTATCGCCACCAGCGACATCGGCAGCAACGTCCAGCCGGGCGTTCCGTGGGGCGGCAACATCGGCAAGTGCGACAGCTACGAAGGCGACGATGGCGTGCTGCAAGCGGTCCCCTGCACCACCCGCAACACCGTCACCCCCGATGCCCGCAACGCTTGTGCGCAGCTCTGTCCCGACGACAAGTTCGTGCCGACCGACGGTCGCCGCTTCATCTCGAAGGTCGACGGCCTGACCAACGTGCCAAAGGTCATGGAGCTTGACCCGGTCACCGGCAAGATGATCGATGCCGGTCCGATCAAGGCCTTTAAGTGTATGGCGCTGGTTGGTGACGACGGCTGCGGTATCGAAGGCCAGCTCGAAGGCGCCAAGCGCGCGCTCGACGGTCACCGCAGCGAAAACTCCGGCTTCCTGCGCGCCAACTCGGTGCTCGCGGTCATCCTCATCACCGATGAAGACGACTGCTCGGTGCAGATGGCCAAGCGCGATCAGAACAACCCGAGCTACCGCGACTGCGACCCGACGCAGCCCGACTCGCCCGAGTGCTACAACGTCGACTTCCGCTGCCTGGCTCGCTCGATTCAGTGCAACGAGACGACGCTGACCACCGGCCTCAAGACCGCTTGCAAAGAGCGCGCGAACAACTACCTCGAGCCCGTCGAGAAGTACTATCGCTTCTTTAGCAACCTGCGACCCGCCAGCAAGCTGCTCGTCAGCGGCATCTGGACCCTGCCGCCCATCGACGGTGGTGGCAAGGTCGAGATCGCGCGGGCCGGTGGCACCACCACCCCGAACCTAAACCGAGCGGGTGGCGCGGGCGCTTCGTGCGTCTACGTCGGCGACCAGAGCGTCTACGGTCAGGCGCAGATGCGGCTGTCGAAGTTTGCCAAGCAGTTCGGACAGGACGCCAAGGGCCAGGCCAACGCGCTGGAGGTGTCGATCTGCGACATCGACAACTACCCGACGGCGCTTGATCGCATCGCGAAGGCCATTGAGCAGCGGCTCCAGGCGCAGTGCTTGCCGGTGACGCCGAAGGCAGACAACAACGGCAACCCGATCTGCCTGGTGGGCGACGTCGATGAGGCGTCCCCGGCCAGCGCTCCGGACCCCGACACGGCGTTCCCGGTCTGCTCGAAGACCTGCTGCAACGCCTGGGCAGCCACCAGCACCCCGACCCCTGGCGACGAGTCGATCAAGACGGCTTGCGGCGGCGAAGCGCGTGACTGCTACTGCGCCATCAAGAGCAAAGATCCCAACATCTGCACCGATACCGTCGTCGCGGGTGTGTGGCGCAAGGGTGGATCTCAGCCACCTCCGGGCAAGGTCGTAAACTTCCGCTGCGCCGGCGGCGGCTGATCGGACGACTCACTTTCCCCAAGTCTCCCTCCTGTCTGTTTTCTTCCGCTTCCCACAAACCGTAGCTGCTCGCCGCTCTCGCTGAGACGGTGCGGCTTGCTGTGTCCGCACTGCCGTTGACCGCATCCCGGCGGGTGCGAGATGATCCCACCGGAAATTCTTCGGGGTCAGCCCCAAGGGGGAAGTGGTCATGAACGAGCGTGGCAGTCGCAAGATTCCGGTAACCGAGCGCCAATTCCTGTGGGTTCAAGACGACGACAAGGGCGAAGTCACGCTCCATGTCGGACCCACGATGGTGTCGCCAACCGCAGCCGATCGGGTGGTCATCGACGACGGCGCAGGCAGCTTCCGCGAGGACACGTCGGGCCGACCGCAGATGATGATCGAAGTCGGCGATCACCAGTACGCGGTCCTGTTCAATCCGCTGGTCGAAAATGACGGGGGCGCCAATGGCCGCTTCCGCATCGGTCGCAACGAAGCGCGGCCCCAGAAAAATGGTACGCGCGCGATGATTCCCGGCCCGTGCAGCTTCTTTCTGCGTCCGGGTCAGCGCTGCGAGGTTCGCGATGCCCACGAGCTGTCGGCGAGCCAGTATCTCGTCGTCAAGGTCTATGGCCCGGTCGATCGCACAGCGCCATACTTCGACGTCACGGCTCGCTCGGCGGCGATCACCCGCGCCACGGCGGAAGCGCTCGATGGGCGCCCGACGCCGCTGCCAGAGACGGGAAGCGATCAGGACCTCAAGCGCGGCCAGCTGATCGTGATCCGCGGCATCGACACCCAGTTTTATATTCCGCCGACAGGCGTCGACATTGTGCCGGATACCTCGGTGGACGAGTCCGGTGCGACGGTCAGCGCAACGACGGCGCAGAAGCTGCTTCAGCAGATGCAGGCGCAGCTAAGCAAGCCAGCGCAGCCGCCAGCTCTGGCCCAAAAGAAAGGGAGCGCCGGGGACGAAGAGCTAGAGCTGCTCCGCGAGGAGGATGACTCATCGAGCGACAAGAGCAAAGCGCCGCGACGAGCTGTCGCCCAGTATCAAGCAGAAGCGGCGGCCCAGATGGTCGATCAGTCCGCTCGCACCCGACAGCGGGTGGCGCCCGCTCCGCAAGCTCCCATGGCCGCAGCTCCGGCCCGCCCGAGCGCACCACCACCGCCCCCTTCACTCTCTGCTGCCACCGCAGGAATGATCGCTCCCCCACAAGGGGCATCACCAGCCAGCGTCTCTGTAGATGATGTGCTGTCCTCGGATGCACTGCGCAAGGCGATCGAAAAAGAGGCACGACAAGCGCGTCTTATTCGCAGCGCCGTGGTACTTGGTGAAAAGGAATACTGCGTACTCATCGATCCGGACGGCAAGCGCGAGATCAAAGTCGGCCCGGCTCGCGTCTTCCCAGGACCGTACGACACCTTCATGATCAAGGGCTCGCGCAACCGCGTCTACGATGCCTACGAGCTTCTGCCGCAGCGCGCCCTGTGGTTGCGAGTGATCTCGCAGAGTGGCCGCGATGACATGGCCAAGAAGATGCCGCGGGGCGTGGAGCTGGAAAAGGAGCAGTACTTCCCCGGTGACGAGCTGCTTTTGTCGGGAGTCTCGGGCTTCTTCTTTCCGTTTAACGAGATCGAAGTCCTGTCGCCCCACACTGGTGAAGCCGTGGTCGGAAACGATCACTCGAACGTCTTCATCGAAGCGATCGGCATCGATCAGAAGAGCGGCATCT
>Ga0154020_10008073_pt1 | contig 12240 bp, 9 predicted proteins | sample Klosneuvirus_201_FD_109709 | JGI IMG/M metagenome (GOLD analysis project Ga0154020, IMG submission 109709) | Active sludge microbial communities from wastewater, Klosterneuburg, Austria - Klosneuvirus_20160825_MG | ecosystem: Engineered > WWTP > Aerobic digester > Activated sludge | place... | reverse complement strand
CTGAACAGCCATGCATTTTTTTGTATACCATACTTCTGTATAAAACAACAGATAAATAATATCTTTACAGGATCCTAAACGAATTTATCTTTTCATGATTCAACGAATATGCGTGATCGGGGCCGGTACCATGGGCAGCGGTATTGCACAAACAGCCGCTCAAAACGGGTTCTATACACTGTTATTTGATATCAATAAAGACGTGCTGGAAAAAGCCCGGATCTCTATTCAAAAAAGCCTGCAGTTTTTAGTGGATAAGGAAAAAATTACGGCAGCAGAAAAAGAATCAATATTCCAGCGGGTACAGTTTATTACCGATACCAACGATTGCCTGGCAGATATCATCATCGAGGCCATTGTAGAAAAAACCGAAGCCAAAGTTGCCATCTTTAACCAGCTGGCCGAATTAAATCACGCCGAAGTGATCCTTGCAACCAATACCTCTTCATTATCCGTTTCCGGAATACAGGCAGGCGTGCGGCATCCACAAAGAGTAGTGGGCATGCACTTCTTTAACCCGGCAACCGTGATGAAACTGGTGGAAGTGATACAGGGGGACCAAACATCGGATGAAGTGGTGCAAACAGTGACCGCACTTTGCGAACAAATGAAAAAAACACCGGTCCTGTGTAAAGATGCCCCCGGGTTTATAGTAAACAGGGTGGCCCGTCATTATTACCTGGAAGCGATGAAGCTTGTTGAAACCGGGGTTGCCGGTATCGAAAGCGTTGATGAGATCATGGAAGCATCAGGGTTTAAAATGGGGCCATTTAAACTGATGGACCTGATCGGTAATGATGTTAACCTGTCAGTATCTCAATCATTGTATGATGCCTGCGATCAAACGGTTCGTTTTAAACCATCGCCCATACAAATAGATAAAGTGGCAAAGGGGGAACTGGGTAAAAAAACGAAGAAAGGATTTTATGATTATAATTGATAATGGCATATAAAACAATCAGCATTCAGTGATCAAAAAGGATCATTTGCTTTGTTTTTAATATTAAAGAACTTGCAGAAAATGTATAAACTCAATTCTAAAACATGATCAATTATCCGCTAACCAATTAACCATTAATTTATGATCTTAGTTACCGGGGGTGCGGGTTTACTGGGGAAAGCATTGATCACCGAACTGCTGCTTGCAGGTAAACCCGTAAGAGCGATCTATCATAAAACGCAGCTTGCAGATTTTAATGATGAAAACCTTCAGCAGGTTCAATGCGATATTTTAGATGTGGTTGGCCTGGAAGAAGCGATGCAGGGAGTACAGCAGGTATATCACTGTGCTGCCATCATCACGTTTAACCCAAAACGCAGGAAGGAGATGTTTAAAATAAATATTGAAGGAACTGCCAATATGGTAAACGCTGCACTGGATGCCGGCGTTCAGAAAATGCTGTATGTTAGTTCGGTTGCTGCACTCGGCAGATTAAGGGAAGATAAAATGGTTGATGAAACCATGAACTGGACAGAAGAAACCAGCAACAGCAGCTACGGGCAAAGTAAGTACCTGGCCGAAATGCAGGTCTGGCGCGGTATTGGAGAAGGCCTGGATGCCGTTATGGTAAACCCGGTTATCATATTGGGTCCCGGCGACTGGAACGGCGGATCATCACAGATATTTAAGAATGTATACAATGAATTTCCATGGTATGCCGATGGCATCACCGGTTTTGTTGATGTGCGTGACGTGGTAAAAGCAATGATGCAGTTAATGAACAGCCCTGTTACTGCCGAGCGTTTTATTATAAGCGCCGAAAACAGGAGTTATGATGATGTATTCAATTTAATTGCAAAGGCATTTGGGAAAAAACCTCCCCATAAAAAAGTAACACGGGGCATTGCAAAAATGGTATGGCGGCTGGAGGCCGTCAAAAGTTATTTCACCGGTAAAGATCCCCTGGTTACGCGGGAGACTGCAGCTACGGCCATGGCAAAAGTACATTTCGATAACCGTAAACTCACCCGTTTTTTACCTGGTTTTACATACCGGAAGATCGAGGAAAGTATTGCAGACACCTGCCATGTATTACAACAAAAACTTAACAGCAATTGATGTAAATTTGAACCTGTTCATTTTCCGGAATGTAAATCCTCCCGGCAATTGCCGGGAATAAAAATATCAAATGAAAAAAATATTCTCCTGCCTGCTGCCGGTCATTATCTCATTAACATCCTTTGCCCAGGCTGATTATGTTATCAGCGGAAAAGTAATTGACGGGGATACGAATTTGCCTTTGCAGGGAGCATCGGTATTTGCAGAAAATACAACGATCGGTACAGCCACGAATAATGAAGGCACATTTTTTTTACAGCTTCCCAATGGCGGTTACAGCATTGTGATCTCGTTTACGGGCTATCAAACCGTAACCAGGCGGGTAACATCCGGCGAAGCAGGTAACCGCGAACTGGTAATCGTAATTAAGAAAAAAGAAAAATCCCTGGATGAGTTTGTGGTAAAAGCAACATTTGAAGTTGCCAACGGGCTTGAAAAATACGGTGACTTTTTTATGGAGAATTTTATTGGTAAAACAGCCAACAGTAAACAATGCTATATCAAAAATAAAGAAGCGCTTAAGTTTTTTTATTACAGGCGTGCAAAACGGTTAAAGATACTTGCCACGGAACCGCTTGAGATCGTAAATGATGCCCTGGGATATACCATCAAATATGAACTTGATTCCTTTATACATGAATACAATACACAACTGAGCCTTTATACCGGTTTCCCCCTGTTCCGTGAAATGCAATCCGGCAGCATTGCTGAAACCGAAAAATGGGATGCCGCACGCAAAGTGGCATACGAAGGGTCCATCCTGCATTTTATGCGCAGTGTATTTCATAAAAAATTAAATGAAGCGGGTTTTGAGATCCAGTTCATTGTTAAAAACAACAATATTGAAACGGCAATACCATTGAAGGATTATTATGGTTCCATGCGTTTTTACAGGGACGACAGCAGCAATACAGTGGAGATCATGCCTATTCAAAAAGAGATGGCCGTTATTTATAAAAATGAAACACCCTCCACCTTATTCCTGGATTCAAACCGTGATGCACCTTCTGCGTTCCAGCTTTCAGTTGTTTCTTTTTTGCCAAATGAAACTTTGGATATAGAACAGAACGGCTTTTATTACGAACAAAAAGACATCACCATCAATGGGTATTGGGCATGGGAAAAAATTGCCGATATGCTGCCGTATGATTATAAGGATAGATCAACAGCGGCAGAAACAATTGAAGTAAATACCACCGCTGTTAACCCGGCACCACCGGTAACGGAACAGCCGAAACCGGTTAATAACGGGCAGGTGAACAGCAACGAAAATATGTTAACCGGGGTTACCTGGAAAATGGAAGAGAGCAGGGTAATTGACGGTAACAGTATGTTGTATTATAAAAGGGGTGCAGCAGAAAATACCATCAACTTCGATCATGATCTATATAAATTCAATACGGGCAATACAGGCATTTATTACTATAACGGGCAGGAGTACCAGTTTACCTGGAAATATGTGGATGCTGAAAAAACCAGGATGGAAATGCAGATATTATACCCGACACCGCTGATCGTTCAATTCGAAAATATCATGCTTACGTCAACATCCTTTAAATATACACGGATGCAAAAAGTGAATGGGATAAATTTCGTGGCGATTGAAACAAGGACCGTCAAATAAGTAAGGATAAAATTACAGCCGGTTCTTTTAGGGTTTACCCATTACCTTTTCCCAAAGCAGCGGTATTCTTTTTATCCAAACCAGTTCTTTCATTTTTTCCCTGGCCTCTTCAATAGGGCTGCCAAAATAAACTTTACCGCCTTCGGTATCGTTTTTTACACCGCTTTGGGCATAAACAACCGTATTGGCGCCAATGGTTAAGGTTTTACTAACACCAACCTGCCCCCAAAGCGTTACGCCATCTCCAATCTTTACAACGCCGGCAATTCCAACCTGTCCGGCAAAAAGGCAGTTTTTACCGGTTACAGTATCATGACCTATATGCACCAGATTATCAATTTTGGTTCCTTTTCCGATAATACTGTCGTGACTTACACCCCTGTCGATGGTACAACCTGCACCAATTTCCACATGATCTTCAATGATAACCCGGCCGCAACTCGGCATTTTTTTATACCATAATTCCCGGTCTTTTTTTGTGTTATAGTAAAAAGCATCACTGCCTATAACTGTACCTGCCTGGATGATCACATGATCACCTAAGATACAATGGTCCATGATGCTTACATTGGGATGTATGATGCAGTTTTTTCCAATGCGCACATGGTTGCCGATAAATGCACCCGGGTAAATAAAACTTCCTTCGCCGATCACTGCTGAATCACTGATCATTTTATGACTTGGTTCAAACGGGCGAAAATGATCTGCAATTTTACAATAGGCTTCAAAGGGATTGTCAACGATCAATAATGCTTTGCCTTCCGGTACAGCTGTTTCTTTATTGATGATGATGAAACTCGCGGCGCTGTTCAAACACTTATCGTAATATTTTGGATGGTCTACAAAGACAAGATCACCTGGCTCAACTTTATGTATCTCGTTAATGCCGGTTGCCTGTGCATTTACATGGCCAACTAATTTTGCATGGATAAGTTCTGCTATCCATTGCAAAGAAACGGGAGATGGGAATTGCATGATCTGAAATTTCAGCAAAGGTACATTCCTTTGCTTTTAGTTGTTTTTTTCATAAAATGGGTGTCATTAGGCAGTTTTTGTAAAAATTCCAGGAATTATTTTTTAACTGTTTTTCACAAATAAAAGGGGATAAAAAATGGAATTTAAGCAATGAATTTTTGTGTGTTGATGGATGAACATCAATTTAAAAAATTAAAGTTCAAAAAATCATACCTGTTGTAATCCTTTATTCATCATTGTTTCGCCAGTTTTACTTTTTTATTATTTGATGAATATTTTTTATGTTGGCTGTACTTTTACAGGATCAGCCTGCAGCTAATGTTTAAAAAACCTTTTGCTTTATCCACAGCCCCGTTTAAAATGTTAATAAAATTTTAGAAAATTATTTTTAGAATAGGGAAATTTATTTTTAATATTGTGTAGGGAATTTGGTTCCCGGTACTTACTAACCCATCTATATAGCAAAGCCTGACCGTTAAAAAGTCGGGCTTTATTTTTTTACAACAGCTGCATTTTTAATTTTTATTTCCAGGCCATGAAAAATGTTGAAGCATTACAAAATGAATTTATCATCAGTACGGATAAAAGCAAACTCGATATTGAAATGATTCACGGGTATTTAAGTGGATCAAGTTATTGGGCAAAACATATCCCGTTTGATACGGTTAAAAAAAGTATTGCCGGTTCATGTTGTTTCGGTTTGTATGTTGCAAAAAACAGATCAACTGAAGATCCATTGTTACCCGGCGAATACCCATCCGGGTTTTATGGCCAACAGGTTGGATTTGCAAGGGTAATTACCGATCATGCAACCTTTGCGTATATAGCCGATGTTTTTATTATTGATGAATTCCGCGGGAACGGGCTTGCAAAAATGCTGATGGAAACGATCATGAAGCACCCAGATCTGCAGGGATTGCGCAGGTGGTTTTTGGCAACAAAGGATGCACATGGCCTGTATGCAAAATATGGGTTTACCGTACTGGATAAACCGGAACGGTTCATGGGCTTAAAACCCTTTGATGAATATCCCAAATCCAACTCGTAATTATATCCTTAACTTGCAGCCTAAAATACAGTACATGCTTAAATCAATGACCGGTTTTGGAAGGGCGGAACAAACAGCAAATGAAAAAACATTTTTGGTAGAGATCAAGGCACTGAACGGGAAACAATTTGAACTGCAGCTCAGGCTGCCGCCTTTGTTAAGGCCATATGAATTTGAGATCCGCAATATCCTGCAGGAAAACCTGGTACGGGGCACTATTGACTGTATGGTGATCGTGAAACAAAACGGCACATCAAAACCGGTCAATATCAATACCGATCTTATAAAAGCATATTACAGCCAGATCAAAACACTGGCCGCCGAACTGGACATTGATACCAACTCGGTATTGAGCGCCTTGCTTCGTTTACCTGAAGTGGTAACGCCAACCAATGATATATTAAGTGAACCGGATTATGAAGAATTTAAAAAAGTATTGCTGGAGGCCCTGAATAATTTAAACCAGCACCGGGTTGAAGAAGGCGCTGTGTTGCAGCAAGACCTGTCCATCCGCATACGTAAAATCAATGAGCAGGAAGAAGAAATTTTAAAACTGGAGCCCAACCGTAAAAAAAGGATCAAGGAAGAAATTAACCAGTTGCTCGAAAAAAATGTGGGCAAGGAAAATATTGATAACAACCGTATGGAACAGGAACTGATCTACTACATGGAAAAGATCGACATACATGAAGAACAGATCAGGCTTCGCCAGCATTGCGAATATTTTACCTCTGTCATTAACGAATCAGATGAAGGGAAAGGGAAAAAATTATCCTTTATTTTACAGGAGATCGGCCGCGAAATAAACACCACCGGCAGTAAAGCGTATGATGCAGATATTCAAAAATGTGTGGTTACCATGAAAAACGAACTGGAAAAAGCAAAGGAACAGGTTTTAAATATATTGTAATCCAGTATCCAGTCTCCAGTATCAAGTATCCAGTATCCAGTACCAGGATAAAACGAATTAAGGTTTAAAAAGAATGATAAGAAACTGTTTTATTAAACTTCAGATTTTAATTTTAGCTGCTGCCGGCTGCCTGTTCACCGTTTCCTGCAGCCAGATCGATGTGTATGAAAAACATACCGTGATCCCGGCATATGAATGGCAAGACAGTTTTTCTGCAACGGGCGACTTTTTAATAACAGATACCGTTTCGGCTTACAGTATATACCTGGTGATACGGCATACGGATGCCTATCAATATAATAATATCTGGCTCAATATCGGTTTACAGCCACCCGGCGACAGTATGTATATTCAAAAAGTAAATCTTTCACTGGGTGATGATGCCAATGGTTGGGAAGGATCAGGGATGAATGATATTTGGGAGCTCAGGAAATTATTAAATGGAGAACCCCGCCGGTTTAAACAGGCCGGGAAATACCAGTTTACCATTTCACACATCATGCGCGACAATCCTTTATTGCATGTGATGAGTGTAGGGTTGCGGGTTGAAAAGATAAAAAATTAACAAAGCCTTTAAATCAAAAAAACCAACCCGGCGTTTTTAACAAAACATTTCTTTATTTTGCACATTATGAAATTAAAAATTCTCGCCTTCCTGCTTGTTGTAAGCATAACTGCAAATGCACAAGTCAATGAATATGTTCAAAAAGGTGAATTTGGTATTACAGCCGGGGTAGCACATTATTTCGGTGATTTAAATACAAGGGCTGCCATCAACCGCCCCAAACCGGCCATCGGGGCTTTTTTCCGTAAGCAGTTTGGTAATTATGTGGGGTTAAGGTTAAGCGCACATTATGCCCAACTGGGTTACAGCGATACCTACAGTAAAAACGAATACCAGAAATTAAGGAACCTGAGTTTTAATACGAATATCTGGGAGATCGCATTACAGGGCGATTTTAATTTCTTTAAATTCATTCCGGGCAATCCCGACTATTCCTTTACGCCTTATATTACCCTGGGCGTAGGTGTGTTTACTTACGACCCTTATGCCCTTACAAACGGGCAAAAAGAATTTTTACGCCCATTGGGCACCGAAGGCCAGTTGATCGGTTACAATGGCCGCAAACAATATAGCACCCTTGCATTATGTATTCCGTTAGGCGTTGGTATAAAATATAACCTGAGTGAAAAGATCAACTTTTCCATTGAAGTAGCTCACCGCTTTACCGGAACCGATTACCTGGATGATGTAAGTACAACCTATATCGGCGCCGGCAATTTTACAGCTTTGTCTACTGCGGCATTATTACAGGACCGTTCGGTTGAAATAGAACCCAATAATCCACTGGGTGTAGAAGGCAGGCAACGTGGCTGGAGTAAACAGCGCGACCAGTATATTATAGCAGAAATAGGAATAACTTATAATATCAGTACGTATAGATGTCCTCCAACAAACTAGATTAAATTTGAAAATAGTTTTTGTTTTAAAATAAATTCTATTACTTTTACATCACCCCCTCCCAAATTTTGCCCGTAAAAATGTACAGGCAGTTTCCATCCAAAGAATAACAAAAGCATAAATCCTTATCATTCTGTGATGAGACCATAGTTTTCAATCAGTTCAACAACTAAACTATGGCGTTCATTCGCAACTGCTTTGTTACAGCGGTAACCATACTGTGTGTATTATATACAAATGCACAAACGGTAAGTTACCCGGTTCAATCCTCTCAATTGTTGAAATCAACAGCAGGGGATGCTGCCTTGCTTTTACAAAAAGCGATCGCTGGAAGCCAGTTCACCACATCAGCTTATTCCACTTTGCCCCAATCGGGTATCATATTTATTTATGACTCAACCATTACCCATAACGAGGCCTGCAGGGTGGAAAGTGATGGTATAAACTTTATAAAATTTTATGCTTCGCAGGATAATGGCCTTTGTTATGGCATTTACCAATACCTGCTGAACCTGGGATTCAGGTTTTACCAGCCCGGTTCCATCTGGGAAATGATCCCTGCACTACCGTCGGCCTATAAAAAAATGGACAGTACCTACATTGCAAATTTTAAATACAACAGCTGGTTTATAAGCGGAGGCCATAACCGCTGGGTAATGGATAACAGTAACAGTTATGGCTGGGACAGGTACTTTGGCGAAAATGGGCATAACTGGGCTTTATACCAGCGCCGTAATTTAATGATGGGTGCTTATGGATTTGCAGGGCACCGGGCTGATATTATTGCCGGTAATAACCTGTCCACCTGGCAAAATAACCCATGTTATATTGCCAGTTACAACAATTCACGGGCGGTTAATTCACGTTCTGTACCCGATGTAAATAATACGGCTGCCATGCAGTTGTGGTCGGCTATCATTGAACAAAAATATACGTCGTACAGAAATACGATTCTGGGAAATACAAATTTATACGTGAACCAGTATCGCAATTTCAATTACAACAATTATAATGTGGGTATTGAAGTACCCGATGGAGCACTTTGGGGCAATTCTGCTGATAACCTGGGTTGCAACACTAACGGGTATTCAACAGAAAGCAACCAGCATTTTACGCTGGCCAATTATACCGCACAAAAAATAAGTAACCAATATCCAAACAGGCGTTTCCAGCTTTATGCATATTCAACACATGCTGATGTTCCTTCAGCAGGTATACCGCTGCATGATAAACTGGATGTTCAGTTAATACCTGCTGTTTATCAAAACTTAACCAGCACCAATGGTTTAAGAAAACGTTGGTACAGCCGGACTAAAAATATTTCGGAATATAATTACCTGAACCTTCCGGGGTGGAATGGCGAAACACCGGGTTTTAATTTAGATGATCTTAAAGCAACCTGTGCAATCGCAAAAGAGCATAACAGCCAGGGATTGGTTTGGGAAACTTCTCCCGCAAAATTTGCAAGCCTGCCTTTTTTACTGGCTGCCAATAAAAATCTGAACGATCATATTTCTATCGACAGCAGCCTGTTGGAATTTTGCAACAATATGTTTGCAGCAGCCGGTGAAACCATTTATGAATTGCTGCATTTATGGACCGATAAAAACACCTTGACCGGGGGAACAGCCAACCGGTATAAACTGCCGTTGTATTTTGAGATCATTCAAAATGCAGCACAAAAAATTGCAAATGAACCGGAAATTGTAAAAGACAGGTTGCGGGAACTGAAAGCATACCTGCATTACATGAGCCTGTACTTCGACTGGGCAGGAGACCAGCGTACACATGATGCAAAAGCAGCTAAGGCTGCAGCTTTATGCCTGTACCTGGCTAAGATCAATAAAATGCAGCTGGTGAACAGTTATTACCTGGTAGCAACCATTACCGGTAAATATTCAACAGGCAGCGATTTTTACAGGCAGTATAATTATACCAATGGTACCGCTTACCAAAATGGCAACCTGCCTTTGATCACAGCTGCTGAGATTGAAAATGATTTCAGTAATGATTGTGCAAAATACAGTAACCTCATCAGCCAGTATACATTTGAGCAGGCAACCGCTATACCTGGCCGGTTTGAAGCTGCCGGCCTGCAGGCACTGAAAAATATAACTGTAAAATTGAACTATACAAACGGTATGGATTTTTATAACCGTTCCGAATTTTATATAATGGCCCCGGCAGCAGGCAGTTTTATAATTAATTATACCCCGCAATTTGAAATGCCCGATAAGGGTTATATAAATTTTACAGTTGAATCAACCGACAAAACTTTGGAAATTATAGAAGATTTTACCATCGGCAGGAATGCTGCAGCCGGCAGTCTCAACATCACCCTGCCTGCAGCGGGCAATTATAAATTAACGGTTAGTACTAAATTCAAATCAACCCTGGAACTTGCTATAAATCCCAATAAAAATATATTTTATAAAAGCGGGGCATTTTTTGGCAAGGCAACTGAAATTTATGAAAACAACATTAGCATGCCCGGGTATTTTTATGTACCAACGGGAATGGATAAGGTTTATTTCAGTTTGGGAAACAGCAATCCTGCAGGGGCCGGTTTTGTTTCTGCAGAAAAAATAAACAGCGCATTTGCCATTCAGGATATACATGGAAAAACATTAACAGCACGATTCGTAACCCCCACTGATTCTGCTTTGTTATACATTGAGGTACCACGCGATGCAGGTGGTAAATTCATCCGGATCACCAAAAAGGCAAATTACGACCTGGTATTTTCAAATATCAGTAATTATTTGTGGTATGCCGGGCCAAAACCATTGCCATGCAGCCAGGCCGGTTTTACCATTCAAACGGTCAACAAAAACGGGCATTGTATCACCCGGCTTACTGCGGTTGCAGGATCGGGCCAGTTCAATTGGGAAGTTACAGATATGGGTGTAACCTACTCATTCGGCGATCAAAGGGTCATTGAGCTGCCCGATTACAGCTCACCAAATGCGGTTGTTACTTTAACCAATGGTACAAATTGCAGTATGACCAAAAGGATTGGCGATGATGAACAATTCTTAAATGACAAACAGTCCTGTGCCGGCGGGGCTGCACTTCCTGAAACGGCCGTTGTTCCGGTTATTTACCCAAACCCTTCCAGTGGTATTTTTAAACTCATGCAACATGGAAATGAGCCTGTGGCAAGCCAGATCAGTATCATCAATGCCCCCGGAAACCTGGTAGCTGTATTCCACAATGCTAAAGAGTTTAATATCAGCCATATTCCTGCAGGATTGTATTGGTACAAAATGGTTGTAAAAGGAACGGCTTATACCGGAAAGCTGGTAAAGCTGTAAGATTTGACCTAAAAGCTTGATTCCAACTAAAATTTATTACTTTTGCACCCCCAAGTCAGGCCCTGTGCCTGACTGCTCATTTTTAGCGCTTATGACCCAAAAGGATAATATTGATATGCAGCGTTTGCCCAGCCATATTGCCATTATTATGGATGGCAACGGAAGATGGGCAAAGGAAAAAGGCGAAGACCGCCTCTATGGTCATTTACACGGGGTAGAAAGTGTGCGAAATATTGTAGAAGCTGCGGCAGAACTGGGGATCAAATATTTAACCTTGTATGCTTTCAGCACCGAAAACTGGGACAGGCCTCAAAATGAAGTATCAGGGCTGATGGAGTTGTTGGTGGAAACCATTCACAATGAAGTGCCAACCCTGAATAAGAATAATATTAAACTGCATGTTATCGGGGATATCGATATGTTGCCCGATGCAGCCAAAGCCGAACTGAAAGACGCATTGAATGAAACTGCCGGTAATACAGGGCTTCATTTAATCATGGCACTTAGTTACAGCAGCCGTTGGGAAATTACCGAAGCAGTTAAACAGATCGCCACCGAGGTTAAAGAAGGAAACCTGCAGCCTGCATCCATTACCCAGAAAACGGTGGAAAATTACCTGGCTACAAAGGATTTTCCCGACCCGGAACTGATGATAAGAACAAGCGGTGAATACCGGGTCAGTAATTTTTTATTGTACCAGATCGCTTATGCTGAACTGTATTTCACCAACACACTTTGGCCCGATTTCCGGAAAGAGAACCTGTATGCTGCTATTTTGGACTTTCAAAGCCGCGAACGCAGATTTGGTAAGACCGGGGAGCAGGTAAAGGACCGGGAAGCCACCGGTT
>Ga0154020_10008072_pt1 | contig 12243 bp, 14 predicted proteins | sample Klosneuvirus_201_FD_109709 | JGI IMG/M metagenome (GOLD analysis project Ga0154020, IMG submission 109709) | Active sludge microbial communities from wastewater, Klosterneuburg, Austria - Klosneuvirus_20160825_MG | ecosystem: Engineered > WWTP > Aerobic digester > Activated sludge | place... | reverse complement strand
GGTGTCGTGCTGGGCCAGGTAGACCGCGCCCATGGCGCCCTCGCCGAGCAGGCTCTCGACCACGAAGTTCCCGACCCGGCTCCCGACCTGGAACCGACCCCCATCCTGCTGCGCTGACATGCCGGGGCAGTTTCGCACGCGTGGCACGTAGTGACCAAGACGTGGCTGCGGTCACTTGCAGGCCGGGGCGGCCTGGTGGAGAATAGTCAGATGAAAAGACTTCTCAATTGGGGTGTGGTGGCGGCGGCCTGCTTTGCGATGGGCTGCGAAGATGATGATCCTGCCAACACCGACGTGAACCTGGAGCCGCCGCCGGCCGATCAGGGCTTTCACTTCGAGACGCCGGCCTTCGAGGTCGCCCAGGGCGTCGAGCAGCAGGACTGCTACTTCTTCCAGGTCCCGGGCACGCCGGGCACACCGATGTTCCTGCACAAGTTCGAGGTCAAGCAGAACGTCGGCTCGCACCACATGAACATCTTCCGGGTCAAGACCATCAAGGGCCTCGGCCCCGACACCTCGCCCGATCGGGTGGTCAAGAGCCAGAACGGCACCGGCGAGTGCTTCAAGAGCCCCAACTGGTCGGACTGGCCGCTGGTGATGAACTCGCAGACCGATGGCCTGGTCGACTGGACGCTGCCCGACGGCGTGGCCAACAAGTTCGATGGTGGCGAGTGGCTGATGCTGCAGACCCACTATGTCAACGCGCTGACCCAGACCACGCCGTTCCGCGGCAAGGTCGAGGTCAACTTCTGGTCGGTGCCGGCAGCCCAGGTCACCGCCGAGCTCGGCACCATCTTCGCGACCAAGCAGTCGATCCGCGTCTGCCGCGCCAACCCGACGCCCAAGTTCAGCGGCACCTGCAACTTCGGCAGCAGCAACCCGACCACCATCGTCGGCGCCAACGGCCACTTCCACTCGCGCGGCAAGAGCTTCGACATGTTCCAGTGGGACGGCACCAGCACCACCGAGCCGCCGCTGGCCGACCGCTTCTACCAGTCGAGCTCGTGGGACGAGCCCCCGATGCTGCGCTCACCGCAGCTGTCGAAGCAGGTCCCGGCGGGCTCGGGCCTGTTCTACACCTGCGGCTTCCAGTGGCAGGAGCCGCCGCGCGGCGTGACCTGCGCCGACATCGACGCCGCCGACAAGGCCAAGGGCACCCCGGATGACCAGCTCGACTGCTGCTACACCTTCGGCGGCATCGTCGAGAAGTCCGAGCACTGCAACGCCTTCGTCTACTACTACCCGAAGAGCGACAACGTCGCTTGTTTCTAGCTCGCTGCGCGCTGGTGCTGGTCGCCGTCCTGGTGACCGGCTGTCCCAAAGACCCCGTTGATCCTTGCCAGCTCGGCTTCATCGGCGACAAGTCGGCGCCGCCGAGCATCGAGGTCGTTTATCTGTACGCCGATGGCACCGTGCGGCCCGCGCTCGAGGGCGGCGAGGCGCCGCTGATCGAGCCGCCGCAGGGCGGACGCGTCATCTTCGCCGGCATCCGCGCGCGCAACGTGGATGCCTGCGCGGCCACGCTGTCGGGCGCGCTGCGCGACACCCAGAGCAACCGCGTCATGCTCGACCAGCGCACCACCAACCTGGTGGCGCAGGACGGCGGCAGCGCGGGCAGCACCGGCGACGAGGCGTCGACCTTCGCCAATGTGCCGGTGTGTCCCAACCAGTGGTCGGAGCGCGACATCTTCGATCTGGAGTACCAGCTGGAGATCACGCTGACCGATCGCGGTGGCCGGCGCGCGATGAAGAGCCTGAAGGTGCGGCCGTTCTGCAGCGAGCCGGAGGCGTCGAAGCTGGCCGAGTGTCGCTGCATCTGCAAGCGCGGCTATGTGCTGGGCGAGCCGTGTGGGGTCGATGGCGGGGTGGCCGATGGCGGGCCGTAGCTGGCGCTGGTGGGCGGCGGCTGCGCTGGCGCTGGCGCTGGCGGGGTGCGGTGACGATGACGACGCCGCGGGCTGGCGCACCGAGGTCGACAAGACGACGCTGAATGGCGCCGTGCTGTCGGTGTGGGGCAGCGGGCCCAAGGACGTCTACGCGGTCGGCGGACCGCTGGGCAACGACGGCTTCGAGACCCTGGCGATGCACTGGGACGGCAAGGCGTGGACGGCGCTGGCGCCGGGGGGCAGCGAGACCTTGTGGTGGGTCTCGGGGTCGGGGCCGGGCGACGTGTGGATGGTGGGGGAGAAGGGGCGCATCCTGCGCTGGAACGGGACGGCGTTCACGGCCACGCCGTCGGGCACCACCGCGACGCTGTGGGGCGTGGTGGGGTTCTCGCCCAGCGACGCCTGGGCGGTGGGCGGCATGCCGGGGTCGGATGGGCCGGATGACGTGCTGCTGCACTGGAACGGCACCAGCTGGGTCAGCGAGGCGCTGCCGGCGCCGGCCAAGGGGCTGGCGCTGTTCAAGGTGTGGGGCCAGGTTGGCGGTGACCTGTGGGTGGTGGGAGAGACCGGCATCATCTGGCGGCGCGGCGCTGCCGGGGTGTGGAGCGAGGAGTCGGCGCGCTACACGCCCAAGCTGGCGCGCGATCGGCTGTTCACGGTCGATGGCTGCGCTGGCGATGACGTCTGGGCGGTGGGGGCGACCGATGTGCTGCACTGGGATGGCAGCGCCTGGAGCAAGCAGCAGGTCGCGCTGCCCAACATCGTCAACGGGGTCAGCTGCCAGGGCGGCGAGGTCACCCTGGTCGGGTTCGGCGGGCTGAAGCTGCGCCGGGCCGGCGCGATGTGGCTCGACGAGTCGAACCTGGCGCCGTATAGCGACCTGCATGGCGCGTGGGACGACGGCGCGGGGTCGGTGTGGGCGGTGGGTGGCGACTTCCTGTCGCCGGCGCGGCCCGGCGTCAAGCGCGCCGGGGTCATCGCGCGTTTTCAGCGTTGACCCTGCGCTAGCGTTCGGAGGGCGGGCCGGGCAGGTCGATGCGGGCCTGGCCGTCGGGGGCCGCCTGGGCCAGCTCGAGGACGTGGCCACCTTGACGACGTGTCAACAGAACGGGGCCATGTTCGCGGTCATGACAGAGCTCGGTGCCGTCGAGGACGCCGTCAACCAGGGCGCCCCAGCGGTAGCACGACGCGGGCGCGGTGCCGGCCGGGAAGTCGACGCGACGCTCCTGGGCGCCGCGGTAGGCGCCGGCGCGCCAGAAGTCGGGGCGCGGGCTGGGCGGATCGGTCAGCGCGGGGCCACGGCGAGCCAGCTCCTTGAGCAGGGTCTTGGCGTCGATGGGCGGCGCGCCGAGGTCGGTCAGGGTGTGCTGCTTGGGGGTCTCGACCAGGGCGAACAGCAGGCGTGAGGGCAGGGCGGCCAGGTCCGCGGGCGGCGCAGCGGCGGGGGCGCCGGCGACCCCGGTGGTGAGCTCGATGACCTGGGTCTTGCCCAGGGCGGACACCGAGGCGACGCGCAGGACGACCGTGACCTCGAGCGGGCGGCCGTCGAGGCGGGCCTCGAAGCGCCACTCGCGACCCGGGGTCAGCAGGCTGCGGAACAGGCCGCTGGGCGGCTCGGGCGGGCGCGGCGGGGGGGGTTTGATGGGATCGTGGCGCTTCTTGGCGGGGGCGCGACCGGCGCGGAAGTTGGTCCGGGCGTCCTTGCCACGCTTCTTGCCCTTCTTCTTGCTGGCGGCCGCCGCCGAAGGCGGTGCCAGCAGGGCCGGGACGGCCAGGCCGAGAGCGAAGCTGATTGCCAGCAACCTGGCCAGGCGGCGCATTGCGATGATCGTAACCGGGCCGGGCCGCGCGCGCCAGATTCCGACATGTTCTTGTGTTTTCGGTCGCTCTTGGGCAGGTTATCCCGGAGTCATGGTGAGTCATCTCGGGAGCCGGACCCGCTGGGGGGTGGGACTGGCGCTGCTTCTTGGCGCGTTGACGCTGGGCGTTTCGGCGTGTGGCGGCAAGAAGAAGGCGGCTGCGGGCGGTGGCGGTGGCGGCGGCGCGGCCAAGCCGGAGGCGCCGCTGACCTGGAAGGTGACGGCGATCCCGTCGCTGGGCATCAGCATCGACAAGCCGGAGTCGTGGAAGCTGTCGCCGCTGGGTGACGGTGCGACCCAGGTCGATGTCGGCGACGGCAAGCTCATCGTGAACCTGTTCAAGCGGCCGGGGCGCCAGGACCTCGGGCTGCTGCAGACGCCGCCCACGGGCTCCGCCGAGGAGAAGGTGGAGTGGCACAAGAAGCTCGACGCCGGCGCGATCTGGCTGGTGGCGCAGCTACCGCCGGGCGGTGGTGAGGCGTTCGGCTGGACCCTGACCGCGAAGTGGAGCGGCCTGGTGGTCGAGGACTTCGAGTTCGAGTGTTATGCGCTGCTGGCGGGATCGGCCGCGCGCAAGAAGTACGAGCCGGTGCTGGAGCGGCTGTGCACGTCGGTGGCGGCCGCTGGCGGCGCGGGCGGCGCGGCTGGCGATGGCGGCGTGGACGGCGGCAAGTAATGTCGCGCAAGGCGCAACGGCTCCAGATCAACCTGACCCTCACGCTGACCCTGGACGGCGATCCGATCACGCTGGCGGCGACCACCACCAACATCTCGTCGGCGGGCTGCCTGGTGCGCCTCGGCCGCGAGCTGCCCATCGGGCGCATCATCCATGTCGCGCTGCTCGACGACGAGACCGGCAACCTGATCGACATGGACGGCGTGATCGCGCGCCAGGAGCTCATCATCGAGGGCCAGTGGGCCACCGGGATCCACTTCCCCGATCCCGGGTTGACCTGGGCCGAGCTGTGCCGCCGCAAGGGCGCCATCACCAAGACCGGCCTGGTCCAGGTGGCGCGGCGCTATCGCATCCTGGTCGTCGGTGACGAGGCGCGCATCCGTGGCGCGCTGGCGCTGTATGTGACCTCGGGCTTCGACGTGCGCTTTGCCGGCGGGGTCGCGAACGCACGCGAGGCGCTGGCGTCGGTGCACCTGGATGCCGTGATCGCGGAGCGCGAGCTGTCGGATCCCGAGTGGGTGGGCATCCTGGAGGCCGCGCTGGAGAAGCAGCCGGCGGCGCGGCGCCTGGTGCGCTCGTCGCGCGAGGTGCAGCCGTTCGACGAGAAAGAGGTCGCACGGCTGGTGCACCGGGTGGTGGATATCGAGGGTGGGGTCGAGGCGCTCATCGACGCCATCACGGCCGCCCGGCTTTGAGGCGAGCCGCGCGCGGGCGCGGGGTGTGTGTGGTGGTGGGGCTGGCGCTGCTGGTGATGGCGCCGGGGCATGCGGATGCGGGCCGGCGGAGGCCGAGCACGAGCACGAGCACGGCGCCGGTCTGTCAGGCCGAGGCGAAAGCGCTCGGGGCAGCGGGGAAGGGCTATATTTCGGCCCGAACTACGGGGGCACGGGTGCCGGCGCTGCGGCCGGTGCAGCGGCAGGCGGGGGCGCCCGGGCCGGCACGGGCGCTGCTGCGCTGTGTGCTGGTCAACGATGTGGCGGCGCCAGTGCGCGCGGAGGCGGCGCGGCGGCTGGGGCAGGTCATCGATGTCGCCGCGGCGGGCGTGCTGGTCGCGGCGACCGGGGACGCCTTCGTCGAGGTCGGCGAGGCGGCGACGCGGGCGCTGGCGACGCTGGGCGAGCCGGCGCTGGCGCCGGTGACAGCCGAGCTGCGCATGGCGACGCCGGCGACGCAGCTCAGGCGGCTGCTGCGGGTCGCGGGCGCCATCGGGCCGACGGTGCGGGACGGTGGACCCGACGTGGCCGCCGCGCTGGCGGGCCTCATGCGCGCGGCGCTGGCGCCGGGGGCGGACATCCCGGCGCACGTGGTCGAGGCCACGCTGGAGGCGGCGGGGCAGGTCGCGCCGGCGGCGCTGCATGGCGAGGTCGAGCAGGTCGTGGTGGCGGTGCTGGATGGCGGCTGGGGTAGGGCGGTCGGCGCGTTGCGCGCGGGGGCAAGGGCGCTCGAGCTGGCCGGGGAGGCCGCGGATGCGCGGCTGCTGGCGCGGCTGGCGCTGGACCGGGATGCGGTGACCGCGGGGCTGGCGCGGCGGGCCCTGACGGCGCGCGGGCTGGAGCCGCCGGACGCCAGCCTGGATCCGCAGCTGGAGCTGGTCGAGGTCGATGGCGGGGCGGCGCGGCGGGACGGCGCCAGAGGTGGCTGCGGCTGCGCGGTCGGCGATCGGGAGGCTGGGCGCACGTGGGCAGCTGGCGCCGTGCTGGTCCTGCTGGGGCTGGCTATCGCGGGTCGATCTGCTCGAAGAACACGGCGCCGGCAGCGGTCGACACCCCGGAGCGCGCCTCGAACTGGATCTGCGTCCCGGCGGTGACCTGGCCGGTCAGGAACAGCTGCTGGCCGGTGAACAGCGGCAGCAGCACGGTGCCCGAGGCCGAGGTCAGCATGCGCCCGGGCTCCACCGTGGTGCCGTCGGCGCCGAGGTAGAAGACCTCCTCGTCGGTGCGCAGCACGCGCTGGCTGCCGGTGACCGGGTTGACCTCGAGCACGCGCACCGCCTGCACCGGCGCGGTCCCGGAGTCGCGGAAGGTCACCACCGCGAGGCCGTGGGTCGACCAGTCGATGGCGCTCAGGCCGGCGGCCGCCTTCCAGCTGTCGAAGGTCGTGCGCGACAGCACGAAGACGCGGAACGGATCGAGCACGCGCGGCACGGTCGCGGGCAGCCGGCGATCGTTGAGCGACAGCACGAAGTCATCTGCGCCGCCGGGCGGATCGTCGGCCATCAGGGTGACCACGAACGGCGCCGGCGAGGCACAGCTGACCTGGGTGAACATCGCCATGGCGGCGTTCGAGGTCATCATCGCCAGCGGCGTGCAGGTGGTCGGGAACACCTGCGGCACGTCCCACGCGGTGTTGTACTTCAGCTCCAGGTTGCCCGCGGGCGCGCTGGCGGTCTCGTACTGGGTCAGCGTGGCGCGGATGTCCAGCGTGCACACCCCGCCGCGCTCGGCCGGGGTCAGACACTTGAGCGACGACGGCCCGGCATCGGCGGGCGGCCCCGCGTCGATGGGCATGCCGGCGTCGACCAGCATGGCGGCGTCGATGTCGGGCGGGTTACCGCCGCCGCCACCGCAGCCGAGCACCAGAGTTCCGACCGTCCCCACCAGCAAGCCAAGGTAGCTCCGCGCCATCAGCGCCTCCAGGTATAGTGAGCCGTGCATCAGTCTACGCTCGCGCGCGGCATCGCGTGTGTGATCCTGACGACGCTGGTCGTCGGGGCCGGGTGTGGGGACGATCTGGCGCGGCCGCCCGATGCCGCGGTCGACGCCGGCGAGCGCCCCGATGCGCGCGGCGCGCGCGATGGCGCGCTGGTGCTCGAGGTCGACGACGCTGGCGCGCTGCTGGGCTGCCTGCCCGGGCCCACGCAGTGCTCGAACTGTGTCGACGACGACCGCGATGGGCGCTTCGACGGCTTCGATCCCGGCTGCTCGTCGGCGTTCGACGCTCGCGAGGCCAGCTTCACCAGCGGTGTGCCCGGCGATCACCAGGAGTCGCCGCGCCTGGACTGCTTCTTCGACGGCAACTCGGTGGCCGGCGACGACGGCTGTCGGGTTCACGCCTGCTGCCTGCTGACGACCTGCCCGGCGGCGCTGCAGCCGTTCGACGCCGCGCGCGACTGCACCCCATCGGCGCGCTGTGTGGCGACCTGCCAGCGCGCCACCGTGCAGGGCTGCGACTGTTTCGGCTGCTGCCGCATCTCCGACGGTGCCGGCGCCACCCTGCGCACCGTGCTGGTGCACCCGGCCATCGCGCCCTCGTGTGACGAGCAGTCGCTGGGCGACCCGGCGCGCTGCCCGCCGTGCACGCCGTCGCCGACCTGCGCGCGGCCGTGCGATCCTGCGGCGTGCCAGCTGTGTCCGGGGCAGACCGTGGCCGACCTGCCGCCGAGCTGCGCCGCCTGGAGCTGCCCGGGCGCCGCCACCCCGTGTGCCTTCGCTGACCAGTGCGCCGCAGGTGAGGCGTGCGCCAGCGGGTGTTGCACCCCCAGCTTCGAGTAGGATTGCGCCATGCGACGCAGCCTGGCCTTGCAGATCGTGATCCATTGCCCGCACTTCGAGCGCCCCGTGCACGCCACGCTCAACCAGGCCATCGAGAAGCTGGTCGATTGTGCCGACAAGATGGCCTGCGTCGTCGAGGGCGCCGAGCCCGGCGCCGAGCGCCCCGCCGCGTGCCCCGTGTTTCCCCGCCTGGTGACGGGAGAGAGGCCGGTTCAGCGATGAGCACCGGAGCCGGCAGGCTGGGCGACTTCAACGCCGAGCGCGAGTCCATCGTGGCCGAGGTCGAGCAGCGCATCCTGGCCGAGCGTCGCGCGGCGCACCAGCGCGGCGGCGACGGGCGCCTGGAGTACGTCCTCAACGACGCCGCGTTTCACGAGACCCAGCGCCTGGAGAAGGGCGGCGCCGAGGATCGCAAGCGGGCGCAGCGCTGGCACGAGCTGGCGCGCGACCTGGCGCGCATGTCGGACCCCGAGAAGGAGGCCGAGGCGGCGCGGCTGACCCACGAGCATGTCCGCGACGTGGCCGGCAACTTCGACGCCCGCGTGTATGGCTTCGTGAAGAACATCCTGCCGGTGGGCATGTCGCTGCTCTTGACGCCACAGCGGCTGCGCGAGGGCCTCGGCAACCTGGGCGAGCTGCAGGGCCGCGTGCTCATCGAGGGCGAGCTCGACACCGTGCGCGCGCTGGCGGCGCGCGGCACCCTGGTGGTGACGCCGACACACCTGTCGAACATGGACTCCATCGTGATCGGCTTCGCGCTGGAGCGCGCCGGGCTGCCGCCGTGCACCTATGGCGCCGGCAAGAACCTGTTCACCAACCCGATCCTGTCGTTCTTCATGCGCAACCTGGGCGCCTACCGCGTCGATCGCCGCCTGCGCCACTCGCTGTACAAGGACGTCCTCAAGGAGTACTCGACCGTGCTCATCGAGCGCGGCTTTCACAGCCTGTTCTTCCCCGGCGGCACGCGCTCGCGCTCGGGCGGCCTGGAGCAGAAGCTGAAGCTCGGCCTGATGGGCACCGGGCTGCGCGCCTACGAGAATCGCCTGGCGGCGGGGGCGCAGGGGCTGTCGGTGTTCTTCGTCCCGGTGACGCTGAACTATCACCTCACGCTGGAGGCCGAGACGCTGATCGACGACTACCTCGCCGAGGTCGGCAAGTCGCGCTACATCATCGAGGACGACGAGTCGTCGCGCTTCGGTCGCGTGACATCGTTCATTCGCAAGACGCTGGCCATGGAGGGCGCCACCGTGGTGCGCTTCGGGCAGCCGCTGGATCCGTTCGGCAACCAGGTCGATGCCGAGGGCCAGTCGCACGATCCGCGCGGGCGCCGCATCGATCCCGAGCTGTTCCTCGACGATGGCGCCAGCGGGCGCGGCCCGGTCACGCAGCGCGACAACGAGTACACCCGCACCCTGGGCGAGTCGATCGTGAAGGCCTACCAGCGCGACGTGGTCTACATGGCCACGCACCTGGTGGCCACCGTGCTGTGGGAGCGCGTGTGTGCCCAGGCCGGTGTGCGCGATCCGTTTCGGGTGCTGCGCATGGCGGAGCCGCAGCAGGTGTCGACCGAGCTGCTGGCGGCGGGCGTGGATCGGCTGCGCGACCGCATCCGCGGCGCCAACGGCGCCTGGGGGCGCCTCGACAAGCGCTCGGCGGAGCGGCCGGCGCTGGGCGTGGTCGACGATGCGCTGCGCTCGTTCACGGCCTATCACTCGCGCCCGGTGGCGGAGCGCCGCGGTGGCGCGGTGGTGCCGACCTCGCTGCGCCTGGTCTACTACTATCGCAACCGCATGGCGCACCTGCCCGATGCCGCGGTGGCGGGGCTCGGGGGGCTGTCATGATGCGCGGGCTGGGAGTCGTGCATGCCGCCGATGGTGGCGCGGGGGCGGCGGCGCTGGCGCGGGCGCTGGCCGAGGTCGCGGTGGCCACCGGGCAGCGCGTCACCAGCGCGTCGAGCGCCGACGTCACGGCGCTGCCCGAGCTGGCGGCGGCCTCCCGCCTCATCATCCTGGCCACGCCGGCGCACACCGCGCGGGCGCTGGCGCGGCTGCTCGGCGAGGTGGTCACCGGGGCGCACCTCATCGTGCACACCGCGCGCGGCCTGGAGCCGGGCAGCGGCCTCAGGGTGTCGGAGATCTTGCGCGAGGAGACCTGCGTGTTGCGGGTCGGGATCCTGGCCGGGCCGCTGGCGGTCGAGGGGCTGGGCGCCGGGGATCCCGAGGCCTGCGTGGTGGGATCGCGCTATGACGACGTCATCACCGAGGCCAAGCGCATGCTGGCGGGTGCGCGGCTGCGCGTGTACGGCAACCACGACATCATCGGCGTCGAGCTGGCGGCGGCGCTGGGCGCGGCGCTGTCGTTCGGCGTGGGGATCGCGGCCGGCCTCGGCTTCGGGCGCTCGACGCGCGCGGTGATGGAGACCCGCGGCCTCGGCGAGCTGGCGCGCCTGGGCGTCAAGCTGGGTGGCAACGAGCGCACCTTCTTCGGGCTGTCGGGCGTGGGCGCGCGCATGGCGTACGGCGCCGATGACGCTGACGAGTCGTTCCAGTATGGCGAGGCGCTGGCAAAGGGTGAGCGGCCCGCCAGCGAGCCCGAGGGGGTGCGGGCCGCGCGCGAGGCCGGCGCGCTGGCGGAGCGTCATGGTGTGCGCACGCCACTGCTGCTGGCGCTGCGTGCGATGGCGGATGGCACGCGCAGCCCACGTGAGGTCGGCAAGGAGCTGATGGTGAGCGTGGCCGTTGATGAGTGACGAATAGACAGGTGCCACGTCAGCTACGCACCCCCGCGTCGGCGGGGTTGCGAATCGGGTGCTGGTTTCGGGTGCAAAGGGCTGAAAACGCGTGCCGGGCGGGGTGGCCCCGGCCGTGCAGTACAGCGGCCCATGAGCGCAATCGCCCTGTCACCTACCCGCACCTTCTCGCAGCCGCTGGCGCTGCCGCGCACCCGCAAGGCGCGCCGCCGCGTGGCCGTGGTGCTGAACTCGAACGCGCTGAAGGTCGACCAGCGCGTGGTGCAGGCGCTGGCCAGCGTGACTCCGGCCGAGGATCTGTACCTCTCGCACAGCCTGGATCAGGCGCGCGAGATCGCGCGGGACGTGGTCGCGCGCGGCTATGACACCGTGCTGTTCGGCGGTGGCGACGGCACCCTGGTGCGTGGAGTCGAGCACCTGGCCGATGCTGCGCGCGAGCAGGATGCGGTGCTGCCGGCGGTCGGCGTGCTGCGCCTGGGCACCGGCAACGCCTTCGCCGATGCCATGGGCGCGGGTCCGTTCACCTGGGACGGCCTGGTCGCCGATGTGCTGCGCGCGCGCCAGAGCAACGCCCCGCGCGAGATGCCGATGCTGGAGACGCTGGGCCGGGTCACGCCGTTCTGCGGCTTCGGCCTCGATGCCCAGGTGCTCGAGGATCACCACGAGGTGTGCGAGGCCATCGACAGGAGCCCGCTGCGCAAGTGGGTGCAGTCGTCGAACCTGCGCTATGCGGCGTCGGTGGTCACGCGGTCGATCCCGCGCTTCCTGACCTCGAAGCGCGCCCAGGTCCGCGTCATCAACCTGGGCGCACCGGCCATCCTGATCGGCGAGGGCGACGTCGCGCGCGGCGTGCCGGTGCGCGCCGGTGAGACCATCTGGGAGGGCGACTGCTCGCTGGCGTCGTGCTCGACCATCCCGTTCTTCGGGCTGGGGCTCAAGATGTTCCCGTTCGCCGAGATGCGCCGCGACCGCTTCCAGCTGCGCGTGGGCAGCACCGGTGCGATGGAGATCCTCGGCCACCTGCCCTCGATGTTCACCGGCGAGTACCGGTCGAAGAGCATCCGCGACTATCTGTGCGACCACGTCGCCATCGAGATGTCGCGCGAGTCGCCGTTCGAGATCGGTGGTGAGCTGGTGGGTCGCTTCGAGCGCGTCGAGGTCAAGCTGGGCGAGACGTTCCTGATCGCCTGAGAGGTCCGCGCTACTTCGCGGCCTTGCGCCGCTTCACGCGCTCTTCGGCCTTCTTCTCGAATTGTTCGATCTTCTTGGCCAGCTTCTCGACCCGCGAGCTCAGCGACGACAGGGCATCGCGCGAGGGCAGGTCGAGGACGCGGCGCAGGCGACCGGTGGTGTTGGTCCAGACCTGGCGGAAGTGGCTGCCGAAGGCGAGGGCGCGCCGGGTGCGCTGCTCGAGGTCGCTGAGCCGGTCGCGGGCGGTGCTGGTCGCGGCCGTGAACCCATCGCGGAGCTTCTGAGGAACCATCGCGAGCGTGCTCATCGGGGTCTCCCTGTTCGAGTTGGGCGGCCTTTGTGACGCGCCGCGTCTGAGGCAATGACTGACTCTTTAATGCGGCGCGTCATG
>Ga0154020_10008071_pt1 | contig 12244 bp, 7 predicted proteins | sample Klosneuvirus_201_FD_109709 | JGI IMG/M metagenome (GOLD analysis project Ga0154020, IMG submission 109709) | Active sludge microbial communities from wastewater, Klosterneuburg, Austria - Klosneuvirus_20160825_MG | ecosystem: Engineered > WWTP > Aerobic digester > Activated sludge | place... | reverse complement strand
GGTTCATGGTAACAGTGCAATTCATGGTTTGAAAAATAGCACCTGAACCTAAAAGTGTTGTGTCTTTTTTGGCACGTATTGTATCTGTTGCTTCAATAGTAGAACCGGCAACACTGTCGTTACCATAAATAATACCCACTTCATTTTTGTCAAAAAAATCCATGTCAATTCCTGCTACTTTTAATGCCTCTGATGTAGCCATGTACGCATATTCAGCGGGCTCACCCATGCCAATGCGCTGTCTTCTGTCAAGTAAGCCTTTTAATTGCGGACGCTCTAAAATTCCGGTTAAAGCCGAGCGGTAGCCTAATTCTTTACGTCCGGTATCAAAACCAATTCCTGACTTACCTTCAAAAAGGGAATTTCTTACTTCATCAAGGCTCTTGCCTAAGCAAGACCAAATTCCCATGCCTGTTATTACTACTCTGTTCATATTTTAAGTATGATTTGGTGAATAGGTGATTTTGTGAAATAAAAATAATATTAAATAAAACAACTCACTAATTCAGTATTCACTAACTGTATAAGCCTCCATTTACCGAAATTACCTGTCCGGTTACATAAGAAGAAGCCTCTGAAGCGAGGAACCCAACTACATTTGCAACTTCTTCGGCTTCACCAAAACGGTTAAGCGGAATCATGGCCTTGAATTGGTCTTCCGGAATTTCCAGCGTCATGTCGGTTTTAATAAAACCCGGCGCAACAGCATTTACGGTGATACCTCTTTTTCCAACTTCTTGAGCTAAGGATTTTGTAGCAGCAATCACTGCGCCTTTTGAAGCAGAATAATTTGTTTGACCCGGCATACCTTTTAATCCTGATAACGAAACCATGTTAATGATTCTGCCTTTTCTTTTGCTCAACATTTGTTTACACACCAAGCGAGTTACGTTATAAAATCCGTCAACTGCAATATTCATGACCTTATGCCAGTCTTCGGGACTTATAAATACCAATAGATTATCGCGCTTAATACCGGCATTGTTCACTAAAACCTCTATTGTGTGATCTTTGTTATCATCCATCCATTTGCCTAAAACATTATCAACATCAGTAATATTGCCAACATCAAATTTCAGAAGTATGCCTTCAACACCGTTAGCTCTTACAGCTTCAAGTGTTTTCTTGGCTTCCTCTTCGTTGGAAGTATAGTTAATTAAAATGTTGTAGCCCATACCGGCAAGCTTAATGCAAACCGCTTTCCCAATACCCCTTGAGCCTCCTGTTACTAAAGCAAACTTCATTTTATAATACTTCTATATGGTTATTAAATAAATAATCTTTAACTGCTTTTTGGTCTTTATATTTCACAGAATCATTTACAAAACAAGGAAAAATTTTCCTCAATTCGTCGTAAGTCTTTTTTGTTTTAGAGGATAATTTGTCATGAATTTTCAGGTAATCGATTGCCTGTAAAATGGTCATCCACTCTATGGCAAGCACTTCGTAGCTATTTAATATTACTTTACGGCACATGAGTGCTGCATTAGCGCCCATACTTACTATGTCCTGATTATCGTTGTTACTCGGAATGCTATGTACGTACATTGGATTTGATAGCATTTGATTTTCGGCTGTTGTTGAAGTAGCAGTGAACTGAACTCCTTGCATACCTAAATTCAATCCAAGTGTTCCGTGATTTACAAAGGGCGGAAGAATGTTATTCAATTTATCATTTAGCAAAAAGTTCAATTGCCTTTCTGCCAACATAGATAACTTTGTCATGGCAATTTTTAATTTATCCATTTCAAGTGAAACATAATCGCCATGAAAATTACCACCATGATAAACGTTTTTACGTTCCCAATCAACAATTGGGTTATCGTTTGCCGAATTAATTTCGTTAATTAAAACTTCTTTAGCATAGGCAATGGTGTCAACAATAGGCCCTGCGATTTGTGGCACGCAGCGAATTGAATAATACTCCTGCATTTTTTCAACCAGAACATCTACTTCAACTTTTTGGTTATAGTGATGTTCTTCACGTTTCTTCACCAATTGGCTATCGGATAATGTATTTTGCAAGGCTCTGGCAACTGCATTTTGTCCGTAATGGTGTTTCACTTCGTTTAAAGGAGTAGAATAATGGTCGTCGAAACTTTTTACAATTTCCATTATTGCTGCCGAAGCCATTAATGACCAATTCACCAGATTTTCAGCATAAATCACGTTTAGCACTCCAATACCGCTCATAGCTGAAGTGCCATTCATTAATGCCAGTCCTTCACGAATGTGAATTTCCATTGGCTTAAGATTTTCTTTCTCGAAGACTTCTTTAGTTGACGTTATTTTTCCGTTGTAGTAAACTTCGCCTTCGCCAATGAGTGTTAAAGCCAGATGCGCTAATTGTACTAAGTCGCCACTTGCGCCTAGTCCACCGTGCTCGTAAATAACAGGCGAAATATTTTTATTGATGAGTGTTTTAATCAAAATCAAAGTATCAGGATGTATACCTGCGAAACCTTGAAGTAAAGTGTTTAGCCTCGCCAACATTACTGCCTTACAGTCAATTTCAGGAATAGGATTTCCCGAACCCGAACAATGACTGCGTATTAAATTGTATTGAAGTTTTATCTGATCATCGTGATTAATACGGTACTGTGCCATTGGCCCGAATCCTGTATTAATTCCATAAATTAATTTCTCGCGCGTAAACTCTTTTAAAAAGTAAAAACTGCGATACAATTTCAGAACAGCCTCATCGTCTAAATCTAAATGTATATTGTTTATCAGAACTTTATAAAAATCGTCTGCCGATATTTTTTTGTCACCAATCTTTACCATAGAAATCACCAATAAAAATACAATATTACAAACATTTTTAAAATATGTGACAGAGGGTGATTTATATTTTAAAACTATTTTAGAAAAGTGGCATTTTGAGTGTATATTTGTTGCTTTTAATATTTGAATTTTTGATGAATTTCTTTGAAAAAGACAAACAAACAGCAATGGAGGCTATTGATTTAGCTCAGTGGATTGCTTTTGCGCCGGTTGTCTTCCAGGCAGCATTGTCATTGCGTGATTTAGGTATTTTAGAGGCCATTGAACAGAGTAAAAACAAAGGGCTAACCCTTGAAGAAATTACCTCGGTAACAAAGCTGCCTCATTACGGCGCGCGGGTTTTGTTGGAGGCGGGCTTGGGAATTGGCTTAGTTACCAAGTTGGATAACAATTACTTTATAACCAAAGCCGGCTTATTTATTTTAAATGATGCCATGACCAGGGTGAATATGGATTTTACGCAGGATGTGTGTTACGAAGGGATGTTTACTTTGAGAGAAAGTATTCAAAAAGCAAAACCTACAGGGCTGGAGGTGTTCGGGAAATGGAAAACTGTTTACGAAGCTTTGGCGCATCTACCAGCTCAAGCTCAAAAAAGCTGGTTTGCTTTCGATCATTTTTATAGCGATGGCTCTTTTCCTCAAGTTATGCCAATCCTTTTTAAACATAAACCTAAACTAATTTTAGATATTGGCGGTAATACCGGAAAGTTCACTTTGAAATGTTTGAATTATGATCCGGAAGTTAAAATGACTATTTTGGATTTGCCCGGCCAATTGAATATGGCTAAACAAAACATCGAAAAGGAAGGCCATTTAAACAGAGCTAATTTTCATGAAATAAATATTTTAGATGATTCGCAGAAATTCCCTAAAGGGGCTGATATTATCTGGATGAGTCAGTTTTTAGATTGTTTTAGCGAAGACGAAATTGTAAGTATATTAAAACGTTGTCACGAAGCTTTGAATGAAAATGGCAAAGTTTACATTATGGAAACTTTCTGGGACAGACAGCGTTTTGATACTGCTGCTTTTAGTTTACAAATGACATCACTATATTTTACCAATATAGCCAACGGTAACAGTCAGATGTATGATTCGGCGGTATTCAATAAACTAATCGACAAAGCCGGTTTTAAAATTATTGAAGAAACCGATGAGGTGGGTATTAGCCACACCGTACAGGTTTGCGTGAAGAAATAGTTCTTAATCTACACTAAATATATTTTCAACTGCTTCTTTATATTTTTCCTTTATTACTTTGCGTTTTAAACTGAGTTTAGGAGTTAGTTCACCTCCGTCAATGCTCCATTCGTTTTTCAGAATTTCGCAACGTTTTAATTGTTCGCAGGGCGCTAAAGATTTATTCGCTTGCTTAACGTGTTCGTTAATTAATCGTTTCAGTTCTTCATGTGTTGCCATTTCGAAATTGCCTTTCCATTCGATATTGGAATTTTTGCAATATTCTTTAAAGTTGCCAAAATTCGGCACCAATAACGCTGAGGCGAATTTTTGACTTTCACCTACAACCATGCACTGTTCAATGTAACGGCATTCTTTCAATTTGTTTTCGATGGCTAATGGTGCTATGTATTTCCCGGCGCTGGTTTTAAAAATTTCTTTTTTGCGGTCGGTAATTTTCAAAAATTTATTTTCAACAAAGGTTCCTACATCTCCTGAATGGAACCATCCATCTTTATCCATCACTTCGGCAGTTGCTTCGGGGTTTTTGTAATAACCCATCATCACGCTTGGTCCTTTTATTAATATCTCGCCGTCCTCTTCAGCAATTTTTACTTGCACGCCATCAATTAAAGGGCCAACGGTTCCGATGCGGATATTGTCTTTTCCGAAGCGGTTTACACTTACCACTACACAAGTTTCTGTTAAGCCATAACCCTGTAAAGTAATGATGTTAGCGCATAAAAAAATCCTTTCCAGTTTTGGGTTGAGGGCTGCACCGCCTGAAGCCATACAAACTAACTTACCGCCTACCGCGGCACGCCATTTACTGTAAACGAGTTTATCGGCTATTTTACGTTTTAATTCATAAACAAATCCATTTGCGCCGTTTTGTTCATACTGTTCAGCTATCTGAATACTCCAATCAAATATTTTGCGTTTAAAGCCGCTTAGTTTTTCGCCGGCACCACAAATTTTTTCGTAAACTCTTTCAATTAACCTTGGAACAGAAACAAAAATTTGCGGCTGAACTTCTTTCAAATTATCTCCTATTGTTTCAAAACCTTCAGCGAAATACACTGAAATGCCTTTATATAAATACAAGGTAATAAGCATGCGTTCGTACACGTGGTTCAAAGGCAAAAAGCTTAAAGCCTTCCACCAGGTTGCAAAAGGCGCAAAATCCTGACAAGCTTTTACGTTTTCGGCTAAATTGCGATGTGATAACATCACACCTTTTGGCGTACCTGTTGTTCCGGAAGTGTAAAGTATAGTGAGTAAATCTTCAGGTTTTATGCTTTTCTTAATGCTTTCCACTTTTTCAGCAGCCTCGTTCTTTTTACCGGTTTCAATAAAATCTGCAAAACTCATTATTCCAACTTGCGGATTGAAGCTGATAACGTGTTTTACATTTGGAATTTCACCTTGAATAGCGCTTAACTTGGCGTAAATGGCCTTATCTGAAATAAAAACAGCTTTTGCCTCTGCATGATTTAAAATGAAAGCCATGTCGTGGTTGCTGACGGTAGGGAAGATAGGTACAGTAACAATGTTTAACTGCTGACATCCATAATCTGCAAACACCCATTCCGGACGGTTGTTGGAAATAATGGCTACTTTATCATTTTCTTTTAAGCCAAGCGACAAAAGGGCGTAGCTTACCCAATTGCTATAATCTATAAAATCTGCACTGCCGTACTTTTTCCAATTCTTATCAGCCCGGCCATTAGGCAAAATTTCTTTTCCGCATAACAAATCGTCTTTTTTGTAAACCGACTTATGCAAATCCAAAATATCAAATACTCTCGTTACTTCCATAATTTATAATTGTACCAAATATAACATTTTCTTAAAATATTCTTAGTATTTTTATACATCAAATTAAAAGTATGATCGTAGTTACGGGAGCAGCAGGATTTATAGGAAGCTGTTTAGTATCAAAACTAAATGAAGAAGGCATTAACGATATAGTTATCGTTGATGATTTTTCTAAAACAGAAAAAGCAAGCAACTATAAAACTAAGAAGTATAAAGGAGCAGTAGAACGTTCTGAGTTCATTAAATGGTTTACTGAACACGCCAATGAAATCACATGTGTATTTCATATTGGGGCGCGCACTGATACAACAGAATTTAATAAGGCAATTTTTGATGAACTGAATGTTAATTACACTAAGTCTGTCTGGAATATTTGCACATCGAATCAGATTCCGCTTATTTATGCCTCTTCGGCGGCAACATATGGTTTAGGTGAGTTTGGCTATAACGATGATGAAAGTAAAATCCCTTTATTAAAACCCTTGAACCCTTATGGGGACAGTAAAAATGATTTTGACATATGGGCATTACAACAAAAGCAAACGCCACCAAGTTGGCACGGATTTAAATTTTTTAATGTGTATGGCCCTAATGAATACCATAAGGCAAGAATGGCTTCGGTAATTTTTCATTCGTTCAACCAGATAAATGATAAGGGTTTTGTAAAGTTGTTCCGCAGCCATAATCCTAAATACAATGATGGCGGACAATTACGTGATTTTATTTATGTGAAGGATCTGATTGATGTATTGGTTTTCACATATAAAAATAAAATCAAGTCTGGAATTTACAATTTAGGCAGCGGCAAGGCCCGTACTTTTTTAGATTTGGCCAATGCTACTTTTAGCGCATTGAATAAAAAGCCGGAAATTGAATTTATTGATACGCCAATTGACATCAGGGATAAATACCAGTATTTTACGGAAGCTAATATGAGTAAGTTAATTGCGCAAGGATATAATAAACCTTTCACCTCGCTTGAAGACGGGGTGAAAGATTATGTGACCTGTTATCTTTCTAAGAAATCCTATTACTAGGTTAAATTCTGCTTCCGGATTTTAATGGCGTCGGAGAAAGTGATGCTGTGAATTTTTGAATCGAGCCAAGCATAAAAATTAAAATATTCCAGCGCGTTTTTTTCGTAACGGTCTTTAAAAACGGTTTGCATTTCCTCTTTAAACTTAATGAATGAACTTGACTGTTTGCTTTCACGCTTCGATAAAGCTATTTTTTTGAAGTAGTCAAGAAAAAGCAATTCGAATTTGTAAGGTTTTTCAAGGGAAGAAACAAATCTTAATGTGGATTTGTAAATGTATGGCAATAAATCATCGTTGCCTAGTTCAAAGTGAATGATTAAATTAATGAGTTTAGAAATCCGGATAATATCCTGCCTTAGTTCGGCGTAATTAGAATTGATAATTTTGTTCACCCAGTGCAATGCTTTACTGTATTCGCCAACACCGAAATAAACCATGGTAATGATTTGATATATTCTTAATAGCTCTTCTTCATTTATCTTAGCTTCGTACTTTTCCAGTCCTTTAATAACCGAAGGAATAACATTTTTTGCTTTTTCATGCTGGCCAATATACGCGTAGAGTAGCATTTCATTGATGTAAGAATTAGAAAAAATGGCAATTTGCAGGTCGGTGCTTTTAAATTCAGGATTCAGCCAGAGTGATTTCAGTTTATCAATGGTTTTAAAACTATCTGTGTACAATCGCTTAATGGCGTAATGTCTGATGATAAATCCATGCGCAATGACATAACTTTTCGGAAGCTCTGAAATGAGTGAAGAATTATTTTCCAGTGTATAAACCAAACTCTGAAAAGCATCAAACATTTCATCAGTTTTATTCAGTAAACGGGCCGCTAATCCTTTTATATGAAGTGAAATAATAAATGATTTTTTCGAATTGATGTTCGCACTATCATTAAGCTGTTTGTCATTAACTATATTTTCAATTTCTTCTACATGGCCTTTAGTTCTTACGAAAAGTAGTTTAGAAGAGAGTTGATTTAAGTGACTTAACAGTTTCTCGAAGTGGGTGAGCTGATCGATTTTTTTATAAATAGTAACTTCTTCTTCAATCAGTTTTTCAATGGTGATATTGGTAACGGTACCAAAATGCGCTTCCATATCAATAACTACTTTTTCAAGGTCAATTATCTCAAGGATATAATAGAACAATTCATGCTGATAAGCTTTTTCTTTGACGTGATTTAATACTTTGCGGGCTTGTTTGTAAAGTGATTTATTAAAAAGAATCTGTATGTTTTTAATCTGTTCATTAATTTCAGCAATCTTATTATTTTCAATTCTGAAATACCTGAGGCTTTTTAAAACATGATGAAGTAACTGGTTTTTTTCTGAGGGAAGATGTTTTGTAAAAGTTTCATTTTTAAATTCATTTTTAACCGCCTCATCGTCATATTCCTCCAATGAGGAAATGTAATTAAAAAGTTTAATATAATTTTTTTCACCTTGTTGTAATGAAGAAATTTTCCTGAAATACCTTATTTCTTCAGTACTCAGGGATTTTATTATATCGAATAGTAAATTAGAAGGCTTCATTAATTTATTTTTTCCAGTTATTAGCCTGTTTTTCAAAAATTAGTTCTCCTATTTTTCGATTGTGAATTTTGCTTTCAACGTAAGCCTGAAAATCAAAATAGTAATTGGCGATTATTTCAAACGAATCATTAAATAATTCATTAAATAGGGTTCGGTATTTTTTCCAGATGAGTTCTTTATCATTGGTTTCTATCAATTCTTCAAACATAGCCAAAACAAGATTTTCTGCCTTGAATTGCGGCTTCTGGATTTTATATAAATCGCCGGCAATTTTAAGCATGTATTTTAATTGCGGAATTTTATTCAATTCGTAATTTAATATTATGTTTTGTATACGTGAGAAACATTGTAAGTCCTGTCGTAAGTGTTTATCGTTTTCATTTAGCAATAAATCCAGGTATTTTCCGGCCTCTTTAAAATTGTCGGAGTAAATATATAAGTTAGTGAAGTTGTAGTAAAAGATAAGTAATTCTTCCTTATTGATTTTATCCTTGTATATCGCGATTTGTTCGTTAATGTATTTTGCAACAGGAATAGCTTTGTTGGTTCTGCCACCGTCTGTATAAATAAGTAACTGGGCATTAGTGGTACTTGTAAATATCTTTAGTTGCAAATCGGTGGTGTTAAATGCAGGATGCTTCTTAAGTAGTATGAACTTATCGATTAATTTTTCGGCAGTGAGGTAATGCAGGTCGTTAATCTCAACAGATAAAATATTATTGATGGCAGAAAGATAGCGTTTGGGGTATTCATCAATTAAAAATTGATTTTTATCCATAAGCGCCACCATATCTGAAAACTCGACCATTCTGTTTTTATTATCTCTCTTTTTAGAGAAACAAAGCGCCCTGGTGTGATAATAAAGAACTTCTGCTTTTTTTGAAAAGCATTTATCCTTGTTTTTGAAAAGTGGTGATGTGAGTAATTTAGTATAGGCGTCCAGTTCTTTGTCGGTTTTCGCAACCATGCTTTGCCGCACCATATAATTTAGTTTCGAAAACGCTTGAGCGAATTCACCAATGTTTTTTGATTTGGAAATCAGCAATTGCTCTTCTTTAATCAGATTTTCAAGCGGTGTAAAAGTGACGCCAAATTTATTTTCAATATCAATCAAGTCCTTTTCAATTGAAAGTATTTCAAGAAGAAAATTAAAGCTCTCGACTTTAATTAATTCTTCTTTTAGTTTGTTCAGCATTTTGCGGCACTGTTTGTATTGTGCTTTATCGAAAAGGTTTCTGAGGTTGGAGATTTCATCCTTTTGTCTGTAGGCAGAAATACTTTCGGCATAAAAGGTCCGTTGGCTTTTTAGGATTGTGTTATATGTTTCATCAATCAGATTATGCTGCTTAATTAATTTACTTATTTGTTTGTTTGGTTTAGCTAGCTCTTCCTCGTGCAGTTTTTCAAGCACGTCGAATAATGCTGCTATCCCCTGTGAATTAGGTTCACCGGTAACGGTTAATTTAAAAAAGCGCTTCTCGGACTTGCCTAGAGACTTAATTAAATCGTATAATTCGTTAAGGCTTGCTGAAATCATATAATTAGGAATTCAATAGTTAATTATATCTAATGTATTCTTAAGTTTATGTAAAAGAACGTATTTTTTTTAATATCTTTAATGCGCACGAAACATATTACGCATGAAATATTTAAAAAAACTGCAATTATTTGTAATCCTATTGGTAGTAGTTTATGGAACAAGTGGCTACAGCCAGCAAATTGGTTGTCAGCATTCAAAAAGCGGTTCCTTGCCTCCGGGCCTTTATTATTCGCCGGAGAACCTTAGAAGCGATACTTTCGATATCATAAAATATACCATCAATTTAAACATAACTGATTTTGTTACTGATACCATCCGTGGCAATACGGTAGTGAGATTTGCGCCAAAAATTAATGCTCAGAATAAAATTAGGTTAGATTTGCTGAAAATGAAAATTGACTCGGTAAAACTAGGAACATCTTTATTAAGCTATACTTACAACGACACTGTTGTTAAAGTTAACCTACCACTCAGCTATAATACTACCGACACCCTCAATTTGCGGGTTTATTATCACGGCAAACCTCAAGGCGATCCGAGTGGCTGGGGAGGATTTTATTTTAGTGGTAATTATGCTTATAATTTAGGTGTTGGATTTGGTGCTAAGCCACATAATTACGGGAGAGTATGGTTCCCGTGCTTTGATAATTTTATTGAAAAAAGCGAATATGAATTTAACATTATAACCGATACAACTAAAACTAGCTATTGCAACGGATACCTTACCACTGATATAAAAAACGGAAACCTGAGAACCAGAAGCTGGAAACTTGACAAGCCTATTCCTACTTATTTGGCTTCAGTGGCCGTTGCAGATTATACTCAGGTAACCTGGACAACAACTGTTGCAACTGGAACAATTCCAATTATTTTAACGGCAAGAGCTGCCGATACAACTGCAATGAAAATAGGTTTTGCGAATTTGAAAAATGCTATAGCGGGCTTCGAAAATTATTATGGACCCTATGTTTGGAACAGGGTAGGGTATTGTTTGGTTCCGTTTAATAGTGGCGCAATGGAGCATGCAACCAATATTTCATATCCGCAATCAATTGCCGGTAACGTAGGTTATGAAGCAGAATTAATGGCGCATGAACTTTCCCATCATTGGTGGGGAGATTTAATGACTTGCGAAACGCAGGAAGACATGTGGTTGAACGAAGGCTTTGCAACTTTTAGCGCTTACATGTTTAAAGAATGGGTATATAATAAACAGCAATACATAACGGATATTAGAAACGAGCATGAATTCCTGATACATTATGCTCACATTAAGGAAAAGCAATACCGCGCAGTTTCCGGTATTCCGTTTGATTATACTTATGGCGATCATGTTTATAAGAAAGGTGCCGATGTGGCTCATACCTTAAGAAGCTATATGGGTGATGCAGCTTTTTTTGCAGGATTAAAATATGTAATGGCGCAAAAAGCTTATAAAAGTATGAATAGCGCCGAATTTAAAACTTTACTGGAAACCTCATCAGGACAAAACCTTTCTGATTTTTTTACGAATTGGGTATTTAATGGAGGATGGCCACATTTTTCAATAGATTCGGTAAAATATACATCCATAGGTTCGGGTAGTTTCAGTGCAAGTGTGTCGTTGAAAGAAAAACTCACCGGAACATCTGTTTTGTATAATAAAGTTCCTTTAGAAGTTACTTTTTTCGATTCCAATTGGAGCAAAACAGTTAAGACATTTACAATGAGTGGAGCCAATCAAACGTTTACGACAACACTTAATTTCAATCCGGTTTATGAAACCATCAATCTCGATTCTAAAATAAGTGATGCCATCAGTTCAGAAAGTAAAACTATTAAATCGCTTGGAGGCGTTACTTATTCCCTTGCTAAAGCAACATTAACTATTAGCAACGTAGGTGTAGATTCTTCTTATTTAAGAGTAGAGCATAATTATGCCAAGCCTGACCCTGTTAAATTCAGCACAAAAAATTACAAATTATCTAATCAGCATTATTGGAAAATAACCGGGATTTTGAGTCCGGGATTTTATGCAAAAATCAGGTTTAATTTTGATGGCACTCCTGTACCGGCCGCGCCATCTACACCTGTTTCAAATTTATATTTAGATACTTGCCTTACATCAATTAACAGTGACAGTTTGGTGATATTATACAGAAGCAGTGCAAAAGATGATTGGCGGGAAGTAACGAAATACACCAAGTTTAAATTTCCTGGTCCTGGAAGAACAGGCTATATTTTTGTTGACACGCTTAAGTTAGGTGAATACACTTTCGCTAATAAAAACGGAAGTAATCCGGGGATAGGTGTAAAGGAAAATGTAAAAAGCAAAACTGAATTAAAATTATTTCCAAACCCGGCCGC
>Ga0154020_10008070_pt1 | contig 12245 bp, 10 predicted proteins | sample Klosneuvirus_201_FD_109709 | JGI IMG/M metagenome (GOLD analysis project Ga0154020, IMG submission 109709) | Active sludge microbial communities from wastewater, Klosterneuburg, Austria - Klosneuvirus_20160825_MG | ecosystem: Engineered > WWTP > Aerobic digester > Activated sludge | place... | reverse complement strand
GCTCCGGGCATTCCTACCAAAAATATAAAATTTAATTTGTTACTCAAGATTAATCCTTGGATCTAAAAGTGAATAAAGAATATCTACAAGTATATTTACAACTACAAAAATTATTGCTACTACAAGCACCGAGCCCATAACAACAGGCAAATCAGAATTTTCAAGTGCATCAACAGTAACTTTTCCAAGCCCTTTCCAATTAAAAATAAACTCAACAAAAAAAGTTCCTGCCAGCAGTGAAGCAAACCAACCCGAAATAGCTGTGATTACCGGTATAAGTGAATTGCGTAATAAATGTCTCCACATAATATCTTTATTTTTAAGGCCTTTTGCTTTAGCTGTTCTAATATAATCTCTTGGAAGCACATCTAAAACGGATGCTCTTGTAAGTTGACTAAATATTGCAAGAGGCCTGATACCAAGGGCAATTGTTGGTAAAAGTAAGTTCTTCCATACAAATACCTCACCTTTAAAGGGATCAATGTCTTTATAGTTACCGGTCATGTTAAGTCCGGTGAATTCATGAAGGAGGTATCCGGCGAGCCACGCAAGAATAATTGCCACAAAAAAGGATGGTAATGATATTCCCAATGTGGCAATAAATAGCACTGCTCTATCGATAACAGTATCTTTTTTTACAGCAGCCAAAGCACCAAGAGCAACTCCAAAAACCGAGGCTAAGAGGATAGATGCCAAGGCTAAAATCAAAGTGCCCACAAATGCCTCGCTCAAAATAGTATTTACTTGTTTGCCTGTTTGAAATGACCTTCTGAGGTATGGTGTTTTTAAAACCAGTGCCTTATCATCCCAACTCATTAATTGCTGTTTACCAACATTCATATCTTTTAAGGCATCTTTTGAATGTACCGAGACAAATGAAATATCATTTAAATACATTAAATATTGTTCCCACTTAGGCTTGTCAAGCCCAAACTCTTTTTGAATTGCCAGTTTTGTTTTTTCATCACTTCTTTGGCCGGTTGCCAATTCGTCGGGTGTAGGAAAAGAAGCACTAAATAGAAAAAATACAACCGTAGCAACACTCAAAAAGATGAGTAAACCATATAAAAGTTTTTTAAAAATATATCCTTTCAAATGATATTAAATTTAGGGATTTCTATGAGATACTATTTAATGATCTTTTGTAATTCCTTGTAGCTTGGCAAATCTGTTGAAGGCCAAATTTCCACAATCACTCCTTTTTTAAATAAAATTAACCCCGGGTTAGATCTCACTATAGATTTTAATGTAGTATTGTCGCCAAAGTAAAACTTAAATTCCAGTTGAAATTCATGTCGAATAGCTTCGGCTTCTACAGTTGAGTTTGAAGTGAGTCCCCAAAATTGAAGTTTCGATTTTTGAGTCCAGTCCCTGGCAAGCAATGCGATTTTTTTCATAATTCTTGGCCTGGTTTTGGTTAGATCTTCAGAAACCAACAGCAATTTGTATTCGTTTTTTTCAAAAAATTCATCCAAGTGGTTAATACCTTCCGAATCGGTGAGTGAAAAATCATGTATTTCCGGCACATCACCTTTTCTAACAACCTTATCTAACCTGGTTTTGTAAACATATTCCGGTTTTTCTAGGATTTTTTGCTCTGCCAATTCATCGGAAGTGAATTCATAATCTTTACCATTTTTGCTGTAAATAAATTTAAACTCCCTTATTTCTTCTTTTGCATCCGGAGGAAGTTGAACCATTTCTTCTATATTATTACCAATCTTAAACTTTAAAAAGTTAAACACAGGCAAAAAGAACCAGCAATATATAGAAAAGATAATACCTGCAATTGCAAATACAGTTATTGTACCACTGCTGAATCCGGGAGAGAAAACGGGAACAATATACTTTCGAAGTATTATGAGGAAGACAATAAAAATACAAAGCACTATATCTTTTATAAAGGATTGCCATGGAGTAAGCGGAATTGCATTTCCAAAACACCCACAATCGGTTACTTTGTTAAAAATAGCTGAATACCCTGTTAAAAATGTAAAGAATATCATCATAAGGGCCAGCAACCAAAGAGTTAAATTTTTCTTCCATCCTATTATTAATGAGATACCCAAAATAACCTCTACCACACAAATAAGTATAGCTAAAATTAATGCATGGGGAAACAATCCTCCTAAGGTTCTGCTTATAAAACCGGGAGTTTTTTTGTATTGTGAGAGGTTGATGGGATCTTCTGTTTTTACTTCAACATTATTGTAAATTGTAATATTCTTTTTAAGTATAAGGTCTTCACCCACTTTTACTGTAATATCATATTTTTTTGGAGCTACCGTAAATTTTTTAATAACCTCCTTAAACACTTCCTGCCCATCCAACAATATATAAAAAGTGGTATGGTCATATTGTGATTTAATTGTACCGTCATCACTTCTTACTTCATCGTGAACCCATGGAGCAGTATAAAAACTAAAAGTTCTACTTGTTTCATTATTTAGTATGCGGCTAAAATTAAGGTTTACAAGTGAATCAGGATTTTGAATATTAATCATAAGTGTGTCACGAGAACCTGCAAGATCGTGTTGGAAAACAGTAAGATATTCTTCCAACTTTATTTTAAACCCAACGGGATCATTCAACTTTATAAACCCTGAGAATAAAAGAAGCAAACCGGTTATTATTCGAAGTGAATGTGAAAATAATTTCATTTTTTTAAATGGATGTTAAGTTTTAAACTTCGATCATTTGCAGTTATAATAAGCCTTATCCTCTATTTATACTTATATTTAATTTTAGCCACTGCGTATTTGGGCATTGAATTATAAGGTTAAGTAAACAATTCCTTAATTTTATTGTTCTTTGCAAAAATAAGAATGCTAAGCCATAATCTATCCACACCTTCACATTTTTCTATTAATTGCAAAGGGCGTTTATTGTCATTAAAGAAGCCTGTGGTTATGGGGATTATTAATATTACACCCGATTCGTTTTACGATGGTGGCACCTTTAATTCTCCTGATCTGGCGCTAGTGCAAGCAGAATCAATGATAAATGCGGGTGCTGCAATAATTGATATTGGTGGAAGCAGTAGCAGGCCGGGTTCATTAGAAATAGAAATTGAAGAGGAACTGCACAGGGTACTTCCGGTTATTGAAAAAATACATACCACTTTTCCTGAGGTTATAATTTCGATTGACACTTACCGATCGGAAGTTGCCAAAGAAGCTGTAAAGGCCGGAGCATCTATAATTAACGATATTTCTGCGGGTGATGACGACAGCGAAATGTTTGCAACAGTTGCACAATTGCAGGTTCCCTATATTGCAATGCACAAAAAGGGAAAACCGCAAACTATGCAAAATAGCCCCATCTATGAAGATGTATGTGTTGAGGTTTTAGATTACTTTATTAAGAAAGTTGGGTTACTAAGGCAACTGGGTGTAATTGATATAATTTTAGATCCAGGATTTGGATTTGGTAAAACCACCGTTCATAATTATGCTTTATTAAAGAACTTAAAAACATTTAATATGCTGGAATGCCCGATGTTAGTTGGTGTTTCGCGAAAAAGAATGATAAACGAAGTACTTGAAATAAAAGCTAAGGATGCATTAAATGGTACAACGGTAATTAATACTTTGGCCCTAATAAACGGAGCTAAAATATTAAGAGTTCATGATGTAAAGGAGGCAGTAGAGGCTATAAAGCTTTTTAACTATTATCAGGATTCGGAATATTAGTTTGCTAATCAGTCGGTTAATTCAAGTTCAAGTCCGTCATATGCCAATTCAACATTTGGAGGAAGTTCTGAATTGATATCGCTGTGTTTGCCCAACTGATGACTTATATGTGTAAGAAATGCTTTTTTTGGATTAACCAATTTAACAATTTCTAATGCCTCATCCAATGAAAAATGCGAAATGTGGGATTCTCTTCGTAAAGCGTTTAAAACCAAAACATCTGTATTTTTCAATTTAATAAGTTCATCTTCAGTAATTCGATTTGCATCGGTTATGTATGAAAAACCACCTATTCTAAATCCCAAAACCGGCATGAGATAATGAAATACACGTATAGGAATTATTTTTACACCCTCAAGTTCAAAGTCTTTATTTTCAATTATATGAAAATCAGCTTCAGGTATTCCCGGATATCTAAATTCCTCAAACATGTAAAAGAAATCTCTTTTAATGGCCGTCATAACTGCATTTTCAAGATAAACATCTATGGCTCCCTTTTGTATGTAGTTAAACGCTCGAATATCATCAAAACCGCTAATGTGGTCTTTGTGTGAATGTGTAAACAAAACGGCATCTAATCTTTTGGCATTTACCCTTAACATTTGTTGCCTAAAATCGGGGCCGGTATCAATAACAAAACTTTTTCCTTTTGCTTGAATCCAAACAGAAGACCTCAGTCTTTTATCTTTATTAGATAAGCTGTTGCAAACATCACATGGACAAGCAATAATGGGTACTCCCTGAGATGTTCCTGTTCCTAAAAAAGTAACTTTCAAAGTGCAGCAAACTTAAAAATAAAACCCCTTACTTTGCCTAAATGATTTCGATATTTTACAAAGTGAATGGCCGTGTAGAAATGACAGGTGAACTGCATGCACTAAACACTATAAATAAGAAAGATATTATTTGGGTTGATATGATGGAATGCGGTCCTGAGATTGAAAGTTTGGTTGAAGATCATTTTGGGGTTGAAATTGTTAATAACGACGAGGCACTTGAAATAGAACATAGCGCCAGATTTATTGAATTTTCAGATCATCTTGTAACTCGTACAGAATTTGTAAGTAGACGAGATCAAGTTTTTTATCATAGCACTGTTTCATTCACCATTTGTAAACATCTCCTAATTTCAAGTAGAAGCTATGATTACAGATCATTTAAAGATACAGCCAAAAAGGTTTTGTCCGGAAATACAGTAGATACAAATGCCGATGTTTTTTTAAGCATTATTGATTTGAGAATTGCCAATGATGCAGATATTGTTGAGGATTTTACACGAGAAATTACAGATTTATCGGCAGCAATAATTACAGAATATAAAACCAGAAAAAATCTGATACTTAAAGTTAACACAATTAGAGAAAATCTGATGATGTTGATGCAGAATTGTATAGATAAGAAATTGATGATCAGCTTGGTGCGAAAAACTTCTTATTTTGATCAAAGGTTTGATTTTGAAATCGATATCTCCGTAAAGGACTTGGAATCGGTTATTGATTACATCCGTTTTAATATGGACAGAATTGACTATATCGACCGTACATTAAATAATTTGATAACTTACGATCAAAATAGCAGTATCAAATTGTTTACAATCATAAGTTTATTTTTTATGCCACCTATGCTAATAGCCAGTATTTATGGTATGAATTTTCATTTTATGCCTGAACTTGATTGGAAATCGGGGTATTATTATTCTCTAATTCTGATGCTTGTTAGTGTTATAATTACTGCCATTTATTTTAAGAGAAAAAGATGGTTATAATATATTTTATATCCGATTTAAACATAAATACATTTAACAATAAATAGAACCCACACAATAAAAACAAGGTTTAACATTATGATAGACAAAGAAAAATTAATGCTCAGGGAAGGAGCCATGCAAGGTGAGGTAATAATTATTACCGGAGGAGGAACAGGTTTGGGTAGGAGTATGGCAGAGTGTTTTTCCCTTTTAGGGGCCCAGGTAAGTATTTGGGGCAGGAGACAGGAAGTAGTTGAAAAAACAGCCCTTGAAATTTCAGAACTAACAGGAAACCGTGTTTTAGGCTTAGGCTGCGATGTAAGGGTTTACGATGAAATTGAGAAATCATTGGAAAGAGTTGTTCAGGAATTGGGTACCGTTACAGGCTTAGTAAATAATGCCGCCGGAAACTTTATTTCTCCAACCGAACGCTTATCGCATAGAGCCTTTGATGTGGTTTTGGATATTGTGCTTAAAGGGGGTAAAAACGCAATATTGGCTCTTGGAAATTATTGGATAAAAAACAAATTAAAAGGCAAAGTTTTAAGCATAACCACAACATATGCCAGCAGTGGCTCGGGTTATGTTGTGCCTTCTGCTGCAGCCAAAGCCGGTATATTGGCAATTACAAGATCATTGGCCGTGGAATGGGCAAAATACAATATTAGGTTTAATGCCATTTCACCGGGGCCATTTCCAACCAAAGGAGCTTGGGATAGACTTTTTCCTGCAGCGATTGCAGAGAGATTTGATTTTACAAAAAAAATACCCTTAGGAAGAATTGGAGAGCATCATGAGTTGGCCAATCTTGCATCGTATGTAATGAGTGATTTTTCGGCCTACATGACCGGTGAAGAATTGGTTATTGATGGGGGAGAATGGCTTAAAGGGGCCGGTGAATTTAATTTTTTGGATATGATAAGTCAGGAAGAATGGGATCAGTTGGAGAAAATTATTAGAGGAGTAAAATCCTGATTTTTTTGATTTTTTATTCAATACTCCATCTTTAATAACCAACTGAAATATGTTGGTATTATTATTCCCGTAGGTTTATAGCAATTCATACAATTCAGAAGTATTCAAATACTCCTAAGCTTTTAATCCTATTTTAAAACTTCCTTTTTTGGAAGTAAATAATTGTTTATTTATTGTCAGAAAATTACTAAAGAAGTTACATAACTGTCAATATATCAATGGTCTGAAATAATTATAAGTCTAAGTCATTAAAATATTACACAGCACAACAATTACTAGCAGATATATTTGCTTTCCTTTAAACAAAAAATATGATTAAAAAAATTACAATTCTTTTTTTTACAGGCGCTTTATGCCTGATTTCGTACATGTCTATGACATATCCCTATGGACCGGGGCCTGAGTACACCAATGCCCCAAATGAGAGCAATTGCACCAGCTGTCATTCGGGTTCACTTGTAACTTCGGGCACCAACTGGAACAATATTGCAATGACTTCCAATTTTACGGGAGGCGGATATATTCCTGACTCTACTTACACTATTAAAATTAGTTTTTCTCAATCCGGTATTTCCAAATGGGGATTCCAAGCAACTTTTTTAGATGGCGGCGATAAAAAAGTAGGCACTTTATCTGGTTCGGGAAGAGTTACTATTACTCCTTCTTCTTCATTATCAAGAGATTATGTTGGACATAATAGTACCGGGACTTCTTCAACCGGAACAAACAGCACCGATTGGACCTTTACATGGAAAGCACCAAAAACTAATGTTGGTAACATTAAAGTGTATATGAGTGTAATGGCTGCAGATGGCGATGGTAAAAACGGCAATGACATAGTTTATGGAAAGGTTTTTACTATAACTCCTTCATCTCTTTTACCCGTAGCTGATGCTAAAAGCAATGATTCAGTAACCTGTGCAAACTCCAATGTTAATTTAAAAGGAAGCTCAACCAATAATGCCACCTCCTGGAGCTGGTCCTTACCGGGCGCAACCCCACCTTCATCAACATCCCAAAATCCGGTTGTAATATATAAATCTGTTGGAACCGGAATCTATTGGGCAATTCTTACAACCAAAAATGCCAAAGGTGTATCTAAAGCCGATTCATTAAAAATCATTATTAAGGCCCAACCAAAACTACAGATTGCAAACAATCCTCAATATACATTATGTAAGGGTGATTCTGTAAAACTTACGGCAACACTAAATGCTAATTATGCATACACTTGGACACCGGGAGGCTTTGTAACCAATACTATTTGGGCAAAGGACACTGGAAATTATATTGTTACTATTAAAGATAATAGCAATTGCGTTGCTTCTGCAGGACCTATTAAAATTGCTCACCACCCTTCAAACACTGTAAGTATTACAAGAAATATTAGCAATGATACAATTTGTTTTGAGAGGCCGGTAGAAATTACGGCAAAAGGCACAACCGTGTTTGATAGTTTCCTATATTATGATAAAAACGGCTATCTCTTGACAACTACTGATAATCCATATAGTATTAAACTATCTGGTAATAATACTCTTAAAATAAAAGCAAAGGATTCAAAAGGATGTTACACACCAATGAGTAATTCATTTGATTTTGTTGTTAAAAATGAACTCTCAACTCCTGTGGCCAACTGTTCAAATAAATCTACAGGTGGCTTCGAAATTGACTGGAGCAGTGTTAGTGGTTCTTTAGGCTACGAATTAAGCCTTGATTCAGGAAAAACTTGGGAACCGCCAAGTTCGGGTACAACGGGTTTGAGTCATAAAGTTTTTGGTTTTCCTTCTAATACAGATGTACAGATATTGTTGAGAGCTATTGACGTTTTTCCATGTTATAACAGCCCTGTAACAAAAATCGTTTGCGGTTCAATTCCATGCAGCCCTTTAACCTATGATGTTTCATTTACAAAGGATGTTTGCAAAGGAGATCAAATGAATTTTAAATTAAAGAACATCAAAACAAATTCATATTCTGTAAAAGTAGATAATGGTAATCCTTTTAAGGATACTGTTTTTCAGATAACAGCCGATTTTAGCCGCACATACAAGTTTGAACTTACCGATAGTTCTAATTTAAGTTGCCCTACAATTAAGCGCGATGCTGAAGTTGTAGTTTGGGAAATTCCATTTTTAAATCTTTCAAGCAGTAATGCCCAAAATATTTTTTGTGAAGGATTTCCGGCAATATTTAATGCTGAAGCCAAAGGAATGCAGGAATACAATTTCTTTTTAAACAATTCATCCGTAAAAAAATCAAGTATTCCATCATGGACGTACGCTCAACCTAAAAATTTAGACTCTGTTTGGGTACAAGTCACCAATGGCGCTTGCAAATCTATTTCAGGCAAAATTGTTTTAGGGGTAAAACCGTTGCCATCCGCGCAATTTTCCCATTCATTTAGTGGTAAAAAAGCGAGTTTTAATGCTGTAGAAGCCGGAAAAGCAAAATATGTATGGACATTTGGTGATGGTACTTCCGACACAGCCTCTAAAAATCCTACCCATGATTATACTGCAAGCGGTTTAAGTTCAGCTTGGGTTAAGTTAGTTATTACTGATGAGTTTGGATGTGTTTCAGAGGATTCAATTGAAATTTCTATTCCATTGTCTGTGTCCGATAACTTGCGTGCAAATGGAGTTAAAGTTTATCCTCAGCCTGCAAACAATGTTTTAAATATTGAAATTCCAGCTGAATTGCTGTCTGCAACTATTCAATTAAGTAATGCAACCGGAAGAGTTGTAGGAAGCATTATCGCTGCCAAAACATTGAATGAGATTTCTGTGTCAGAGTTTCCACAAGGAATTTATTTTATTAATATATCAAAAGGTGAACGCCAATTGAATAGCAGAATTATTATTGTTAGATAATTTTTGCTAATACCAAGAAAAGGAGCCATTGGAAACAATGGCTTTTTTTTTACTTCTATTTTCAACCGTATATTTGAACCTTTAACTGTAATATTTTGATTAAATTTTTTCCGGAACGTATAGCCTCGTATGGTTTACTTTTTATACTTTCAGCTATTTTAATAATGCACCTCCTTGTATTTTTAGGGATACTACCATACGAAATGGTTTGGGGCGGCAGACTTAAAAGTCGTTCGGATATGATTTTGTTTGAATCCGTTTCGCTTTTTATAAATGCCTTAATGATGAGTTTGGTTTTGATAAGGGCCGGTATTTGGAAGGTGAAATTAAATATTCTCCTACTTAAAATAGCTTTTTGGATAATGTTTGCAATTTATACCCTCAATACTTTGGGCAATCTTGCATCACTCAATGCATTTGAGCGCAATTTTTTTACACCACTTACTTTTATTTTAGCCATTTTCAGTTGGCGACTTACAATTTTTGATACTTCCTCCAATACAGAATAACCATTAATTTTTTGGTTAAAAACAAATAAAGTTTGCGGATATGAAGGAACAACCTCACTTTACAAAGACTATTATTGAAACTATTTCGGAGTCTTCCACTATAAAGGTATTGGCAAAGGGAACCTTTTTGATACGAGAAGGTGATTATGAAAAGCATCTATATTTTGTTGAATCAGGGGCTCTGAGGGTTTTTTATTTAACCGAATTAGAAGAACATACCATTCGTTTTGGGTATCAGGGTTCCATAATTAATTCATTATCATCATTCATTAAAGGAAGCCCGTCTGAATTTTACATTGAGGCAATACGCAAAACAAAAATAAGGATGATTGATAAAAAGTCATTTCTTAGCCTCGTACATCAAAGCACTGAAAATCAGATGCAATATATTCAACTTCTCGAAACTTTAATTACACAACAAATTGAGAGAGAAATTGATCTTTTAATAAGTTCACCTTTGGAAAGATTGGTACGCGTATTAAAACGAAGCCCCAATTTATTTCAACATATACCACTAAAATATATTGCCTTTTATCTTAGAATGAGTCCTGAAACCTTGAGTCGAATTCGAAATTCTTGATTTCACTCAAGAATTAGAATTAAATTAGATGCCATCTTTGTACTAAATTATTATGCAACAGAAAACAAATTTACTCATCGATGAGCTTCTACTAATGCTTGAAAAATCAACTCAACAAGCAAAAACTTTCCTAAATCTAAGTCCCGAAATCCTCAATTATAAACCTGCCCCTAACCAATGGAGTATACTAGAGTGTATAGAACACCTCAACTTGTATGGAGATTATTACTTACCTGAAATTGAAGGTAGAATCATAGAAAGTTCTAAGGCATCCGCAAATTCTATTTTTAAAAGTGGTTTGATTGGAAACTATTTTGCCAATTTAATGCTTGTGAAAAATGGGAGTATCAAAAAAATGAAAACTCCTAAAGATAAAGATCCTCAAAACTCCCAACTAAATAGCACTACCATTGAGAGATTTTTAAAGCAGCAGGAAAAATTAACCAATCTTCTTAACAAAGCCCGAACCTCAGATTTGACTAATATTAAGTGTTCAATTTCCCTTTCTAAATGGATAAAACTTAGGTTAGGAGATACATTTAGATTTTTAATCTTTCATATAGACAGACACTTGAAACAAGCTGAAAATGTTAAGATAAATTGGTTGGAAAGAAAAACTGAAAACTAAGTTTTTAACTTTCCATCCCAGAATTCAAAAGTAATTTGAATTATCAAAAAAATGTTCAATATTCAAATTTCAATGCTCAATATTCAACTTAGTTGTCGTTTGTTTTGACTTTTTTAGCTTTTAAATTCTTGAATTTCAAAACATTTTCTTTTTTATCAAGATCAACTTCAATAGTGTCACCATCAGCAATACCGGCCTTCAAAATTTCCTCTGCCAAAGGATCTTCCAAATATTTTTGGATAGCTCTTGCCAAAGGCCTGGCTCCAAATTCCTTGTCGTAACCTTTTTCTACCAAAAACTCTTTAGCTGCAGGTTTAAGAACAATCTTAAAGCCGACCCCTTCTATACGTTTCACTAGCTTTTCAATGCCAAGCTCCAGAATTTTTTCAATACTTTCTTTTTCAAGTTGATTAAAGACGATTACATCATCAATCCTATTTAAAAACTCCGGTGAAAAGAAACGCTTTAGTGCATTTTCTATCACACTTTTAGCATGTGTTTCATTAGATGAGGTTTTGGCCGATGTTCCGAAACCAACACCGGCTCCAAAGTCTTTCAACTGACGTGAACCAATATTGGAAGTCATAATAATGATTGTATTTCTAAAATCGACCTTGCGACCCAAACTATCGGTAATATATCCTTCGTCCAATACCTGTAAAAGAATATTGAAAACATCGGGATGTGCTTTTTCTATTTCATCAAAAAGTACAACACTATATGGTTTCCTGCGCACTTTTTCAGTAAGTAATCCGCCTTCTTCGTATCCTATATATCCCGGAGGCGCTCCAACCAAACGGCTTACAGCAAATTTTTCCATATACTCACTCATATCGATACGAATAAGTGCTTCTTGTGTATCAAAAAGATAACGGGCAAGAGATTTGGCCAATTCGGTTTTTCCTACACCTGTTGGTCCTAAAAATATAAATGAACCAATTGGGCGATTGGGATCTTTAAGTCCGGCTCTGGTTCTTTGAATAGCCTTTGCCAATTTAATTACTGCCTGATCTTGACCAATAACTTGCTTTTGAATATCATCAGCCATATTGAGCAACTTGGTACCTTCATTTTGTGCAATACGTTTGGTAGGCACACCGGTCATCATGGCAATAACTTCTGCAATGCTATCTTCATTTACAATATAACGCTGCGATTTGGTTTCCTCTTCCCAACGACCTTTAGCAATATCAAGTTGCTCGAGCAATGATTTTTCTTTATCGCGTAAACGGGCAGCCTCT
>Ga0154020_10008068_pt1 | contig 12247 bp, 7 predicted proteins | sample Klosneuvirus_201_FD_109709 | JGI IMG/M metagenome (GOLD analysis project Ga0154020, IMG submission 109709) | Active sludge microbial communities from wastewater, Klosterneuburg, Austria - Klosneuvirus_20160825_MG | ecosystem: Engineered > WWTP > Aerobic digester > Activated sludge | place... | reverse complement strand
AGGCAACAGCTATCGACCCAATAGATACCCGCATGCTTACCCAGCCTGCCATTTCTGCCAATCACATCGCCTTCGTTTACGCTGAGGACTTGTGGATTGCAAATAGTGACGGCTCGAATCCAAAACGATTGACTATTGATGAAGGCCTGGAATCCAATCCGGTCTTCTCTCCGGATGGAAAGCTAATTGCCTTCAGCGCAGAATATGATGGCAACATTGACGTGTTTACCGTACCTGTTACAGGCGGAGTTCCTACACGCCTCACCTGGCATCCAGGAAGTGATTTAGTCAGAGATATTAGTCCTGATGGAAAGTCGGTGTTGTTTATTTCGCAGCGTTCAGTTTTCACCAACCGATACAGTCAACTTTTTACAGTTCCTATTACAGGAGGATTTCCAACACAACTTCCAATCCCCAATGCCTACGAGGCTGCCTATTCGCAGGATGGCAAATACATTGCTTATACGCCACTCAGGCCTGCCTTTCAACAATGGAAACACTATCGTGGTGGATCTATTTCCACCATTTGGGTTTATACCACCGCTAACCATGATGCAATAAAAATTCCACAACCCAAAGAAGGATGTAACGACATCAATCCCATATGGGCCAATGGTAATGTATATTTTTTGAGCGACCGTGATGGCGAGTTTAATTTGTATTTATACGATGCCAATACAAAAGCCGTAAAAACAATCACCTCACTGAAAGATTTTCCCATCGTTAGTGCCCGTATCAATAATGGAAAAATAATTTTTGAGCAAGCTGGTTATCTACACCAAATTGAAAATAACGGTAGTCCTCAAAAAATTAAAGTAGGAATTGCCACCGACTTATTGGAGTTGCGCGCTCGGTATGTAAAAGGATCACAATATATCCGAAGTGGCGACATCTCTCCTACTGGGGCAAGAGCCGTGTTTGATTTCCGTGGTGAAATTATAACGGTGCCCGCAGAAAAAGGAGATGCGAGAAATCTGACCGAGACCACCCACGTACATGAAAAATATCCTTCCTGGTCGCCCGATGGTAAATCAATTGCTTATTTCTCTGATGCCACTGGAGAATATGCCTTGCACATTATGCCACAGGAAGGAAAGGCAAAGCCCCGTGTAATTGCTCTCTCTGGCGCTGGCTTTTATGCCAACATCCATTGGTCGCCCGATAGCAAAAAAATAAGTTTCGTTGATAACAGCCGCGCCCTGTATGTATTGGACATTGCTTCAGGCACTTCCAAAAAAATAGACGCAGATGAAATGTATGCGCCCGGAGTATTTCGCGAATTGTTTGGCGACTGGTCTTCTGACTCAAAATGGATTTCCTACAACAAAGTATTGGAAACAAGTTTCAGACAGGCATTCGTTTATTCTGTTGATCAGGAAAAATCGTTTCCCATTAGTGATGGGTTAAGTGACGCGTCCGAAATTGTATTTGATGGAAATGGTAAATACCTGTACTTCTTTGCATCCACCGATGCAGGCCCTGTTGTCAATTGGTTCGACCAATCCAACAATGATATGAAGTCTCATAATTCCATTTATTTGGTTACTCTTCAGAAGGAAACCATTTCGCCTTTTGCCAAAGAAAGTGATGAGGAAGAAAGTAAAGAGATCAAACCTGAAGATAAACCCATCGAAACAAAGAAAGGAAAGAATGACGCTTCGCCTGCAGAAAAGAAACCGGAGAGCGTACGTATTGACTTTGACGGCATTCAAAATCGAATTGTGGATATGCCCATTGAAGGTGGAAATTATGCGCAATTAAAATCTGGGACTGAAGGTACGTTGTACTATGTAAAACAAAGCGATGACTTCTCCAGCAGCGCGCTTCATAAATACGACATTAAAAAAAGAAAAGACACCGAGGTGATGGAACTGGATAGTTACACCCTTTCTGCTGACAGGAAAAAAATGCTATATACGAAAGGGGAAACCTTTGGAATTAGCAGCGCAGGAGAAAAGCCAGAACCCGGAAAAGGAACTCTGAACGTAAACAGCATAGAAGTAAAAATTGATCCGCCTGCAGAGTGGGTAAATATTTTCAATGAAGCCTGGCGCATCAACCGCGATTATTTTTATGACCCCGGTATGCACGGTGCCGACTGGCCAGCTATGAAGAAAAAATACGAACCCTTTCTGGCCGATCTTTCCTGTCGCAATGATTTGAACCGAGTCATGCAGTGGATGTGCAGTGAGCTGGTCGTAGGTCACCATCGGCTGGCCGGGCAAGGCGATGTTCTTGGAAACCCTAAAAAGATTGGTGGTGGTTTACTGGGCGTTGACTTCGCTATTGCCAACAACCACTATCAGTTTAAAAAAATATACGGAGGTTTAAACTGGAATCCGGAATTGCGCTCGCCTATGACGGAGCCTGGCGTAAACGCAAAAGAAGGTGAATATTTATTGGCTGTCAATGGAAAAGAGATAACGGCTGACAAGAACGTTTACAGCTACTTTGAAAACACCGATGGTAAAATTGTTGAGTTGACCCTCGGACCGAACCCCAACTTCAGCGGATCGCGGGTTGCGAAGGTAGTACCCGTACGGAGTGAATACAGTTTACGAAATCGTGACTGGGTAGAGGGAAATCTAAAAAAAGTAACTGAGGCCACCCACGGCCAAGTAGCGTACGTGTATGTACCGAACACAGCCGGAGAAGGACATACTTATTTTAAGCGCTACTTTTTTCCACAAGCCAATCGAAAAGCAATTATTGTAGATGAACGTTTTAACGGTGGTGGACAACTGGCCGATTACTACATTGATATTTTAATGCGCCCCTATCAGGCGCATTGGAATTTCCGTTATGGTAAAGACATGAAATCACCCAGCGCTTCTATTCAAGGACCCAAGGTGATGATCACCGATGAGACTGCAGGGTCTGGTGGGGATATGTTGCCGTGGATGTTTAGAAAATTTAAAGTAGGCACGCTGGTGGGCAAGCGCACCTGGGGCGGACTGGTTGGAGTACTCGGATTCCCTGAATTTATTGATGGCGCTTCTGTTACCGCACCTAACTTAGGCATCTGGACAAAGGATGGATTTATTGTAGAAAACGTAGGCGTAGCTCCCGATATTGAAGTGGAACAAACACCTAAAGATGTGATCGCGGGCCACGACCCACAATTGGAGAAAGCCATTGAAGTAGCGTTGGATGAGTTAAAGAAAAATCCACCCACCGAATATGTGCGTCCACCCTATCCGGTAAAAGTGAAGCATTGATGTATTCCTGAAAGTGGGGCTACTAAAAAGCCTACAAAATGCGGAGTTGTTATGCCGAATTTGTTCCGGCATCTGGCTGTTTGCGCTGTAAATGCGGCTCAAGGCCGCGATGACAACGAGACTTTTTGGTCAGCCCCTAACGTTACTCATTCTTCTTTTGATTTCTACTCAGTCAAGCCTTTTAGCGTTCATCCAAGCTGTTACTCACCATATTTATTCTTTCCAATTTTTAAGTCGGTCGAGATACAAATAGCTTTCTACAAATTTTCTATGTTCGGTACTTGTCATTATCTCAACTAAATTCAATGCCGAAATGTAGCTCGTTAAGTTCCCGTTTGAAGACAGAAATTTGCCATCTCTAACATACGATACTAAACTATCATCTTGAACCTTCAAGTTCGGATAATCCTTTTGTAATTGTTCACCACCACCAATCCACGTAACAATTTTATGTCCGTCCGCAATTCCGGATGCTCCAATCAATTGCGCCCCTGCACAGTTGCTCACCGTATATTTTGTTTCCTTATTTTTCTCTCTAATGAAGTTCACAATTTTATCGTTATGCACTTGCGCGTACATATCGTAGGCACTGGGAACAAAAAGAGCCTCTAATTTAGGGCAATTCTCAAATGTATAATCTGGAACGAATTTCATTCCTTCTTCGGTGGTAATTGTATTTTCAGTTTCAGCAATAGTGATAACGTTAAAAAGTTGCTTCCCTTCCGGACCATCAGGTTTTGAGAAAACGTCTGATGTGGCAATTACCTCGCTTTGCAGCACTCCGTTATACATTAAAAGTCCAATGGTTGGCAATTCTGCTTTAAAGGGTTTTAGGTGTTTTGTCAGCGTATCCGTTTTCAGTTCGGTGTTATTCCCGTCTTGATTTTCGGCTTGGGTGTTTGATTTGTTCGAATTACAACTCATCATACTCGTTGCAAAAATCAGCGCTACCATTCCAAATTTTTTCATTGCTCTCGGTTTTTCTTGTATTATAGATAACGTTTGAGGGTATAGTTAGTTCCCCATTTCGAAGTAATAAGTTATTCTGTTACAGCTATTTTCCCACGAGGACCCTCGCTTCAGGTTCCACGCTTAAACTAAACATAAATGTAAATGAATATTACTTCTAATCTGGATACGAAGACTCTGCTGGGAATTGAAATTAGAGATTGTTGGTCAGCGACCAACAATAACGAGGGGTCAATTGAGTTTTGAGAGACCCCATCAGTCCGCTCATATCTTAGTTCAATAAAAGCATTTATTTTACTATTAACAGATTTTGATACCCCACAACCTCCCCATAGACCAAGTTGATTTGCATTAATTGTGAGGGCTTGATTATTATAAGTTTGGACAACACTATTTGATTCTATTTCTTGTACCCATTTTGAATTAGAACTTAAATGAATTGTACTAGATAGACCAACGTTAAAGTAGGGCGTAAATTCTCGTTTTGGAAAAGTGTAGCGAATACCAATTGGAATTTTGAGTTGCTGCAATTCAATAGTAACGTAATTTCTTTCAGTAGAAGAACTATTATTAAACAGGCTGTAATTATAATATTTGGAAGTTAAGTAAAGCAGATCACCATGAAATGAAAATCGCTCGCTTAGTCTTGGGGAGAAAATATCTAATGAGATACCTATTACTGGTGACTTAGAAATTTCAAAATCCCCTGCTAAATGTTCGTACCCCAGAATAGCATCAAAATTTAATTGCGAAACATTTAATCCACCAGTCACTCCTACTATTGCTTTTGTCCAGGGTTTTTTAGCTTTGAAAGTAATGTTTGGCCCTCCCTTGCATCGATTATAATCCTCAATCAAGTTTGTTAATGATTTTTCATTCAATTCAGTTTTCTGAACTTTAGTACTTATTTCAGCACAATCAAATACAAGCATATTGATGGTACCAATGTGATGATTTGTGTTTTTCAATAATCTCTTTCCGTCAACAAATACTTCTTCCGTTTCATTTATTAGTTGTTTTAGACCATCATTACCTTTCTCGATAAAGAAAATATCTTCAAATTTGTATAAGCTTACGAGACCTCTGACAATTACTTCAAGAAAGACAACTTGTGATGGTTGATCTTTGATTAAAATCTCGCGTGATTGAAATAATTTGTCATTTTCGAAACCATAGCCAATTATATTATTGGGTTCATAGGTAACTAAATTTTGAGTTTTTGAACTCTTATAGTTACAAGATCTATAGGATTTTACTCCTTCTCGATAATCGACTAGACCAAATAGTGTATCCCTTGCATTAGTTATTACAAAACCCTTTCTATAGTCAGTTTGTGAAAAGCTAAATTCCGCTAGGCATATAGGTATTATAAGTAATATCAGTCTCTTCATTCTGTAATTGTTATGTCTTATTCTTTCCTCGCGAAGTTTCACTTTGGGTTCCGCGCTTAAATTAAACATTAAATGTAAAAGAATTTTCAATTCAAATCTGAGAACGAAGGCTAGCAGGAGTTAAAAGATTAGAGATTGTTGGTCAGCGACCAACAATAACTGGGGCGGCTCCCAGAGATAATCTTCTAATTGTTTTTGACTCATAACTTCAATTTTTTCAAGTGTTTTTTTACTTCACGTTCTACCTGGTCAAAGTCGGGCAGGTCTTTTATTTGTTCACTCATAGAGCTTTGCCATCTGCCCTTGTATTGTGGCAAACGTTCGGTTAATTTCTTTGGAAAATCAGTATGCAGCAAGTCCTTGCTTTTACATTTTGTTTCAAATTCGCTCAAATAAAAATCAGCATTCATGCCATGTCCTTCGAGCAGATACCAGATGTCGTAAAAATCACGGGCTTGCATTCGTTGCATTACCGACCGCATTTTTTCTACCAATACTTCTTCCAATGGGTAGCAAAGCAATTGGTATTCTTCCAAGTCGGTGTAGTCAACAAACACATCCTTCATCACAGGTTCAAAAACCAATTGCTCACTGCGTGAAATGTCCACTTTTACCCTTTTGTTGTTTCCTTGTCCGCCAAGCGGACCAATGTAGCTTATGTAAAAGTTGATGCCTTCATGTTCATTGTTGTCTATTATGTCAAGCGGAATATTGGCTTCTTCTCTGATGAATTCAAACGTTTCCTTAAACCATTCAAAAATTTGATCGTTGGTTGTTTCGCCATTTAGCAGCGTAAAATCAAGGTCTTCCGAAAAGCGATAATCATCAAAATATACTTTCTTCAAAACCGTTCCGCCTTTGAAAACAATTGCCTTTGAAAGTTGCGGATGTTTGGAAATACCAAACAGAATCCATGAAAGGATATAGTCCTTTTCAATCTGCTGGTCACGGACTCCAACTGCTCTTGCTTTTTGCTGTATTTCTCCAGGCTTAATCATGTGTAAATAGCAGATTTAATGGTTTCGGTTTCTAAATTTTGCTGGATGCTCCAACGGCTGTTTCGCTTACCTGTTTTTGGTAATTCAGTATCGAGCAACACATACGAAGCGGTTTTCAGTTTTTGTAAGTCAGCAATAATTTTTGCGTTGATGTTCAGCATTTCTAAAAGAAAACCCAATCGTTTTATGACCGCTTGTGAATCAAATTTCTTGGCGTATTCGAGTAACGTGTCGTATTTGATTTTTTCTTTTGAAGTATAGATTGCTCTTGTCACTTCAACAATGCCACCTGCATAATCAGGTTTGAATAAGCAGTCAATAAACGTTTTTTCTAAGTCGGAGCATTGCACTTTATTGAAACTGTCTATCCAAATTTTCTTTGACCCGAAAAAATGTTTTTCGTTGTGGTAAATAAACTGAAAGGGAACGTCTTTAATTTTAATTTCCGATGGTCTTATTTGTTTTGATACAACAATTTGCTCTTTTAAAGATGGCTGTGTAATCAGGTTATGAATTTGTAAAGCTGAGTAATAACCAATGTAATGTTTTGCATCATTCACCAAATGTTCAGCCATCAAATGCCAATCGGGCATAAAGGTTTCAGCATTTTGCTCATAAGGAATGATGTAGTAAACACCTTCTTTTAATCGCATTAAAAGTCCCCTTTTGGTCATGTCGCTGAGCAGTTCTCTTATTGCACTGGCTTTAGAATCGGGTAGTGCTTTGTATGCCAAAGAATAGTCAAAGCAATTCCTGTTCTGTCCGTTGAAATAGGATAGAAGTTCGTTGGATTGCGTTGAAATGTATTTATTCTTCATAGTAACATTGTCAGGATAAACCTGACATCAATGATACGAAAGATAATTTAGACAATCATCCAATTTTGTCAAAAATGTTATTATTCATAGTCAAATCGTCAGGATAAGCCTGACAATTTGGATATGAAACATCATTTTTGCCAAGCACGATCAGAAACAGCTCTTTTGCAAGCTTAGGTTTGTGGGTCGGTTTGTACGGCATGCAAATCTACCGCTTGCGTGGGGCAATCGGAGGTGAGAATCTTTCTTAAAAAAGCGAAGGGTCGGCTGTTAGCCAGCAGCCACTACAACTTCTCGCCCAGCTTCACGCCTTTCATTTCCTCCTGCAACGTAAACGGCTGGTTGTACACCCGCTTGCCAGTAGCTTTAAAAATAGCGTTGGCTACCGCACCGCCCGTAGGCGGCAAAGCAGGTTCGCCCAGGCCGGTGGGGTCAATGCCGTTGTCTACAAAGTGAACCTCTACTTCGGGCACTTCGCGGTAGCGGATGAGCCGGTAGTTATTAAAGTTACTTTGTTCGGCTGCGCCATTCTTAAAAGTAAGTTGGCCATATAACGCATGGCCGAAGCCATCCACAATACCACCCATTACTTGTTGCCGCGCACCACTGCTGTTTACAACAATACCACAATCGGTGGCTGCGAAGATCTTTTTCAGTACAGGGGTTCCCTGTTTCATTTCTACTTCGGCCACTTGCGCTACATACGAGCGGTGTGAGAAGTAAACACTAAACCCTTGTGCTAAATTTTTCTTTGTACCCCATCCTGATTTTTCTGCCGCCAGATTAATCACGCCTTTCATCCGGTCGATGTCGTATTTAATCGCACCGGTAGGCGATGCCTTCGCTTTATCCAATAACGCCAGTCTAAATTGAATTGGATCTTTCTTTGCAGCCAGCGCCACTTCATCTAAAAAAGCCTGTTCCGCGAAAGCGAGAAAGTTTGTAATAGGCGCACGCCACGCACCGGTTGTAATAGGCGATTGATGTTCGATGGAATCAATCAATAAATTTTCAACAGCTCCACTGGGGAAATTATCTTCGCGTGTTGGATTGCCGGCATTGATACCTACGCCCCGTAATTTATAGCCAATAAGATTTCCTTTTGCATCCAAGGCCGCTTCAAACTTATAGCGAACAGCAGGGCGATAGCTGCCGCCCATCATGTCGTCTTCGCGGGTCCATATTACTTTAACAGGTGCTTTGATAATACTGGAAAGTTCCGCAGCTTCTAACACATAGTCGGCTTTAAGCCTGCGACCAAATCCGCCACCCAAGTGGGTAAGTTCAAGTGTAATTTTTTCGGGGGCCATGCCTAACAGCGTAGCCGTTGCATTGCGCGCCATATCGGGCGTTTGCGTTGGGCCCACCAGCTCCACACCATCGGGTCGTACATGCGCAAAGAAGTTCATCGGTTCCATGGGGGTATGCGATAAAAACGGACACTGATACTCACGCGAGATTACTGTGGCCGCTGCTGTAAATGCTTTATCGACATCGCCATCTTTCCTTCTTACTGTTGCTTCTTTACTATTTAGTAATTCTTTGAAGATACGATCATGATCAGTGGTGCTTTCAATGTTGCCCTCCTTCTCATACTCGATCTTTAACACCTTGCGCGCCTTGTTTACCTCCCAGGTAGATTTGCCCACCACAGCCACGTTGTTTTTAAACGTTACTACATCTACAATGCCTTGCATGGCTTTGGCCGCTGTGGAATCGACCGATTTAATTTTCATTCCAAAGGATGCGGGTCGTTGAATCATAGCGAACAACATTCCTTCCCGATAAAAATCCAATCCGAATAATGGCTTGCCCGTAACTATTTGCTGATTGTCTACATTATGTATCGGTTGGCCAATAATTTTGAAATCCTTTCTGTCTTTTAATTTCACTTCCGTGGGAACCGGAACCGAAGCCGCCTCGGTCGCAAGTTCACCATAGGTTAACTTCTTCCCATCCGGATGAATTACATATCCGGTATCGGTGGTGAGCTTATCGGCTGAAACATTCCAGCGTTTAGCAGCCGCTTCTACCAACATGTGTCGGGCGGTGGCCCCTGCTTTGCGCAAACGTTCCCAGCTATGCGGAATCGCGCCACTGCCACCGGTAAGCTGGCGTTCATATTTTTTAGTATCTAAAACGGCCTGAACAACTTTTACTTTTTTCCAATCGGCATCTAACTCTTCGGCCACGATCATCGGAAAAGAAGTTTTTATATTTTGACCTAATTCCGGATTAGGCGAAAAAATAGTAATGACATTATCCGATGAAATCGAGAGATAACTATTGAAATCAACGAGGCCCGCAGGCAAAGCCGATTCGTTAAAAACTTCCATCCCGGTAGCGGCTCCCTCGCGCCAGCTAAACCCTAACACCAGGCCACCACCAGCAGCCATCCCTAACTTTATAAAATCCCGTCTGCTTGTTTTCGTTTGTGTGGTCATGTTACTTCATTTTTGATGAGGCCAATACAATAGCATCTTTAATACGGTGGTAAGTTCCGCAACGGCAAATGTTTCCATTCATGGCGGTAGCAATCTGATCTTCTGTGGGCGAAGGCGTTTTTGCCAGCAACGATGCTACATTCATAATCTGACCTGCCTGGCAATACCCACACTGGGGCACATCCACTTCCATCCAGGCTTGTTGCACGGGATGATCTCCATTTTCCGAAAGTCCTTCAATAGTAGTAATCGAATTTTTACCTACAGCCGAAACCGGCAACGAACAGGATCGCACCGCAGTACCATTAACATGCACGGTACACGCGCCACATTGCGCAATGCCGCAACCGTACTTGGTGCCTACCAGTCCCAGGCTATCTCGCAATACCCACAACAAGGGCGTATCGGGTAACACATCCACATTGCGAGTTTTACCATTTACATTGATTGAATAGGCGGCCATAGTTGTTGAAGTTAAAGTTGATCAATTTTGAAAGTGAAATTCGAGAGGAAGGTAAGTAATTTCAGTCTTAAAATAAAGTCAAAATTTTCCAATAGCGTTATGGTGTTAGGAAAGGAGATAATTCAAAAAAATCAAACCATTAAGGTAGTTAAGGAATTAAGATCATGAAGGGATTATTCTTCATTTCTTAATGCTCTTAATGATTTAAAATTTATCGCCTCTTTGCTCCCCGCACCGCCTCGGCTGTCCACGGGTCTTCGGGCCAATGATGGCGAGGATACCGCATCCGCAACGCTTTACGCACTTCGTGATAGGTAGTTTTCCAAAAACTTTTTAAGTCTTGCGTTACTTGTACAGGTTTATAACCGGGAGAAAGTAAATGCAAAAGAATTTTTGTTCGTCCTTCGTTTACGGTTGGTGTTTCGAGCAAGCCAAACATTTCCTGTAGGCGCACTTCCATAACCGGTAACTGACCATCCTGAAAATATTTTAATTTGATGAGAGAACCACTGGGCACCTGCACCCGTGATGGTGCGAGTTGATCTAACCGGTTGGTCAGATTCCACGGTAATAAACCCGCCAGCATATTTTTTAAATCCAATCGCTGAAAGTCAATTCGCTTTGAAACTTTTTCAAGATAAGGCGCTAACCATGTTTCCGTTGATGTCAGTAATTGTCGGTCACTAACATCGGGCCAGCCTTCATCGGGTCGCCACATTTTTGCGTTGAGTACACGGGCCTGCCATTCGTACTCGGCTTCGCTCCAATTCAAAATTTTCAATCCCTCTTCACGAACAACTTCACATAAAATTTTTATTCTCGTTTCACTTTTTATTTCCGTAATGGGCTTTGAAGAAAGTATCGTGTTACCAATTCTCTTTTGCAGCGATGCGGTGATCATTCCTCTATCCGAGTCCCATGCAACTACTTCCGCTTCTTTTGCCCGATGCAGCAGGTCTGCTTCTTTTAGCGGAGCTGCCAGAAAAATTTTTCCCTCGCCACCACCTGCATCCAGATGAGCAACCGATAACCAGGGTTCACGCATCAGCGGATCGTGATCGGGCAAACGCACTACGCGCCCATTCGCTAACTTATAGCGGATACTTTGCTTGTCCTGCTGCTGAGCAATTCGTTCGGGGTAGGCTTCACTTACTAACTTACCTATCTCCGTGTCAATCGGAATAGTATTATCAACAGGCAACTTAAAAATTCTGCGCCACGAGGAAGCGAGACGTTCAATTCGTTCCAAAATATTTCTATCCGCGGAAACGCGTTCGCCCTTGCGCCACTTTCGTAGAGCTTCAATCCGTAAGGATAAATCGGCACCCGATTCTTTGGGCAATGGATCGCGTTCTTCGAGCACGGCAGCAATGTCGGTGGCAAGTGCACGATCGTCTTCAGGCAGTCCCTCACCCCGTCCCTTCGGGCCACCCCTCTCCCCAGGGAGAGGGGAAGGGGGTGAGGGAACTAACATATGCGCGATGCGCGGATGGGTTGGCAACTGCAGCATCTCTTTGCCGCGCGCAGTAATTTTATTTTCATCTAATGCCTCGAGGGTGTGCAAAAGTTCGCGTGCTTGTTTTATTGCACCCTCGGGTGGCGTATTGATCCACGTAAGTTCATTGATGTTTTGAATGCCCCAATTCGATAGTTCCAAAACCAAGGAAGTCAGATCTGCTTCCATAATTTCGGGTTGGCGATTAGAGGGAAGTGTATGTTGTTGCGACTCCGCCCACATGCGATACGTAAAACCCGGACCTAAACGAGCTGCACGACCTGCGCGCTGATCGGCTGCATCTTTGGTAACGCGAACAGTTTCTAATCGGGTAAGTCCACTGCGTGGATCAAACCGGGGTACACGCGCATAGCCGGAATCAACCACTGTGGTAATTCCTTCAATCGTTAATGAAGTCTCTGCTATCGAAGTGGCCAATACAATTTTTCTT
>Ga0154020_10008067_pt1 | contig 12251 bp, 11 predicted proteins | sample Klosneuvirus_201_FD_109709 | JGI IMG/M metagenome (GOLD analysis project Ga0154020, IMG submission 109709) | Active sludge microbial communities from wastewater, Klosterneuburg, Austria - Klosneuvirus_20160825_MG | ecosystem: Engineered > WWTP > Aerobic digester > Activated sludge | place... | reverse complement strand
TCGCCCGGCGGCAAACCGTCGACCAGGCCGCGGAGAAGCTGGAAGTGATGGGCGCCGATCGTCGCAGCGGGCGCGAGCGCGCGGGTGAGGGCGCCGCGCGGGCGACCGAGAGGCGGCAGGGCAGGGTGCTGGGCGATCATGTCGCTGCTGCCCGACGGTCTGCGCGGCTGCATCACGAGCGCTGGCTTGCTGCTGCTGCGTCTGGTGCCAGCATGCTCTTGAGCAACGCGACTTGCTCGCGCAGTCCGCTCGCTGCCGCTTCGGCCGCCGCCGCGCGGGCCTGTTCTGGCTGAAGGCGCTGCGCTTCTGCAGATCGCTCGGCCAGTTGTGTGCGCACGCGTTCGAGCTCGCCGGCTACCGCGGCCAATCGGGCCTCCGCTGCGACGGCTCGCTTCTCGGCGTCGGTGGCCTGGGCGTGCACCCGCTCGGAGAGGTTGTGCGCTTGGTCGAGCATCTGCTGCAGCTGCGCCAGCTGGCGGTCGGTGCTCGCGCGGATCTCGTCGACGCGGCCGACTGCGGCCTGTGCAGTGGCTTGCGCTTCCTGGACTTCGCGCTCCATCAGCGCATGCCGATGCTGCATCTGCTCAAGGCTGGCTCTGGTCGAGGCGAGTTCGGCGGTTCGATCGGCCAGCTGCCCTGTCATGGCATCGCGTTCCGACGTGCGCGCCGCCAGATCGACCGAAAGCTGCTCGATGGTGGCTTCGCTTCTTTCGCCGGCAGCCACCAATTCGGCCATCTCGGCCTGTGCCGTTGCCAGCCGCTGCTCGCCCAGCTCACGCGCGTGGTCGGCCGCCGAGCTCAGCGCTCGGGCGATCTCGGCCGCGAGTTGGTGGGGTAACTGCGGTGGCTCGATCGCTTCGACCGGGCGGTCGCGCTGCCGCCACTCCGTCAGATGCCGCTGGATTGTCGTTGGTGAACCGGTTGGCGTCCCCGGTGGCGCTCGCTTCGCCAGTTCCTCGCGAATCGCCGCGGCGCTCGGGTTGCGGTTGCCCGCGGCTACGAGGTTGTTGGCGACAGCGGCGACCTGCTCGTACGTTACCGCGGTAGGTCTGGCCATGTCAGGGTCTTTCTTTGGGTTGTGTCGATACGATACCAAACCAATACGAAATACGCTACGAAACCCGTGCCTGCCGACCCGTGTCTCGGGCCAGGGCCGTCATCGCCTGGGTCCCCGCTACCGACGAGATCCGCTCCGGCCAGGTGGACACGCCGCCGCGCTTCGGGCACTGGCTGCTCAAGTTCGACGGCATCGCCTGCCGTCAGGTGTGTCGCGTGGCGCACGCGAGCACCCCCCCGCGTAGTCGTTTTTCTCGCATGCTCGTTTTGGCGATTTTTCGAGACACCTTGTTAATGGGAATTATCAGGGTGTTCGCCGCTGACATACATTGCACGCTGTGTGAGCTACAACTTCTCCTGTAGGGCGGTGAGCTCGCGTTGTTCTCAGTATTTGGCGTTCAGTTGCCAGCCTACGTAAAACCAGGAGAGCAATGACCAGAGCAGACCAAAGGACAGCCCGCTCCTCGCGAACTTCATGCCGGCGGCAAGCATGATGCCGATGGAGTAAAGCGGCTTGCCAAACGCTAAGGATAGAAGTTCAGGGTCGGACACCGGAACTGCCTCCATGGAGTGAGGTTGCGCAGAGCAACAAAGCGAAAGTGACGACCGACAATTGAGCAGCCGCCGGATAGATGACGCCTGGCACGCTGACGGCGCGCGCGTCCGCACCGCCGCCACCGGCACCAGCTGCCAGCCATTGCACTCTTGAGCCGGCTATTGGTCACAAGTCGCATCACCGAAGTAGGCGCGCATCTCCTCCGGAGTCAATACTTGCGCGTACTCGTCAAGCACGAACTGCGCCACCTGGTTGGCTCGCTTGTCTATCAGCCGCGGCACGGCGAGCGAGGCGAGCCAACTGGCCAAGAGCCGCAGCCGCTTGCGCTCGATGCGCTGCTGGATTTGCCACAATGCGTCGCGCCGATCGGATGGGAATTCGGTACCCAGTCGGTGGTCGATCGTCAGGTCGAGCTCCCGTCGGCGCACACGCGCCACTGCGTCGGGTTCCAACGCCGATGGCTGCGAGGTGTACAGCGCGACGATGGCCTGCTCGTATTCGCGCTGGGTAAGCCGGCGCCCGTGGTCCATCACCCTTTCGGCTTAGTGGTGGAGGCAGCCGCGGCCCGTGCCTCGGCTTTGGCCGTGGACAGCAGCTTGCCATAGACACGGCGGGCCGTTCCTTCGCCGAACGCCTGATCGACGGCATCCGGGTCGGCCAACACGACTCGCTCGTCCAGATCGAGCTCGAGCAGACGGCGGTACAGGGGCTTTTTCGCCAGGGCGTTGGCGCAGTCGTCCTGAAAGCGGTCAGTCAGTCGGTTGAAGGTCTTGATGTACTCCTCCGGCGACATCGTCTGACCGACCCAGTCCGTGCTGAGTTGGTGGTGTGCGGTCTCGATGGCGGTCTTTGCCAAGCGCAGGCCTTGCCGCGACGTGTTGTTCAACGCCTCACCGAATCGGTGACTCAACTCACGCTCGAAGACGTGGATGTTGAATTCGATGGCATCCATTGCGGTGAGTGCCTTCGGATCAACGCGGTTGTACATGGATTTGATGCTGCGGATGTGCGCTGCGTCGGCGGGGGATCCGACCAGCTTGGGCGTGTTCGCCATCGCGGCCCTAGTTGCCACCGGGTTGGCCACTGCGGTACAGGCGGCCAGATCGCCCGTAACGCCAACGTGCTGGTTAAAGACCGACGAGCAGGGCAAGTTGCCGGCGCGGCCATATGGGCCGAACACAGCCTGTGACAACGCATAGCCGCGCGCTGCGCTGACCAATACGCCGGCCGCAACGAGGATGCGGTTTGCCGCTTGGTGGCACACGCCATTCACGAGATAGCAGGTGATGCCGGCGCGCTCGTTGCTGCCGGCTATGGCGTCGGCGCGCCGCGTACTGCCCGAGCCTCTGTTGAATGCAGTGCCCCCGGACTTGCCGCCCCAGCACGCCCATCCCTTGCCGCCGGTGCTGCACTCGACGTACGTATGGTCGGCGGCCTTGAGGAACAGCTTCGTCGGGTACTTCTTCGCAATCAGGGTGCCCATCGCGCATCTCCTTCGCCTGACGAGCGACCATTCTGCGCCACGCGGACGAGGGCGTCGACCGCTCCATTGTGGATCGGCGAGAGATCCCCCATGCCCCTCTTTAGGTAAGCTGCATGCCGCCGCCTGTGGCCGCAGGAGTGATCGCCCCCGGTACGGTCGCCCCATACATACGTCGCGATGCTTGCCATTGGGTGGTTTACCGCGGCTTCGTGCCCAAGAAGGCTCTCCCGCTGTCGACGTGCACACGTCCACCGTAAAGTACAAGTCGGGAGCATCGGGAGCAACTCTGCGTTCGACAAGATGGCGGGTCCTTGGTACAGCGGCACAAGACCCATCTTGGCTGCAAAGCCAACCTCGTCGATTTCTGGGCAATGGTCCGTTGGAGCGACCACCATGTGGTGGCCCGGAAACACCTTGCCAACCGTCAGGGAATACGGCTGTGTGACGTCAGGTCAGAACAGAAATTGTGCGTTGGCCATCCCCGCACGCCGTAGTTGGTGTACTTCCCGCGGTATCCGATCAAGAGAAACGTGAGCTTGTATATCACTGCACACACCGCGTAAACGCTGTCGAGAGAAGGCTGCAACTTGGCGTCGTCTATCCGCAGCGTGCCATGGGCGGCCCTGTGGCGCAAACTATTCCAAGCTGCGATCTCCGCCTCGCTGATCACCTGTTGCGACGCAAGCTGGTGCAGCCGGTCCTTAGCCGAGCTCGATTTCATGGGTGCGAGGAGCGCCCGCGCCCGGGTGACCAATGCCGTGTCCCTGACCGGTGCCGATTCAAGGTGGTCGCGTAGCGCATCGATCTCCCCGACAACTGCCTCCCCCGGTGCGCCAAGCATCTTGAACTGTGGCTCATTGAGAAGGCCCTCGGCAGCTGTGCAGATCTGCAGCGCCACAGCCTCGAGCCAAGCACCGTCGAGGGCGATGATGCTCCGAATGATTCGGGTGGCCGGGGCGCAAGCCCCACCCACCGGGTCTCGGCACGCGTATTCGAAATAGGCCCTCAGAAGCGCGAAGATGGCGTCGGGGTCGTTTACGCGGTTCAGTGGAGGGCGAACCAGTCCCGCCTTCGTTGGCCTGTGCTTTGACACCCTCACGGTGAATTGGCCTGCGTGAGCAACCTCCGACCATACTGGTAAAGCCAACGATGCGGTGACGAAGTGGATGGCCTCGAGCAAGCGCTGATCAAACTCGTAACATGCGGCGGCCCCTGTCGGCCACGCGGCGGTGAACTCGTAGCTTCTGCCGTTCGGGTCCGCAGCGCAACGGTGATATGTGACATCGGTGTCGTCAATTCTGAAGCCCGTGTGATCAAGTCGCATGGTCATGCCCCGAACGCCGCGCACCATCCGCTCGCTCTTCGAGTGCCGATTTGCTGGAAGTTGCAGATCGTCGGCGAAGATGAGCCTCGCGTGGTCCCGCCCGGCGAAGGGGCTCCTCGTCTCGACAAAGTCGCACTTGATCTGAACGACCAGCGTGTCGACATCGCTGGACATCAAGCGGACGTGAACCGCGTCGTTTTGCCAGACACGTCCACGGACGTCCGTGGCGTCCAAACGGTAGTAGAAGGCGTCCGGAGCAAATTGACCGGGTGTGAGGTTCTCGTTGTTCTGCAACTCAGCCATCGCATCGTGGGGGTGATCCGGATCAGCCCGAATCGTCAGCCGTGCGGACACGCCATCACTTGGGCTCACGATCAACGACCCCATTCCCACAAGCCGGCGTGGGTTCGATGTTCCGTTCTGAACTAGCCGGATCTGCGGGCAGTCAATCGGAAGCTGGGCACAAAGGAAGTCGCGGAGTTCGCTTTCCCCATCAGGTGATTGGTGGTGCACAAGACCTCCAGACGCTTGTTTGTCGGTCATCTAGCCCCTTGGCGCAACAAGGCCTCTGACGCTGCCGCCGTTGGCTGCCCGCAGCTGCGCCGTTGGTCGCGCTGCGCGCTCAGAGCGGGCATGGCCCAACTCCATCCCCCAGGCCGCTCGCGCGGCACATCGACGCCTTCGCGCCGAGAGCTCAGAAGCCCGCTGCTCTGGCCATCGCAAGGAACTCTGAAAGGTCACCCACATCCAGCAGGTTCCAGTCGCGGCCATTGTGGATGATGACGCGGCCATCGCGAGTGGCCAGGTAGTTGCCGCTCTTTGGATAGTGGCGGTAGTCGTAGCCCTCATAGACACCTCGGATGGAAGGTGTTGGGAATAGGGTTGGATGGACGAACTCCGCCCAATCGAAGACCCGGTCGGCCTCGGTTTCTACGGGTTCGCATGCATCGCCAATTCCATTGGTGTTCGTGTCGACCTGTGGTGTGTTTTGGCTGCTAGGACAGTTGTCGCAAACGTCCGGGACGCCGTCGGCGTCGGCGTCGACCTCGGCGGTCGACGCTAACCTCACAAGCGTCGTCAACAACAGCGCCTGTGAGGTGCGGCCCGTTCCCAGCGCCTCAGCATGAGCCGCGCCGATGTCGGGCAAGTCTGGCGGTGCTGTAACGACCGCATCCAGTAACCCCTCGGCATCTGCGTTGACGATTCCAAGCGGCAACCGCTGCCCGGCGGCGACAAGAGACAGGGCAATCGGCTGCCCGGGCAAGAATCCGGAGCCTTGCACGGCCACCCGTTGCCCGGGTACGACGACATCAGCGCCTCCCGGACAGCCTGCCGGTGCAGTCGCCAAGGTGACCCGCAGCTCGCCAAATGCTGCAATTGGCGCAGCCGGTCCGGTTGCTTGGCCTGGCGCCATCGCTGCCGCGGTCGTAAGGCCAGGGGGCGGGTTGCGGGGCAGGCCACTTGTTAGGTAGCCATGTGGCCAGTCGCTTTTGATCGATTCGAGGTAGTCGTTCACCGCGCGAGCGAGCTCGGCCTGCCCTCGGGCGGTTGGGTGGAAGCTGGCCTTCACGAACGGCAGCTGCATACCGAAAATCCAGTCATCATCGCCTGCGCACACGCCGTGTCCTTCGAAGCTCGCTTCGACGGAAACGTAGTGAACGCCAGCCTTAGCTGCTGCCTCGGCTATAGCGCGATTGAGTTGCTTGTTTGCGTCGCGCAGGAAGCTCTGTTCGCTTTCTGACAGAGCTGCGCCTTCGACACCTGGAATTGTTGCCTTGGTGCATTCCCTGCCGCTCACGATAAGCGGGTAGCCTAGAACAACGGTGGCCGCGTTCGGTGTCGCAGCGCGGATCGAGGCAAGCAGATCCTGCACCTTCATCTTGACGTACGAAACGAGTAGGGGCGCGAAGTCGCCAAGTGTCAGACCCACGTCGTCGCCGAACGGCCTCAGACCATCGCAGTCACGATGTGCTAAGCAGTAGGCCAGGATCCGTGCGAATTGGGCGTCGTTGCCGCCTATGGTGAGCGTGACAAGGTCGCGGTTCGCACCAACTGCGTTGCGCCGGTCGAGTTGTGGGGGCTCACCATACTGACCTTCACCGTCCGCCCGGATGTTGTCGGTTATGGCGCCGGAGCAGGCGAAGAAGTCGAACCGCGCCTCCTGCTGCTGTGCCAGGCTTTGAGTCGCGCCTGGCAGGCGAATCTTCGTGGGGTAGGCACGCGAGGAACGGTGACATCCGTCGAAAAGACTCTCGTCGAGGTCGCGATACGGCATGACGCCCTCGCCTGAAGAGTAGGAGTCACCCAACGCGGCATATGAGAATCGGCTGTGGATCGGCGCGCTGAAGGCAATGCTGTAGCGCCCGGTTCCAGTGCTGCCCGAGCCCGTGTCACGTATTACCACCGTGTAGGTTCCGGTTTCATCCAGGGTCAGGGGCATCACGACTTGTGCGGCATCGAAGGTGCTGCTGAGTTGGGCGCCGGTTGGGCGATACACCGTGACATGCGGCGCAAGCTTCCCGCTGGCCGCATCCGCCGAAACCTCCAGGAGAACCTTGTCGCCGGCTTTGCCGACGAAGGTGAACGAATCCAGATCGCCAACAGTGATTTCGCCCAATCGCTGCCCGCCCGGGATCAGGGCCTCGAGTTCCCTGGCGCCGGGTGCCCTTGCGAAGTGGATGTCATATGTGCCCGTCGCCGCCTTCTGGCTCAAGGCGTCGCGGACGACGATCGTATAGGTCCCGGTCACGTCTACTTGGACGTGCATCAGGGCCACTTCGCCACCAAAGGTGCTTGCGAAACGCTCGCCATTGGGCCGGTACAGCGTAATGTGCGGGGTGAGGTCACCGTTGCCCACGCGCCCGACGCTGATCTGAACGCCTTCCCCGGCGCCAGCGGTAACGGTGTACGAGTGAAGGAACCCCAGTTCGGCGGTTGCTCGTCGGGTCCCGCCTGGCGGCAATGCGCCATATTCGTTTGCACCTGGAGCGCGCACGGCGCGAATGCGGTACCGGCCGGCGGCGCCGCCGCCTGGGCCGGAGTCCCGTACCAGCACAGTGTAGGTGCCGCTCATGTCGGCTCGTAGATCGACCAGGGCCACGTCGTCGTCGAAGTCGCTGCCCAACTGGCGCCCACTCGGGCTTATGACGGTCACCTGAGGCACCAGAATACCGTTGGGCGAAATGTCGACTACGCTGATCTGGATGCCCTCGCCGAGGTTCGCCGCGAATTCGTAGGCGTTCTGAGCCCCAGATTGCGTGAAGACACCTTCGAGCGCCGGACCGTTCGGGAGTTCCCGAGGGGGCGTGGCGCTCATGCGCTGCATCCTGGTATTCGCGCCTGGCGTAGCCGCCTGTGCCGCCGAGTGGGAGGCCTGCTCCGCCGATGGCAAGCCCGCGCCGCCGCCGCCGCATCCGATCAGGAGCGCGTCGAGCGACAGCATGAGCACAAGGGGTATCACGCGCGTCACACTCGTTGTCTTCATTGGCTTCCCCCCAGGTCTCTCCGACCACCAGATCGCTTCGCCAACGATTCGACGCTTGGCGACTCACTGCATTGCAGCAATTTCAGCCCGTCTCGGGCGCGCGGCATGCTGCCGGGGATCGCGTCTGACCGTGGTCATAGGTGCGGCCTGGTGCAATCGCAGTAACAACCTGCCTCTTGTCCGTGCGCAACTCATGCGCGCCAGCGCTGCTCCTTTGCTGCCCAGCGTCGAGATCCCGATTCGGTACACCCGCAACACGTACTCGCCGTGTTGTTCACCTGCGCCCACTCACTCTATTGCGGTCAACCTAGCATGGCCACCAGGCGCGGGATGGCGTCGTCGATGACCACCTGGGGCGCGCGCTCGATCTTGCGCGCCTTGCGGGCGGCCAAATCTAGCATGCGAATCTTGTTCACCAGGGCAACACCCTGTGTCTTGCAGCCGGCCAGCGCGACAGCGAAGCCGGCGTAGCGGGCGAAGTCCCCGCCCTGCGTGATGGGAGCCACCAGCACGTCGCCGAGCTTGTTGAACTCCTTCGTCGTCAGGACCAGCGCTGGCCGCGTGCCGCGCTGCTCGTGGCCCATGGCAGGGTCCAGGGGGACGCTCACGATGTCACCTCGGTCGAAGACGGCCACTACAGAACCTCGCCGCCCACCGGCTGCGCCACATCCCACGGCGCCAAGTCCGCCGGCGGCGGAGCCTTTGGATTGCACTGCGCGATCATGTCGGCCAGGACGTACTTGCGTTTGGGCGTCAGCACGATCTTGCCGTCCGGCGTCGTGTTCAGCGTCAGGTGCTGGCCAGCGCCGATGCCCAGGTCCCTGAGGACCGGCGGCGGGATCACCACGGCGGTGCTGTTGCCCATCTTCTTGAGTGCGACTTCCATCGAGGCGCCTCTGTCTAGCAATGTTATGTGCATTGTGCGTCCCGTTGTGTCGCCTGTCAAACGGTGTTGTACACATGTTGCTCGTTTGCGCCCGCTCGGTAAACTGTTGCGCACAATCACAGCCCGCCCGTCCGCGCCCGTGGTCCTTCACGTGTTCCTGCTTGAACGATTTTTTGGGTGCGACCCGGCGGTTGCCCTTCGAGTACTCGCCGCCACTTCTGAGCGCTTGGCTGGCGCGGATGACCCTCGGTAGGAACATCGCTGCGCTGCGAGCGCGGCGCGGCTGGACGCTGGCGCAGGTCTGCGAGCGCGTCCCTGGGCTTTCCCCGGGAAATCTACACAAGCTGGAGACTCGCGGCTGCGTGAGATCGAAGTATGAGCGTGCGCTCGCCAAGGCGTTCGGTGTGCCCCTCAAGGCGCTGCTGGTGCCGCCAGAGGCGGTGTCGGACCGCGTCTATGCCCAGGTGCCGCGACACCTCGGCTTGCTGCCGGGCTGCGTGGTAGCGCGCCTCAGCCATCGCCTGCCCTCCTCGCTCGGGTACGTGGCCCCGAAGGAGCTGGTGCGCTGGGAACGTCCGCACGCAATACCGGAGCAGGTGGTGGAGCAGTTGGCAGAGTGCGCCACACGGCGCGTGCTGGGCCAGATGGACGCGCAGCTATGGGCGGTGAAGATTGGGTTCGACCCCGTGCCGGGTTGGGAGGCTGTGCTTGATGACCATAGCCGGCGCCGCGTCGCCCGCGCGCTTAAAGAGTCCGCCGGCGGGTCGCTCGCGTCGATGACGCTGAGGGAGGTGAAACTTGCCCTCAGGGCACCGGTCGGCAAGACGCTGAAGATCCTCGCGGAATTGGAGGCGCACGCGTTCGCGGCGAGCCCGGCAAAGCACTGTGGGGACATCCGTTGCCCGGAGCTTGGGCGGCCTGTAACGGTGACGGCCGAGCTCATCGAGCGGGCCGAGCGAGCGCTGGCGCTGCCTTGGCTGGGCGAGGTTCATCCTCGCGACATCCGGTTCTGGTATCCCAGCGACGCGCCGGTGCATGAGTGGATCCGGGCACAGCTGGCGCAGCGCGTTGCGCCCTCGCGATTGCCGCAGCTCATAGGGGAACTGCTCCATGCCGACAAGCTGACGGCAGAGGCAGAAGCTCGCGCCCTGATCGCGGCCGCGGTGGCTGCTGGCGGATCAGGGGGCGGCCCAGCCTGCCATGACCGACTCGAGTGGGTCTGCTGCGAACGCTACCTGGGTCGCGAAGGGCAAGGCCGTCCAGCCGACGAGCTTGCGGCGATCCTTGGGGTCACACCAGGCCGCGTCCGCCACATGGTGGCACCTGTCGTGTCGGCTCTCAGGGACCCGCTCTGCGCTGCGCCGGCGCTGCAGCGCGCCCTGCGTGCAGCACTTAACTGTGCGCCCTGCCGAGTCGACGAGGTCGACTCCTCGCAGCCAATGCGATTGTTGATGGGCGGCGCCGGAATCCAGGCGCTGCTGACTTGGCATGTCGCGCTGCGGCGCGGCGCCGCGCCGGTGGTCCTCGCGCGAGTGGCCGGCGGGGTCAATGGCGAGGCGAACAAAAGCGCGGTCGTTGTGCCTGCCCCCAGCGCGTCCTGGCTATCGGTCGCTTTCCGCCTTGCGCGCAAGGACATGAAGGCCGCGGGCTGCACAACCGTGCGGCGAGTGCTCGACCTGATGTGGTCTGCCGGGTGGCCTTCAGTCAGGCACGCCGAATTGGAGGGTGCCCTTGTTGGCGCGCCGGGCTTCCGGTGGCTCGATAGCCAGCAGCAGTGGTTCACCGCAGGCGACACACGTTCATGTCGGTTCGGGCGCCTTGTTCGCAAGATGCAGGCCGTGGCTCACCAGCCTCTGCTGGCCAGCTCCGTTGCAGCTGCTTTCGACGCGGCGGAGTGGCGAGTCCGGGGTAGGGGCGCGCCGCGGCCACCGACGGCTGCGCTTGAGCAGCTGTTGGGCGGCTGGCGGTCGTTTCGAATCGACGAGCGTGGGCTGTTGCTGCCGAACGGTGCGCTTGGCGGTGCCGGCGTGTTGGGGAAGACCGAAGCGACGGCGGTGCGCGTGGTGGAGTCTTTTGGCGGGGTGGCTACGGGGCCGGAGGTCGTTGCGGCGCTTGTAGGCCAACTTGGGCTGACCCAGTCGCGCGGCTTTCAGCTTCTGTCCACGCCGCTGTTCGTGCAGGTTGCACCGCGCGTGTTCGCGATTGCCGGCCGGAACGTGGACGCCGAAGCATTGGCACGGGCGCTGCATCGGCAGGCGACGGCTGCGGCCCATCGGTATGGGCGGAGCGCCCCCGACCAATAACGCGCGCGCGGTTCCGGCTCATCCTCAGCCGAACGCCTTTGCCGGCGTCCCGCAGTGATGTCGATGAGCGCCGCGGTCGGCGCGGCCGCCGAGTTCGCCAGCCCCGCGCGAGGCTGCGATGCTGGCGACGACGGCGAACGAGCGCCAGCAAAGCGCCGCCACGCCGCCGATGAACATGGCCGCTGCCGGCGTGATTGGATCAGTGCCGCAAGCGTGTGGGAGATCGCCATCCCGCCCACGGTGCCTGCAGGCCCAACGCGCTGGTGAACAGCGCTTCAATCCCAACGCTCAAATCCGTGCTCCTGGCAGATGCCCCGTGGGCATGTGGACAGGCTCAAAGGCAGCCTGCCCACATGCCCACCGGGCTCGACGACGACCAGCGATTCTGACTGTTGGGTTCCACACGAAACGACGAGGGGCCAGTCTTGACAGATGGTTCGACGCCCACGAGCATTACTCCCGCCTTGGTAGGCATCGCGTCGTAACTCAATATTGGGAGAAGAGAATGACGTACCCTTGGAAGCCCAGCGAGTTCATTTGCAATATCGGTACTCCACCAAAGAAGTATCCGCCGCAGTTTGACATTGCGGCGCAGCGGGAGCCGTACGTGGTATCAATCTTCTGGGGAGGAAGAAGCAAGAGTGACTCAGGGGCAAGAGGTGGGGCGACATGCTATTTCCGGAACCTAAGCGACTCCTCCGCTGTTGACGTGATCATCGCGCATGCACCGGTTCGCCGCGAGTTTCCAGGTGACGATAATAGGAAGGAAGATTGGATTGTGACGGGGGCAGTCAGCAACTTCGTGATTAGCGCGGGAGTTGCGTGGCGGGCGACTTGCCTGTACCAAGTGAGTAATGATCACATGGTTAACGCGCATCTGAGGATTCGCTTCGAATCTGGTGTTCGGAGACTGGAGGACAGCGAGAAAGAGCCGTGGTACCCGGCTCGTTGAGAGAAAGAGTGGGTTAGCGTCTTCTGGGTGCTCTACTGAACCGCACACGCGCAGCCTTGAGGAGGTGGCTGGATCGAGTGTGCGGCCTAACCTTCCATGATCTGGAGCGCTCGCCCCCGAGCATGAAAGCCTTGGATGTGGGCACGATGAGAGGTGGCACGCAGAGGCGAAGAGGTCGCAGTTCGAATGAAGGCTCGACCCCGTTGC
>Ga0154020_10008065_pt1 | contig 12251 bp, 7 predicted proteins | sample Klosneuvirus_201_FD_109709 | JGI IMG/M metagenome (GOLD analysis project Ga0154020, IMG submission 109709) | Active sludge microbial communities from wastewater, Klosterneuburg, Austria - Klosneuvirus_20160825_MG | ecosystem: Engineered > WWTP > Aerobic digester > Activated sludge | place... | reverse complement strand
GCCGCCGCGCCGCCCGTCGACGATTTCCCGGCGCCGCGCGGGCAGGACGACTTCCCGGCCGCGCGCACCACGGCAGGGGTACCCGGCGTTCCTGCGCGGGGGGATCTCCCCGCGCCGCGCGCGGGTGTCGCGCACCTGCCGGCCACACGACCCGCGGTGCCGACCGCACCCGTCCCTGGCGCCGATCTACCTGCCGCCCGAGCGCGTCCGCCTGCGCCCACCAAGGGTGTGGGGTCGTTCGAGATCGACCTGCCGATGACGCCGTCCAAGCCGAGCGTCAGCGATCTGCCCGCGGTGAGCGCCCCCGGGGTCGACCTGCCCGCGCCGCGCCCGAAGGGGCCGCCGAGTCCGGGTGCGTTCGGCGAGCTCGATCTCCCCTCCGTCGGCGGCATGCGCGATCTGCCCTCCGTCGGTGGCCCCCGCGATCTGCCCTCCATCGGTGGCCCGCGCGATCTGCCCTCCGTCGGTGGCCCCCGCGATCTGCCCAGCATCGGTGGGCCGCGTGATCTGCCCGCCGTCGGTGGCCCGCGCGATCTGCCCTCGGTCTCGACGTCGCCGCGGGGCACGCAGGATCTCCCTTCGCCGCGCGCGTTCGGCGAACTCGATCTGCCGACGGTGTCTCCGGGCGGTGGGGGCACGCACCTGCCCGCGATGCGCCCCGCCGGCGCCGATCTGCCCGACCTCGCGGCGCACTTGCCGGCGATCGGCAGCGCCCGCGAGCCGTCGGTCGTCGCGTCCGATTTCGGCGATCTCGCGATGACGCCGGGGCCGGGTGACTTCGGCAGCGCCGCGACCCAGCAGGGGCCTGGCTACACGCCCGGCCAGCTCGCGGCGCGCACCGCGGCCGGAGGCTTCGGCGACATCAGCAACACCGGCCCGCTCGGCCTCGCGGCCAAGGCCGAACCCGCGCGCGACTTCGGCGAGATCGAGCTCCCCGGCGCGAGCGCGCGTCCACCGAAGCCGGCCGAGGCGTGGGGTGGCGGTGGCGGTGGTGGCTTCGGCGAGATCGATCTCGGCGGTCCGCCCGCCGATCCGTTCGGTCCGAGCCCGCGCGCCGCGACGGAGACGGCGCCGGCCGTCACGAGCGACTTCGGCGATCTCGAGCTGCCCGGTCCCGCGAGCCCGGGCGCGCCCTCGGCCACGTACACCGGTGGCCCGGCGCTCAGCGGCTTCGACAGCGTCCGCCCGCCCGCGCCGACCGATTTCGGCGAGGCGAGCATCGCCACCAAGAGCGTGGCCACCAACCCGTACGCGGACAGCCGCGGCGAGGCCGGGGGCATGGGCTTCGGCGAGGTCGACCTCGGTGGCGGCGGTGGCTCCGTCGGCACCGACGACATGGAGTTCGGCGGCCTCGATCAGGCGCGCATGTCCGGCAGCGATGCCCCCTCCGCCGCGTACGAGGCGCCGCTCCCCAAGCCGCGCAGCCTCGAAGCGGCCACGCCGGACGTCCCCGCCAAGAAGGGCAAGGCCGGCCGCGTGATCGGCATCCTCTTCGTGGCCCTCGCGGTCGGCGGCGCGCTGCTCGAGCTCAACCCCAAGCTCGGCGCGTTCGGTCGCTTCGCGATCTCCGACAAGCTGAACGTCGAGAAGCACGCCGCGCTGCTCGCGAGCGCCAAGCAGCGCACGCAGGCCGCGCTCGGCGAAGACACGGTGCCGCGCGCCGGCCAGGCGGTCACCGATCTGCAGAACGACCTCGCGCAGGCGCCGCGCTTCCAGCCGCTCCTCGCCTACGCGGCCTACTCGCAGTTCGCCTGGCAGCTGCGGTTCGGCAAGGACGCCGCGCGCGACTCGGCCGGGCGCCAGATGCTCGCCAAGCTCACCGAGCCGAGCCCCGAGCGCCAGCTCGCCGAGGCCGCGCGCGACGCGGTCGCCGGGCAGCTCCCCGCGGCGCGCGGGGTGTTCAAGAGCTTGCTCGCGGCCGACGCCAAGAACGTCGACGCGGCGCTGTCGCTCGGCGCGCTCGAGCTCAAGCTGGCCGCGTGGAAGGACGCGATCGCCGCGTTCGAGGCCGCCAAGAAGGCCCAGGACAGCGCGCGCGCGCGGGGTGGGCTCGTGCTCGCCTACGAGGGCAACGGCGACTACGACAAGGCCAAGAAGGAGGCCACCGCGCTCGCCGAGAAGTTCAAGACGAGCGCGGTCGCGCGCGTGTTCCTCGCGCAGCAGGCGTGGCTGCGCGACCGGGACGAGAAGGGCGCGATCAAGTGGCTCGACGAGGTGACCAAGCCGCCCGTGTCGACGGGCGCGGCGCCGGCGGAGCTCGTGGCGGCGTTCACGCTGCGCGGGACGATCCACCTCGAGCGCGGGCGCGTGACGGACGCGATGGCGGCGTTCAAGGCCGCTGTCGACGCGGGCAAGGGCGCGCAGTTCGCAGCGCCGCACTACGGCCTGGGCGAGGTGTTCCTCGCGAACGGGCAGTACCCCCAGGCCATGGCCGCGTACGACGCCGCGCTGCAGGTGCAGCCCACCTACACCCCCGCCAAGATCGGCAAGGCGCGCGCGCTCCTCAAGCAGGAGAAGGCGCTCGACGCCAAGAACCTGCTCTTGCCGCTCAAGGATCCGCCCTTCGCCGGCGAGATCGGGTTCTGGCTCGGGCAGGCCGAGGAGAAGATCTCCAAGCCCGCCGAGGCGATGAAGATCTACGAGGCGGCCATCAAGGCGCAGCCTGGAGAGGCGCGTCCGTACGTGGCGCTCGCCAACCTGCAGAGCAAGGAGGGCAAGGTCGAAGACTCCGACGCGACGCTCGCCCAGGCCGTGAAATCGGTTCCGCCGAGCGAGCGCCTCTATCTCTCCATCGGCGACCTGCGCTTCCGCCAGGAGCGCTACAAGCTCGCCGTCGAGCAGTTCGACAAGGCGCTCGAGCTGCAGCCCGAGAACGTCGAAGTGCTGTTCATGAAGGGGCGCGCGCTGCTCCGCATGGACAAGGAGCACGTGGAGCAGGGCAAGGCGGTGCTCGACCAGGTCGAGAAGAAGGACGCCAAGTACCCGGGGCTCGCCCTCGAACTCGGCCTCTACTACCAGAAGACCGAGCAGATCGAGAAGGCGCTCGAGCGCTACAAGGCCGCCCTCGAGGCCTCGCCCGACGACGTCGACATCGAGCTGCAGGTCGCGCGCGCGATGGTCGAAGCGCGCGACAAGACCGCGGAGGAGCGGCTGCGCAAGGTGCTGGAGAAGTGCCCGAAGTCGGCCTCACCCGACGTGTGCATCAGCGAGGCCAAGCACTTCCTCGGGCGCGCGCTCCTGCAGAAGGGTCTCTACGCCGACGCCGAGCGCTACCTCAAGGAGGCGGTCGACAAGGCCGACAACAACGCCCAGTACCACCTCTACCGAGCCTGGGCGCTCGTCGAGCTGACGCGTTTGCCCGAGGCCGACGTCGAGCTCACGCGCGTTCTCGAGCTCGATCGGAGCCTCGGCAACGCCTACTGGCTCAAGGCCGAGATCCTGCTCAAGAGCCAGGACAACGCTGGCGCCATCCGTGAGGCGCAGAAGGCGCTCACGATGAACCCGAACCGCTGGGAGGCCTACGCGACGATGGCCCTCGCGCACAAGCGGTTGAACCAGGACCAGGTCGCCTACAAGGAGTACGAGCGCGCGGTCGGGGGTGACCCCCAGAACCCCAAGGCCGCATTCTGGCGTTTCCAGATGCTCGACATCCTCGACCACGCCGGTGGCGTGAAGGGTGCCCTCACGCTCGCGAAGGACTGCGTCAAATACGGCGCGGCGATCGAGCCGAAGCCGCCGTGGCTCGCGAAGGCCCGCTACTTCCTCGGCAAGGCGCTTCGGGGCGTGGACGACGCTGCCGCCAAGAAGGAGCTGATCGACTTCCTCAACGCGACGACCGGCACTACCGAGATCGGCCGCGCCGACGCCAAGGCCGAGCTCGCCGCCATGGGCGCCCCCTACGCAGGCCCGTGAACGACGAGATCGAGATCCAGCTCGCGTTCGCCTCGGCGCTCCTCGACGAGGGGCGCCTCGAGGAGGCCGAGAGCGCCTACCGCAGCTGCGACGACAAGCTCGGCGCCGAGCGCAGCCCGCGGCACGCCGAGGTGCTCGTGTGCCTCGCCACCATCGCCAAGAAGCGCCGCCAGCACCGCGAGGCCGCCGCGCTGCTCGACCAGGCGCTCGCGTTCTTCCCCGCGCACCGCGGAGCGCTCTCGCAGCGGCTCGCGGTCGCCGAGGAGCTCGAGGACTCCGCCACCGCCGCGGCCATCCGGCTGCGCATGTTCACCTTCGCCGAGAGCGACGAGGCGCGCCTGCACCTCCTGTCGTCGGTCGTCGACGACGCGCTCGCCTCCGCCGTCGGCGCCCTGCGCTCGGCCCTCCAGCTGCGCCCGCGCGACCGCGCCCTCCTCGAGCGCATGGCGAGCCTGCACGAGGCGACCGGCGCGTGGACCGACGCGGTCAACGTGCGGGTCACGCTGGCCGAGGGCGAGCCGCTCCCGGAGACGCGCGCCCGCGCGTTCTCCACCGCCGCCGATCTGTGCGCGATCAAGACCGAGAACGTCGACCGCGCCGTCGCGCTCTACGAGGCGGCGATCGCCGACGACCCGGCCGTGCCCGGCGCGTTCGAGGCCATCGAGAAGGTGCTGCTCGACAGCGGCGACGTGGTCGGCGCCGAGAAGGCCTACGTGCGCCAGATCGAGCGCCTCGCCGAGCACGGCAACGTCCCCGCGCGGATCGCGCTCCTGCACAAGCTCGCGAGCCACCGCGACGACCGGCTCGCCGACTGGCAGGGCGCCGCCGCCGCGCTCGACCAGCTGATCGCGCTCGCGCCGAACGACCTCGACGCGCGCGTGCAGCTCGCCGGGCTCCTCGAGGCGCACGAGCAGGACGCGCTCGCCGTGCGGTGCCTCGAGGTGGCCGCCGAGAAGGCCCCCGAGCACGTGGCGACCCACCACGCGCTGCATCGCCTGTTCTCGCGCGCGAACGAGCGCGACCGGAGCTACCTCGTCGCGAGCGTGCTCGCGCTGCTCGGCGAGGCGGGCGAGGTGGAGCAGGCCACCTACCGCAAGCACGCGCCGCTCGTCGCGCTGAGCCCGTCGCGCGCGCTCGACGACGCGGCGTTCGCGCTGCTCGCTCCGGGCACCGCCGACCTCGCGCTCACCGCCGTCGCCTCCTCCATCGCGCGGGCCGCGGTCGGGGTGCGGCTCGACCAGCTCCGCTCGCACAAGATGTTGCCGCGCATCGACCCGAAGGAGCGCCAGGATCCCGAGAAGACGACCGTGTCCGCGGTGCGCACCGCCGCCTGGGTCGCGCGGTTCTTCGGCCTCGAGACCCCGGAGATCCACGTACGCCCTGGCGACCCGCTCGACGCGACGCTCCTCGCCACCCCCGAGCCCGCGATCGCCCTCGGCGACGGCCTCCTGAGCGGGCGCACCGTGCCCGAGCTCGCGTTCCGGCTCGGCTACGAGCTCGCCTACCTGCGGCTCGTCGACCGGCTGGTCGCCGTCTACCCGTCGCTCGCCGACCTGCGCACCGTGATCGCGGCGGCCGTCGCGGCGGCCATGCCCGCCGAGCCGCCGCCCGAGCTGGCCGCGCTGTCGGTCGCCATCGCCCAGCGGCTCGACCCGGTGCAGCGCCTCCGGCTCACGAACGCGGTGCAGCAGATCGGCGCGCGCGGCGGCCAGCTCGACGTCGTGGCGTGGCTGCGCGACCTCGAGCGCACGGCGTGCCGCGCGGGTCTGCTCGCGTGCGGCGACCTCACCGTGGCGGCGCACATGGTCTCGGTCGACGGCCGCATCGTGGCGGGCCTCACCGCGCGCGATCGCGTGCGCGATCTGGTGGCGTTCTCGGTCGCCGAGCCGTACGCGCGGCTGCGCGCCGCGGTCGGCGTCGCGGTCTAGACCTCGCGCAGGCGCGGCAAGAGCTCGACGAAGTTGCAGGGTCGGTGGCGGCTGTCGAGCTGCGGGCGCAGGATGTCGTCCCAGGCCTCGCGGCACGCGCTGGTGGAGCCCGGCACCGCGAACAGGTAGGTGCCCTTGGCCACGCCGGCCGTCGCGCGCGACTGGATGGTCGAGGTGCCGATCGTGGCGTAGCTGAGCATGCGGAACAGCTCGCCGAAGCCGGGGATCTCCTTCTCGACCACGGCCGCGAACGCCTCGGGGGTGACGTCGCGACCGGTGAGCCCGGTGCCGCCGGTGACGATCACCACGTCCACGTTCGGGTCGTCGATCCACACGCGGAGCTGGCCCACGATGGAGGGGACGTCGTCGCGCAGGAGCTTGCGATCGATGACGGAGTGCCCGGCCGTGGTGACGCGCTCGACGAGCGCGTCGCCCGACGCGTCGTTCTCGAACGTGCGCGTGTCGGACACCGTGAGGATGGCCAGGTGGACGGGCTTGAACGGGCGCGACTCGTCGATGCCGAACATAGAGGGCACGGTCGAGACGCCCTGGGCGAGCGTCAAGGGCGAGCGTCGAGGGCGAGCGTCGAGGGCGACGGCTTCCTACGGCGCGACGCACGGGCTACCGAGGGCCCATGGATGCGATCCTCGGCCCGCGCGGCCGCGCCGCGATCGAAGAGCTGCGCAAATACGTGGTCACCGAGCCACGCCCGTTCGTGCTCGATCTCGAGAAGAGCGAGGGCATGTGGCTCGCCACCGTCGACGGCGGGCGCATCTTCGACTGGGCCGGCTGGTACGGCAGCAAGCTCGTCGGCCACAACCACCCGCGGCTCTACGCGCCCGATTACACGCGGCGCCTCGTGCGCGCGGCGAACAACAAGTGCGCGAACCCCGACTTCCTCACCGAGGAGTGCGTGGCCTACTACCGCGCGCTGCACGGCCTCGCGCCGCGGTGCATGCAGGGCCCGGGGCTCGAGGTCTACGCGGTGAACTCGGGCGCCGAGGCGGTCGAGAACCTGATGAAGTACTTCCTCAACCTGCACCACGAGAAGATGGTGCTGAAGGGGCGCGCGCCGAGCGCGCGGCGGTTCGTGTACTTCGATCAGGCCTTCCACGGGCGCACGGTGTTCGCGCTCAACGTCACGCGGATGCCCCACGATCCGATGGTGACCAAGGATTTCCAGGGCCTCGTGCCCGGCAACGTCCAGGTGCCGTTCCCGGCGCTCGACACCGACGCCCCGGCCGAGGAGACGCGGCGCAAGACCGAGCAGAGCCTCGCGATCCTCGACGCGGTGCTCGGCCAGTACGGCGACGAGATCGTCGGCATCGTCGTCGAGCCGCTGCAGGGCGCGGGCGGCCACCGCTGCGCCGAGCCCGAGTTCTTCCGCCGCCTCTCGGCGCTCGCCCACGCCCACGACGTGTTCCTCGGCTTCGACGAGGTGCAGACCGCCGGCGGCCCGACGGGCACGTTCTTCGCGGTCGATTCGTTCGATCTGCCGCATCCGCCGCAAGCCGTCGCGAGCGGCAAGAAGCTCGCGAACGGCGTCGTCTACATGCGGCAGTCGATGCGCGACCACGGTGTCCTCGACTCCACCTGGGGCGGCACGCTCGCCGACATGGTGCGGTTCGTCGAGGAGCTCGCGATCGTGCGTGACGAGCGGCTGATCGAGCAGGTGCCCGAGAAGAGCGCCCGCCTCGTGGCCGCGCTCCGGCAGCTGATCGCCCGGCACGCCGACCTCGCGCACAACGTCCGCGGCATGGGCCTCTACCAGGGCTTCTCGCTGCGCGACCCCTCGGACAAGGGCCGCCTGCTCGCGCACGCGCTCGACGGCGAGTCGCTGCTGATGCTCGGCGCTGGTGACGACACGATCCGCCTGCGCCCGCACCTGCACGTGAGCCTCGCCGACGTCGACGAGCTCGCGGTGCGGCTCGATCGCGCGTTCGTCGCCCTGCGCGCGGAGAAGTCTCGCGACGGTGCGGCACCGCGGTAGGATGGCGCCGTGCGGCTAGGGCTCCTCGTCGCGATCGCGTTCGGCGCAGGCTGCGGCTTCGGGTCGTACGAGGTGGTGCGCGTCCACGACGGTCGCGCCGAGGCGGGCCGCTTCGTGTCCCCGCTGGCGTACACGCTCGCCGGCGAGGCCGCGCTCGCCGAGGCCAAGGGCGACTGGGCGCGCGCGGTCGGGCTCCTGCAGAAGGCCCGCGACGAGGACCCCGACGGCCCCGAGCTCCAGGCACGCCTCGGCGTCGCGCTCTGCAAGCTCGGCAAGCGCGAGGCCGCGATGTTCGCGTTCGCCGATGCGCTGCGGCTCGATCCGGGGCTCGAGCGCGCGTACACGGGGCGCGCGGCCTGTCGGCTCGCCGTCCCCAAGGTCTCCACGGAGGAGCGCGCGCTCGCCCGCGCCGATCTCGAGCGCGCGACGCTCGCCGACCCCGAGGCCGTCGAGCCAGTGCTGATCCTCATCGAGCTCGATCTGCAGGACGGCGCGCTGCCCATGGCGAGGATCCGCGCCGAGGAGCTCGTCTCGCTGCACCCGACGGCGTCGCGCGCGTACCGTGCGCTCGCCGAGGTGTGTGCCCGGCAGGGCGCCGCCGCGCGCGCCGCCTGGGCCGCCACCCGCGCCGCGGCGCTAGACGTCGACGAGGGCGGCCTCGCGCGCGTCGCCGTGGCCGACGTGGTCGACGGGAGCGGCATCGTCGACGCAGCGCTGCTGCTGCGCGGGGTCGCCGTCGGCGGCGTCGCCCACGAGGTCGACCCACGGTGCACGCCCGCGCTCCAGGCGCTGGCCGTCGTCGCGGCCAAGGGCGACCCCGCCGCGATCGTGCTCGCGGCCGACGCGGCGCGCGCCGCCTGCCCCGAAGAAGAGGGGGCGATCGCCGAGATCGAGGTCGCGACGGCGTGGACACCCGAGACCGGTGAGTCGATCGAGCTGCGCGCGCTGAGCTCGCCTTCGCTGCGCGCGCGGCGCCTCGCGGTCCGCGCGCGTCTCCGTCGCCTGGGGCTCGACGCCGTCCTGACCGACCTGCCGAAGGCCGAGGACCGCGCGACCCTCGCGCTCGAGCTCGCGGGCGCGGCGGTCAAGAAGGCGCGCAAGAAGGACCTCGCCGGCGCGCTCGTGCTCGCCAAGGCAGCCTTCGACTCGGCACCATGGGAGCCCACGGTCGCGAGGCTCTGCGCCGAGGTCGCGCTCTGGGCGAGTCGGCCCGCTTCGGACCCGTGGCGGCTGCGGGCCTGCGCGCTCGCCCGCACCAAGGTGGAGCACGAGGCCTGCAAGCTCGAGGGCTGATGGTCGTTCTCCGGGTGGGTCGATGGCGCGAATCCTGCGCGTCGAAGCAAATCCTCGCGCATTTTGGGGGCCGTTTTGAGCCACCATCGACCCGAACAACCGGTATCATGCGCCCCCGAACCCAAGAGCAAAAGCCCAGGAGCCCGCCCATGCGTCGCATTCTCACGTCCCTCGCCCTCGTCTCCGCCTTCGCCTTCGTCGCCTGTGGCGACAACAAGCCGGACCCCAACACCTCCAACAACGCGAAGCCCGAGCCCTCGGCGTCGGCGAGCACGGTCGCCTCGGTGGATCCCCCGAAGGAGGAGCCCAAGAAGGAGGAGCCCAAGAAGGAGGAGCCGAAGCCGGTCAAGAAGACCGCCAAGGAGATCATCACCGCGGACGGCGCCGTCTTCGGGTTCTCGCTCGCCGACTCGGCCGACGCCAAGAAGATGGTCGACGAGGACTGCGGCAAGAAGGCCAAGAAGGACGACAAGAAGCTCGAGGCCTGCAAGAAGGACGCGGAGACCGCCGCGGCCGTCGAGGGCATCCGCTTCGAGAAGGACGCCAAGGGTGACTGGTGGTGGGTCTCCTTCGGCAAGGAGAAGGACAAGGAGGTCGTCTTCAACAAGGTCAAGTTCAAGGTCGCGAGCGAGGCCGACGGCAAGATCACCCTCACGCCCGAGGGCAAGGACGAGGGCAAGAAGGCCATGAAGACCCTCCCCAAGGAGGTCGTCCTCGAGGTGCCCGACGAGAGCACCGTCATCATGACCGACCCGAAGAAGGGCAAGCTCACCTACAAGAAGAAGTGAGCCGACGGGCCAGATCCGGTCGAACGGCCGAGATCGGCTCGCGACAGGGACCCTCGGGAGCGCCAGCAGGTGCTCGCGGGGGTCTTTGCGTTTCTGGCTCTTCCCAAGGGGACTTCGTGCGCTAGCTTGGGCGGGTGAACGAGCGCCGCCCCCGAGACCCTCACGTCCTCCCCGTCGAAGACCCGCGCAAGAGCCGGGCGGTGACGAGCTTCGCCCACTCGGACGAGCAGTTCGATCGGCTGCGGTTCGCGAAGAAGGCGCTCTCCATCCTCCAGCCCTCGCTGCGCGTCGCGGTCTACGAGGGTCACAGCTTCGAGATCGACCGCAGCCGGCCCTCGGGGCCTCGCTGGGCGATGGTCGCCATCCCCAAGGACGTGTCGCGCGCCCACATCGCCTGGGCGCTCGCCGATCTGTGCGGGGTCGCCAACAAGCCCTGGCTGATCGACACGCTGCTCCACACCGAGCCCCAGGCGACCCCCGACGCCGTGCGTCGCGTCGAGCCGGCTTCCCGCCCGAGCTGAGGCGCGTTCTCATCGCGGCGCCATGCTCGACCTCGCGCCCGCGTTCCCCTCCCCCACCAACGAGCCCATCCTCGACCACGCGCCCGGGTCGCGCGAGAAGACGGAGCTCAAGGCCGCGCTCGCCCGGCTCTCGGGGGAGTGCCCCGACATCCCGCACGTGGTCGCGGGCAAGGAGCGGCACGACGGCGCGGCGTTCGAGGTTCGCTCGCCGCACCGCAGGTCGCACCTCCTCGCGACCGCGCACGAAGGCGGCGCGATCGCCGGCGACGCGATCGCCGCCTCGCTCGCCGCGGCGCCGGCGTGGGCCGCGACGCCATTCGAGGAGCGCGCGCGCATCTTCCTCAAGGCCGCCGATCTGCTCGCCGGCCCCTTCCGCGCGACGCTGAACGCCGCGACCATGCTCGGCCAGAGCAAGACCGCCTACCAGGCCGAGATCGACGCCGCGTGCGAGCTCATCGACTTCCTCCGCTTCAACGTGCACTACGCGTCGCGGCTCGCCGAGCAGCCGATCTCCCCCGCCGGCGTGCGCAACTCGCTCGAGCTCCGGCCGCTCGAGGGCTTCGTCCTCGCCATCACGCCGTTCAACTTCACCGCCATCGCGGGCAACCTGCCGGCGGCGCCGGCGCTGCTCGGCAACGTCGTCGTGTGGAAGCCGGCCGAGACGCAGAGCCTGGCTGCCTACCACACGATGCGCCTCTTCCGCGCCGCGGGCCTGCCCGACGGCGTCATCAACGTGGTCTACGGGCACGGCGAGCCGATCGCGCGCGCCTGCCTCGACGACCCGAACCTCGCCGGCATCCACTTCACGGGCAGCACGCGCGTGTTCCAGTCGCTGTTCCGGGGCGTCGGCGAGCGCGTCGAGCGCTACCGAAGCTACCCGCGCATCGTCGGCGAGACCGGCGGCAAGGACTTCGTGTTCGCGCACCCGAGCGCCGACGTGGACGCGCTCTCGGTCGCGCTCGTGCGCGGCGCCTACGAGTTCCAGGGCCAGAAGTGCTCGGCGGCGTCGCGGGCCTACGTGCCGCGCTCGCTGTGGCCGCGGCTGCGCGAGCGCCTGCACGCGCAGATCGGCGAGATCCGCATGGGCGACGTGGCCGACTTCCGCAACTTCATGGGCGCGGTGATCGACCAGCGCGCGTTCCAGCGGCTCTCGGGCTGGCAGCAGCGCCTCGCCACCGACCCGGGGTGCAAGGTGCTCGAGGGCGGCACCGCCGACGACAAGGAGGGCTGGTTCGTCGCCCCGACGCTCGTCGAGGTCGAGGACCCGCGCCACGCCGTGATGCAGGAGGAGCTGTTCGGGCCGCTGCTCGCACTCCACGTGTACGACGACGCGCGCATCGGTCAGCCCTCGCGCATCGACGGGTAGGGGACGGACACCGGCGGCACGAACGTCTCCTTGATCGTGCGCGGCGACGCCCAGCGGAGCAGGTTGTACGCGCTGCCGGCCTTGTCGTTGGTGCCCGACGCGCGCGCGCCGCCGAACGGCTGCTGCCCGACCACCGCGCCCGTCGGCTTGTCGTTGACGTAGAAGTTGCCGGCCGCCTGCCGTAGCACGCGCGCGACGTGCGTGACGGCGGCGCGATCCTGCGCCCACACGGCGCCGGTCAGCGCGTAGGGGCTCGTGCGATCGACGAGCGCCAGCGTCTCGTCGACCTCGGCGTCGGGGTAGACGTTCACGGCGAGGATCGGCCCGAAGAGCTCCTCGTGGAAGATCGCGTGGTCGCCGTCGGCGACCTCGAGCAGGGTCGGCTCGACGAACCAGCCCACCTCGCGGCTCGCGCCGCCGCCCGCGATCACCTTGCACGACGGGTCGGCCTTC
>Ga0154020_10008063_pt1 | contig 12252 bp, 14 predicted proteins | sample Klosneuvirus_201_FD_109709 | JGI IMG/M metagenome (GOLD analysis project Ga0154020, IMG submission 109709) | Active sludge microbial communities from wastewater, Klosterneuburg, Austria - Klosneuvirus_20160825_MG | ecosystem: Engineered > WWTP > Aerobic digester > Activated sludge | place... | reverse complement strand
TTGCAGGGGCGACCCATGGGTCGCCCCTGCGCTTTTTCTAGGCCGATTGATTACTGGACTACTTTTGTCCGCCTACTGGTCAGGTATGCGCGATGGGATATTCTTTCCCGTCCTCACAGGGGAATCACCATGACGACCCAACTTCAAGCCGCGCGCGACGGCAAGATCACGCCCGAAATGGCCTATGTGGCGGAACAGGAAGAGCTCAAGCCCGAAGAAGTGCGCGAGCTGATCGCCAAGGGCCACCTCGTCATCCCCAAGAACCACAATCACGATTTCCAACCGCGCGCAATCGGCGCGCGCACACGCACCAAGGTCAACGCCAACCTCGGCATCAGCAGCGACCACGGCCGGCTGGAGGAAGAACTTGAGAAACTCAAAGTCAGCATCGAGTACGGCAGCGACAGCGTGATGGATTTAAGCAGCGGCTATCAGGACCTCGACCACATCCGCGAGCAAGTGATCAAGAATTCCTCCGTAATGGTCGGCACCGTTCCTATCTACGGCGCCATGAGCGATAACATTCTCAAGGGCGGCAGCTTTGCTGATTTCTCTGCGCGCCGCCTGCTCAGTGAAATCGAAAAACAGGGCGAGCAGGGCGTTGACTACATCACGGTTCACTGCGGCATCACGCGCCAGACTTTGAAATACGTGGATGGCCGCCAGCGCATCGTCGGCATCGTGTCAAAGGGCGGCAGCGTGCACGCGGCCTGGATGCGCGCGACGGGCAAAGAAAACCCGCTCTACGAATTCTTCGACGAACTGTGCGAGATAGCCGCGCGTTACGACATGACGTTCTCGCTGGGCGACTCGCTGCGTCCCGGCGGAACCGGCGACGCGACAGACGCCGCGCAGATTCAAGAGCTGCTCATTTTGGGCGAGCTCACCAAGCGCGCCTGGCAAAAGGGCGTGCAGGTAATGATCGAAGGCCCCGGACACGTACCGATTAACGAGATCGCGGCCAACGTGCTCTTGCAGAAAAAACTCTGCCACGGCGCACCGTTCTACGTGCTCGGCCCGCTGACGATTGACACGGGTGCCGGCTATGACCATATCACGGGCGCAATCGGCGGCGCGGTAGCGAGTGCCGCCGGAGCCGACATGCTCTGCTACGTGACTCCAGCCGAGCACCTGCGACTCCCAAACGCCGATGACGTCCGCCAGGGCGTGATCGCGACGCGCATTGCCGCGCAAAGCGGCGACCTAGGCAAAGGCATCCCTTACGCCAAGCGAATCAACGACAAGATGAGTGCAGCGCGCAAGAAGCTCGACTGGGAAACCATGTTCGCCTGCGCGATCGACCCCAAAGAAGCCAGAAGGTTCCGCGAGACCAGCGAAGACTACGACTCGGATGTATGCACCATGTGCGGCGACCTCTGCGCCGTGCGCATGGACAACTTCACAGACCTGGGCAAAGGCAGAGCACCAGCCGACCTGACCAAAATGCCCAAGAGCACCGACCGCGAAGCGCTAAGAAAGAAGAAAGCCACCATCGCCGCCAAGAAGGCCCAAGAAGGTTTCTTCGACGACAACGGCCTGTGGGTAGCACCCGCCGAAGCGAAACAAGAGCCCGGAGCGCAAGCGACGGGCTTGGGCTCACCAGCGCCCCGACGTGAAAAGGTCCTACGCGACAAGAAGTAGCCGCTTCCACGCGAGTGCATCGTTGTTCCGCAATAACTGGCTCATCCCTCTTGCCGTGAATAGTTATGGCCACCAACCTTTCTGGGAAGAATGCCGACAAGATTCCGGAAGCGGAACACTTGGATGAGATTGCGAAGCAATGCAAGTTGTATCGGTTACGGTGGCAACCTGAGTATGAGCACTTCATCGACATTGCGCGGAAGTCTTCCCAGGCTGAGGACTTTGGATCGGAGTTCGTACGTTTTCTTTCAGAGGTGTCCGACGAGTACCGCGGTAAGACTGGTGCTGCTTTGCTTCGGCAAATGGGTTCGCCGGAACTGCTTGTGAAGCCTTACGATTCTTGCCTGAACAAGATGTATCGACTGAACGTTGCTTGGAACAAGAAGTGGCCACAAGAGCGTGAGGGTGGGGTCGTTACGCCAGAGAATTGGTCTAACCATTTTGACGACCTGATTCGTTGTACGTTGGTCGCGCGTTACCTTGATGGCGTTGAAGTTCTTCGGTCCAAACTCACCGCTCACTTTTCGGGCAAAAGCTACGCTTGCGAAGACCGTTGGTTGGGCCGACCTAGCGGGTACTATGCCTGCCATTTCTACTTTAAGCGTTCGTTTGAGTTCGTTAATACGAGTGGATATCCAGCTACCATTAACACCAAGGTCGAGATTCAACTGACAACCGAAATGCAAGAGAACATTCGGTCGATGCTTCGGTCCAAGTATGAAACGACGCGTGACCAAGGTGATAACTGGAAGGTGGATCAGTGGAAGTACGACTCCAAGGATTTTGCAGCATCTTACATCGGGCATACACTGCATTTTATCGAAGGGCTCATTGTGAAACTTCGTAACGAATCGTTTGGGGAATCCAATGCCAAATCTTGAAGAGTATTTTGTTCAGCTTGGGGTTTCTGAAGCGTACAAATCGCGCGCAAAGGAAGTTCTCGCTCAGATCAAGGGCGTGTTTGGGGTGGACTTCGTCGACGACGATGTGTTTGTCTGCACACAGTATGAGAAGCCAGAGGACGTAGCGCCGACTCACGGCAACATGCTGATTATCAAGCCTAGATTTGTTGTCGAAGCGAAAGACATCTTGTCCAGAAGCTACTTTGACATTCTCCGCGTAGAGCATGACCTGTATTACCTAGATGTGATCACGCGTGACTTCGTTCCGGGAAATTTGAACGATAAGAGCGTTCTTCGTGTCCAGGGACTTGTACGCAATTCGAGCATGCACCTAAACATGAATGCCACGGGGGCGAGCAACTGCCTTAGGTTAAATCGCCTCCTGAAAGAAGCCCTTGTCCCAAAGTTCACTGCTTGATCCGATTTCTGCACATAGTGGGGCCAGATAGGCTCCTGAACCCAACCTTTTTGATTTCGCCCGCATGTTAGCCTCCGCCCTTCCGCCCCGGAGGGGCTGAGGAGTCTGGCCCACGGCGCCAGCCGTGGGATACCAATGTCGAAATCAATCTGAGCCCCAGCGGGGCGGCGCGTCAGTCCCTGAGATAGCGCTTGTCGGATTCTACTATGTGGCGCTTGAGCAACTTCAATGGCTCTTACTTGAAGTTCCCCAGGGCGTGCGCTGAGGTCAATCGTCGCTTTCTTTCTTCTTGTACTCGCTGATGTGAATGCGTGATTGCGGGACGGCTTCGTAGCGCGGAGGATCGTCCTTGGTGCGGGGTACAGCCGTTCCGTTCTCGTCAATCTTTGTTGATTCAAGCTCCTCGAAGAGCAGCGTGTATTCCGCCTCACTGGGATCGTTTCGATCGGGCAGCACGAACATTCCAAAGGGCTTGCTGAATTTCTCCTCCTTCGCGACCGTGTCCGATTCCCGGTGAAATCGAAGCAGGATGAAGTCTTTCGAAATCAGTAGATCGTCCATAACAACGGCTTTTCCGTTCTTCGTGTTTCCCGCGAACACAGAGAGCACCACCATGCCGGGCAAAGCCGGCGGTTTGGTCTTAGGCGAGTGCAACTTCCATAGCCGCGCCCATTCTTCACTGCCGCTGGTCGCGACCACCTCGGACTTGCCGTCCTCTCTGCCCAGTTCGCTGTCTTTTCCGGCCCAATGTTTGATGGGCCACCATTCATGTTGTTTCAAGAGTGGGCCATCGGGTTGGAATGTCTTTACAAGCGTGTACCAGCCGGGGCCCTCTCGATCGGGCCAGTAGAGTTCCTGAATCACGATGGGCGCAAGAACCTTTGGCAGAACGAACATGCCGTAGGGCGTTAAAGGCTTCGCCGACGGTTCCTTGGGTTTGTCGCCGCACTTCACTTCAATGTAGTAGCGGCGGCCAACGAAGATCTGGGAAATCTTTACCTCCGCTTCGTAGCCGGATCCGGAAAACACCGCCATCAGCATTTCTTTGTCGAAGTTCAGGCGTGGCTTGATTCTCTCCGGCGCGTGGCGAAGCCAAAGCGCAGCCAGTTCATCGGCATTGGTGGCGAGAGTGTATTCGCGTGAGGCGATCGCGCTGTCAAACCCGGTCCAACTTTGCGTCACGTCAAACGTCGCCGGGTCAACTTTGGGCTCTGGGGCGGGAGGCGGAGGTTTGTCCTGGGCGGTAACTGAGTTCGGGCTGGTGACCAGCAGCAATACAGCCGCAACTCCTGCGAGAAATGAAACAGATCGCATGGCAACTCCAGAGGGTGCGGCGGGGAATTGAATCATACACCGGGACACGAACTCACGCAACCAATGGCGTAGGCGCATTGACGCGTCTTGTGTCGCGTGCTAGTTCTCGACCCATGGTGGAGGAGCCGGCGATGCCCTCAAAGATTCACGAAGTGCGCTTTGGACGGGTGGCTCCCACTATTCCGGTTCGCGACATTGCCACGGCGCTTGCGTTTTATTGCGACGTTCTGGGCTTTGCGAAGACGTTCGAGAACGGCAATCCCGTGGTCTTCGCAATTCTCGAACGCGACGATGCTGAAGTTCACTTGACGCTCAAGCCCGACCATCAAGCCTCGGATCGCAACGTCCTTCACCTGCTTGTGTTTGACGCACGTGCGCTTTACGAGCATCTCGAAAAACGCGGCACGCAGATTGTCAAAGGCTTGCGCGATCAGCCCTACGGTTTGCGCGACTTCATCGTCGCTGATCCCGATGGCAACCGCCTCGATATCGGTCAACCGCTGACTTAGCGGCAAGCGCGGCTACACTTTTCGCATGGCTGATGCCTTCTCGCTTCCGCTGGCGCTTGATTACTCTGCGACCCTGATCTGGGCCGTTTCGGGTGCGCTTGTAGCCGCGCGGCGCAGGTATGACCTTGTGGGCTTGTGTGGCATGGCGCTGGTTTCGGCCACGGGCGGCGGTTTGATTCGTGACGGATTGTTTCTCCAACAAGGCCCGCCTGCGCTGGTTCAAACGCCCTGGTACATTGCACTTTCGCTGGTGGGGGCGCTGTTCGTCTATTTTGTTGGCCGCCGGTTCTATGCGTCGCCGCGCTTCACGTTCACGATCGGTTTTGCCGACGCGCTCGGTCTGGGCGCCTACGCCGTGATCGGCATGACCAAAGCGCAAACCGTGGGCATGAGCAACCTGGGGGTGATCCTTGTGGGCTTGGTGAACGCCGTGGGCGGCGGCGTTCTGCGCGATCTTCTGGTCGGCCGCGAGCAGACCATTTTCAAACCGGGAACGCTCAACGTGATAGCCGCGCTCGCGGGTTGCGCGCTGTTTGTAGCGCTGGGAGAGTGGACAAGCCTTGAAACCGCGGCGTGCGCGTGGGCCACTATTGCGCTCACGTTCTTCTTGCGCGCAACCGCGATTCGCTTCAACATTCAAACCATGCCCACGGTGGGCTTTGACGATTCGAACACGGCCCCCTGATCGCCGCGCGTAATGCCTGACTGCGCAAAAGCGGAATCCCTGGCTGACATAGCGCAGCTGTTCGTATTCTCTTGAGTGCCCTAAATGGCGTGGATGCCCAACGCCCCAACCCTTCGAATGTGGAGACGAGCATGTTCATGTTTCGAACCTTCCTTTTGGCTGCTATCGCCGCCAGTCCGGTGTTGGTTGCAGGAGAAGCGAGTTTTGATGCCCCGCAGAAAATTCTCGGCGGAGGCAAGGTTATTGAAGTGGAGCAGCCGGGCTATGCCGCGCCCAGCTTGGCCGACATGGACGGAGATGGTGTGCCTGATTTGCTCGTGGGCCAGTTCAACAAGGGCAAGATCGGCGTTTACAAGGGCACGCGTTCCAAGGAAGGCAAGCTGACCTTTGGCGAGCGCACGTGGCTGCAAGCCGAAGGTGCCGATGCCGTGATTCCAGGCGTTTGGTGATGCACCAGCTCCACTCCACAGGTTGTGGATCTGAACGCCGACGGTTTTGCAGACATTCTTTCGGGTTGCTATTCGCAAAGCGGCTACGACTTCATGGTGGGTTCGTTCTGGGTGCTTTACGGCAACAAGGAAGGCAAGTTCGCCAAGCCCGTCGAGCTCAAGGGCAGCGACGGCAAACTGCTGATGATACTGAATGAGAAGGATGCCAAGAACACGAACCTTGACGTCAAGAACATCTGCACACGGCCTTACGCCGTGGACCTCAATGGCGATGGCAAACTCGACATTGTTTCAGGCAACTTCGAGGGCAGCTTTTTCGTATTCACGGGAGAGGGCAAGGGAGCGTTTGCGCCCAAGGCGGCGGAATTGAGCGACGAATCCGGCAAGCCGCTGCGCGTGAACTCGGGCCACAGCGACCCGATTCTCGCGGACTGGGACGGCGACGGCGATCTGGATTTGCTCAGCGGCAGTTCCGGCGGCGAAATTGTGTGGGCGGAGAACAACGCCACCAAGGGCGAGATTGCCATGCCAAAGTTTGCTGCGTTCGCGACACTGATCGCGCCGAATGTGCAAGGTGAAGAAACCGCCGACGCGCCCGCACGCGCCGTGCGAATCCACGTGGCCGACATCAACGGCGACGGCAAGCTCGACATATTGGCCGGCGACGCGCGCTCTTCCGGAGGCGAGCCGCGCAAGGACCTTACGGCGGAAGAAAAGAAGAAGCAGGCCGCACTGCAAGACGAGATTGAGAAACTGAGCAAACAGTGGAGCGAGGTCTACGAAAAATTGTGGAAGGAATATGAGGCCGCGGTAGAGAAAGCAGGCAAAGAGCTCACGGAAGAAGAGCAGGCCAAGCTCTACAAAGAGCTGGTTGAGGACAAGATCGAAAAGAATGAAGACCTTAAGGCCGCCCAAAAGCGCATGATGGAACTTCACGAGGAAATGGCCAAGTTTCTCACGCCCTGGGTCAGCACCGGCAACGTCTGGGTTTACACGCAGAAGTAGCGTTTGCCTTTGGCTTCAATTGGGACCACGTTGAACAGAAGGGGCGTGCCATGTGCGCGCCCCTGTGTTTTGACCCGCACGGCGTGGATCGTGAATCAGACGATTCAAGTGCAAAGGATACAGGGGCTCAGGCGCGCCATTTCTATTGAGAAGCGTCGCCTTCCTTTACATAGTGCCCGCCCTATTGATTGGCATTGCACGCGCGGCTTGGCGCTCCCCGTTGGGGCTCTACATGCTGCGCCCCAAGAGAGGCTAGACAACCATGGCAAAGCGCAAAGTAACCCTGATCCCCGGCGATGGCATCGGCCCCGAATGCACCGACGCTACCAGGAGAATTATTGAAGCCTCAGGCGTGCAGATCGAGTGGGAAGTGCGCCACGCGGGCGAAAGCGTGTTCAAGGCGGGGGTGGCCAGCGGTGTGCCGCGCGAGACCATGGACAGCATCAAGGAAACGCGCCTGGTGCTCAAGGGCCCACTGGGCACGCCCATTGGCTATGGCGAAAAGAGCGCCAACGTAACGTTGCGCAAGCTCTATGAAACTTATGCCAACATCCGCCCCGTGCGCGAGTTCCCCGGCGTGACCACGCCCTACAGCGGGCGCGGCATCGACCTTGTAATCGTTCGCGAAAACGTAGAAGACCTCTATGCGGGCATCGAATACATGCAGACGCCGGGCGTGGCCGAAACGCTGAAGCTGATTTCGCGCAAGGGCAGCGAAAAGATCATCCGCATGGCCTTTGAATTCGCGCGCAGCGAGGGCCGCAAGAAAGTGCACGTCGGCAGCAAGGCGAACATCATGAAGTTCAGCGAAGGCATGATGAAGCGCACGTTGGAAGACGTGGCCAAGGAGTACCCGGATATCCAGAGCGAGCACATCATCGTTGACAACTGCGCACACCAGCTCGTCAAGAAGCCCGAGCAGTTCGACGTCATCTGCCTCACGAACATGAACGGCGACATCCTCAGCGACCTCACGAGCGCGCTTGTGGGCGGCCTTGGCTTTGCGCCAAGCGCGAACCTCGGCAACGAAGTCGCGATCTTCGAAGCCGTGCATGGTTCGGCGCCGAAGTACGCGGGCAAGAACGTGATCAACCCCACGGCGGTGCTTTTGTCGGGCGTGGCGATGCTGCGCTACATGGGAGAATTCGAAGCCGCGAGCAAGATCGAGAACGCGGTCATGGTCACGCTGGAAAGCGGCTGCATCACGCGCGACATACTGGGCGACGCCAAGGGCGTCCCGACCACGAAATACACCGACGCGATCATCGCCAACCTCGGCAAGAAGAGCGCCAAATGGAAAGTGCGCGAGTACAAGCCGATCAAGATGCCGCAGGTTGACCTGCGCCAGGATTTCGTTTCGGCGAAGTCGCGCAAGACCATCGGCGTTGATGTGTTCGTTGAGAGCGCCGACAAGCCCGAAAAGATGGGCAAGGCCATTGAAGCCGCGCTTGAGGGTGCGCCGCTTAATTTGAAGATGATCGACTCGCGCGGCACGAAAGTTTATCCGCCCACGGGGGCCATCACGGATAACACCGATGCCTTCCGCTGCCGCTTTTTCATGAAGGATGCGGCTGCAGAAATGAACGACGCGCAGTGCTTTGACGTGATCTCGCGCGTGGCCAAGAACTATAAATGGACGCACATTGAGAAGCTGCACGAGTTCGACGGCAAACCCGGCTACACCAAGGCCCAGGGCGAAGACTAAATCATGACCCAACCACTCGTCGGCATCATCATGGGCAGCAAGTCGGACTGGGAAACCATGTCCCACGCTGCGGAAACTCTGGAAAAACTCGGCGTTCCTCACGAGGTTCACGTCGTGAGCGCGCACCGCGCACCGGACTTGCTTTTTGAATACGCAAGCGGCGCCGAAAAGCGCGGGCTCGAAGTCATTATCGCCGCTGCGGGCGGGGCTGCGCACCTGGCAGGCGTCACGGCGGCAAAGACCATTCTGCCGGTGCTGGGCGTTCCGATCGAGAGCAAGTTGCAGGGTCTCGATTCCCTGCTCAGCACAGTGCAAATGCCCGGCGGAATTCCCGTGGGCACGCTCGCGATTGGCAAAGCCGGCGCGATTAACGCGGCGCTTCTGGCCACGGCAATTCTGGGTACGCACATTCCCAGATTCCGCGAGGCGATCCACAAGTTCCGCGCCGAGCAGACTAAGAGCATCGTCGAAGCCTTCGACAAGCCGCCCACACGGGAAGGCAAGTAACGGCAATTGGCGTCAGGCATGGCGCCCGCTATCATCGCCGCCATGCCCGACCCCACGTTTGATCCAAAAACAGCCAATCGACACTTCGCGATCGCGCTCAACCAGCGTGCCTTTGAACTGATCGGCAAAGAAGTGCGCAGCGCCGCGGACGACGATGAGTTGCTCTACGCAGCCTACGGCAGTGCTTGGCACTGGGGCAAAGTTGGCGGCGAAGTGGAGCACGCGCGTGCGGAGTGGCTGATCTCGCGCGCGCATTGCGTTGCCGGCGACCCGATGGGCGGACTGCGCCACGCGAATCGCTACATGGGTCTTCTGGAGAAACACCTGGAAGGCGAGCAGTTCAAGGCGGGTTCCAGATTCAAGGATTTCGATTTGGCCTACGGCGCTGAGGCACTGGCGCGATCCTACGCGCTGCTGGACAAGCGCGAGGAATCGGCGCAGTTCCAGAAGCTGGCCAAAGCGCTGGGTGACGCCATAGCCGATCCCGAAGACAAGAAAATCTTTATGGCCGACTTTGAGCACGGTCCCTGGAACCCGACAGGAGAACGCTTCTAATGCCCATGACGGCCGACTTCCTGACCTATTTCCAGAGCATGGGCCTGAACCCCGCTTTCCGGCCACGCATCGAACAGATCATCAACTACTTTGAAACGTGCGCCAATGAGTGGATGCCCGGCGCCGTGGTTGAAAATGTGATTGTCCAGCCGGTCAAGGACGTTATGGGCAACGCGGCTTTCGAACTGACCGTTTTCGGCGCTGATGCACTGCTTTACGCGGGTGTTCTTTACCTGAAGCCGCCCATTGAGCATTCCGTGATGTTCAGGTCATTGCACAAGCGAGTCCAGAGCGTGCGCATGAGAGGCCGTAACTTCGACCCGATGACGCCCGATGTGCCTGTCAGTGAAGCGGCGGAGTTCAGTGTGGAATTCCAGGTAGCGGGTGAAGCGAAGAAGGATGAGTACATTGCCCGCGGCCCAAGCTGCCGCCACCTCCACAGTGTGATCTCGCGCCACATACTCTCGAATCTGGCCTAGGCGTGCTTGCGGAAGCGCGGCTAAGCAGTTTGCACACATAAGAGGCTCCAATGGCTGCAAAGAAGGCACTCAAGAGCAAAGCCCGCAGGTCAACCGTGCGCAAGGCAAAGACCCCCGCGACCGGCGTCAGTGTGGGAATGATGAGCAAAGAGGACTTCATCAAGAGCTGCGCCCACGAGGTGCGCTGCATCAAGCACATCGCGTCCAAGATTCCAGAAGACCAGTACGATTACAAACCGACGCCCGTTCAACGCAGCATGACGGAGCTCTTGCGCTACCTCGCCTGCTGCGCTTCGTCGCCGCTGTGCAACATGCGCGACGGCAACTGGGATGCGGCTGAGGCGTTGGAAAAAGACGTCGAGAACCTCAATGTGCGGAAGGATTTTGCGGCGGCCATGGACAAACAACAGGAATTCATCGCCAAGACGATCAACGCATTCAAAGACAAGGATTTCGCAGCGGTGGATCGCGAGATGCCCTGGGGTGCACCGTGCAAGCTGGGCCAGGGATTGATCAACACCGTGCTCAAGCCGCTGGTGGCTTATCGCATGCAACTGTTTCTCTACGTGAAGGCCAGCGGCCGCCACGACCTTGGCCCAGCCCAGTGCTGGGTGGGCGTGGACCCCAAGCCGCAGGCGGCGCAAGGTTAGCTCAGGAGAACGCCATGATCGACAAGCAGATGATTCTCGACTCGATGCTCAAAGAGATCATCGTCGTGAAGCACTTGGCGACGAAAGTGCCGGCGGGGAAAGAAGATTTCAGGCCCGGTGAAAAGCAGCGCAGCACGCTCGAACTGCTGCGTTACTTGAGCTACTGCGGCGTGAGCGGGCTCAAAGCCGCGCTGGCGGGCGACTGGGAAGTCGGCAAAAGGATGAGCGAAGCGGCAAGCAAACTCACGCTCAAGGACCTTCCGGCGGCACTTGACCGCGAGGCTAATGAGTTGAAGGAGCTGTTCGCGCAGATCAAACCCGAGGATTTCGCCCAGAAGATGGTGGCGCGGCCCGGTCAGGATCCGATGCCGCTGGGCCGGTTCATCCTCGATTCAGCGTTCAAGTATCTGCCTTCCTACAAGATGCAGCTGTTCCTGAATCTCAAGGCAAGCGGCAGGCCGGAACTCAGCACACCCAACCTCTGGCGTGGCGAGGATCCAAAGTAGGAATGGCTCGGCAGGGTGGTGCTACGGCGCCATGATCACGGCCCAATACATGCCGTCACTGTAGCCCGGCACGGGCAGGACGATGTTTTCTTCCTTCAATTCCCAGCCGGCTTCTTCGCGCTGTGTACCTTCGTGTTCACTACCGGGTTCATCGGCACCGGCGCGCGCGGACAAGAACCAGCGCACGATATCAACGCCTTCTTCCATCAATACGCTGCAAACGCTGTAAACGATGGTGCCGCCCCTTTTCAAGTTGCGCGCGGCGTTCTCCAGAATCGCCATCTGCGTGCGTGTCAGTTCGGAGAGTGCTTTGTCGTTGAGGCGATGCCGCGCTTCTACCCGGCGGCCGAGCACGCCGGAGTTGCTGCACGGCGCATCAATCAGCACGCGGTCGAACTTCTCAGGGAAGCGCACGCTGCGCGCGTCGGCGATGACCGTGGCCAGGTTCGTGTAGCCCATACGTGCAATGTTCTGCTGGATGCGCTCGATCTTGTCCTCGCCCACGTCACAGGCCAGCACTTTGGCGCGGTCGCCCGTGAGTTCGGCTACGTGGCTGGCCTTGCCCCCGGGGGCCGCGCATAAATCGAGAACGGCTTCGCCGGCCTTGGCGCCCAGCGCGGGGGCGATGCGCTGCGAGGTCAAGTCTTGCACATAAAACAGACCGGCATCAAAGCCCGGCAACGCCACCACGCTCTGGCCGCGCGGCACGCGCAGCGCATCGCCAACGATCTCGGTATCAGCGTCGTTGATCTGCCAGCGTGCGCGCAGTTCCGCGGCGGTTGTGCGCAGCCGGTTGGCGCGAACCCACGTGAGCGGTTCATCAATAGAAGCCAGCGCCACGGCCGTAGCTCCTTGCGGCCCGTGCTGGTCAAAGAGATTGTCAATGAACCAGCGCGGCAACGCGCAAACGGTGGCCAGGTGACCCTC